>Ga0310123_10000014_pt1 | contig 150752 bp, 108 predicted proteins | sample CB6_AW_1057_MG_FD_203505 | JGI IMG/M metagenome (GOLD analysis project Ga0310123, IMG submission 203505) | Marine microbial communities from Western Arctic Ocean, Canada - CB6_AW_1057 | ecosystem: Environmental > Aquatic > Marine > Oceanic | place: Canada: Western Arctic Ocean | collected...
CCCAGACCACAGTACTTGTGGAAGTTGCATGTCCAATAAAAGGTCCGTGACTGACTTCCGGACCCACACGTGTTTGCGTTTGCAGGACGAAGTTCACGATCGGGGTGGGATCGGGGAGGCTATGAGGATGATGCTTGCCTCCCTTCTTGACGATCACTTCGATCCGGCCTCCCAGCTTGCGATAGCGACGCGCAAACTCTGCCGTATGTTTCTTGAACGGAACACTCTCGTCGGCATCTCCACAAACATGGATCAATGGCACCCGGGCCCTGGCCAAGGGGGCCATGCGGTCCATTGCATCTCCTTTAAACTGCTGTGCTTCGACAAGAGTTAAATTGTGGGCTTTCATCCAGGCGCGGACCTGGTCCAGTTCCGGGTGACTCTCATCCAGGTTTTCTACATAGGGACGCAGTCCCAGCACGGGAGCATCGGCATAAATACAGGAGACCCGTTCCGGATGTGCAATCGCCCAGTGATAGATCACCAGGCCCCCGCGGCTCATCCCTTCCAGCACCGGGCGGCAGGAGAAACTGTACTTGCTGGTCAGGTAGACGTAGAACCGGTCCCAGCGGCGGATCGCTTCCGTATTGCCCCACAGGCCGGCTACGTCGCAGTAAACCAGATGAAAACCTTTATCGAGCAGCGCGATATCAGTCTGTGGTTCGTGGCCCCAGAAGCGGGCTCGCCAAATCCAGGGTCGTCCTTCCGCGACTCGATCCGGTCGTACAACCCGGCAGGCAACATCCTCTAGTTCAAAATCAAACCGATCAAAGCCATTCCAGGAAGACAGGCGGCCCGGAAAATTATCTGCTGCCCCGTCCTCTGTCACCGCTGGTCGGACGGCGACCAGCACGATCATGGTCACCAGGGCCGGCAGACGAAGCCGGCCATTATGCTTGAACATAGAGATCCCTGCTTTCACTGCTGCTGGAAGCGGTAGGAGTAGAGATCGGCATCGCGGATTACGAAACGAAGGCGCACCGGCTTCCCTGCCAGGCTGGTGACATCGTTATGTTTGCCTTTCCAGGCAGCGGGCAGGTTAAGCGAATCACCATACAACTCGTGTGATTCGGCAAGCGTGTAACCGGGTACCGGCTGCCCTGTAGCATCCTGAATCTCCACCTGTACGCTGCCTGCCGCTGAAGTGGAGAGGTTGAGTACAAGCTGGTTCCCCTGGAAACGAATCGGCTTCGTGACCAGCTCACCACCCACAAGTGGAGCTGCCAGCGAGACAAATCCATCGATGCGGATTGAGTGCCGACGGAACTGACCTGGATGATCCTGATGAGAGTTCTCACTGACGTAAATGGAGATCTCTGGTGGAGCATCCTCAATCGCCGATTTTGTCTCGACCAGCCCATGGTTCTGATAATTGTCACCATAGAACCAGCTTTGTCGTGTTCGCAAACCGGGTCGTATAAAGGACTCGGGCCAAATGTAAAAATGCTCCCCATCCCGGCCGGCCATGAACATGCCATCGGTCACTGCCGTACCTTCCCGACGAGACCTCGCCGCCCGCCGCCTGCGGTAGTCGTAACGCGGTAACCGGGTCGCCGAATAAGTCCAGCCGCGGTCGATGTAGCGTGTCGGGAAACCCAGATACAGGTGCGGTGCACGATAGTAGGGAATTACCTGGTTGGTATAGAGCTGGCTGACTCGTCCAGGAACATGCGTGGCCGGATCGGCGTCCCTGACCGGAGCAGCTCCCTCTGGCTGGCTCCTGTCACGATGCGCCTCGTAGGAAAGGAAATTGGGATCAGTCCAATGGATGAAATCAGAAGAGGTGCCGGTACGGATGTCACGACCATCGCGGAAATCACGATGGTACTCGCGATAGATACCAGTCTGAGTATCCCAGAAAGCCAGGTTCAACGAGTCAAACGCGCCCTTCGAGATCACCATTTTCTGCTGCAACGGGGTGAATCGCAGGCCATCCGCGGAAATGAATGCCCTGAGTCCCTTCTTGTAGTCACCTGCCAGCGCCTTAAAACGCTGTTCGGGTGGGCAGTGAGGGTTGGCATCCAGAAAGGGGGCGAAGTTATGGCTCCCTGATCCCATCCAGACGATGTTATTCTTCTTGGATCCTTCAAACTCAAACAGGCCCAGTTCCGGCCTGGTCCAGTGAATTCCATCGTGGCTCTCGGCATAGCAGGCTGTTTCCGGATGAGTGTCGGCATATCCATTTTCTTTGTAGACAACGCCGCTACCCCGGTAGTACATGCGGTAAAGATCACCGTCCTTAAAAACCTTCATGTATGTGCAGCTGGCACCTTCCCAGTCCCTGTCACAGACAAAGGAAATTTCTCTTAGTGTCGGCCGATGGAGTCTTAGTTTTGCACCACCGCTGATGTTCCCGATCAAGGTATTTTCCACAAACAGTTCGAGTTGTGATCCAATGTCCATCACCTTCGTCGGATCGGTGTCCGCGACTGAGATGGATTGACTGGTCATCGCTGCGAAACTCAGTGCGGCTGCGTCCCTGATCAGGTCACGCCGCGAAAATGTATTTTTTTTGCACATATCGGAGTTCTCCTGCGAGGGGATGATCACGGCTGACCATTATCTCATATCATAAGGCGGACAGCTACAATCACTCCCAATGGATCATGGGAACCGGCGGAATGGAGTTTATCGGCCTCGATATCGGCTCCACCTCGATTAAGGGAGTGGCCTGGGACCTGGATCGGATGCAGGTCGTGGGAAAACCGGTGCGGGTTGCCAGCCCTGGACCCCTGGCGGGTTTGCCGGCCGGCCATTTCGAGCTGGATCCGCTGGAGGTTAGTAAACTAGTTGGCGAGGTTGTCGATGCACTGTCAGTCGCGGGCAAATGTGATGGCATCGTGAGCTGCACCCAGATGGCTGGCGTGGTGCTGGCCGATGAACAGGGAACCCCGCTGACCAACTACCTTTCCTGGTGAGACCAGCGTCTGCAAGCGAAACATCAGGGTGCAGGGGAAAGCTATTACGACCTCCTTCTCCGGCGGCTTGGCAGCGACGGGCTCAGGCAACTTGACCATGAATGCAAGCTCGGCTCCTCTCCCGCACTCCTCTTTTGGCTCCAGCAAAACGGACAGCTTCCGATCGGCGCGATTCCAATGCTGCTGGGTGATTTTGTCGGCATGCAGCTGGCCCAGGCCGAGCCGGTCACCGAGTACACCAATGCCCTGGGCGCGATGAATCTGGAAACACGCCAGTGGCATGATCAGGCATTTTGTGAACTGGGCATCGATTCTTTGTGCTGGCCTCGCCTTTGTGACCCCTACAGGGCTGTTGGGCAGATCATGCTGAGAGGCAGGAAGGTTCCTTGGTATTCCTCTGTCGGGGACCACCAGTGCGCCCTGGCCGGGACCGTGCTGGGAGAGAACGAGCTTTCGATCAACGCCTCGACCGGTTCACAGGTCAGCATCCTCCGCGACGACTACTGTCCTGGTGACTATCAGGTCCGCCCCTATTTCAATGGTCGCTACCTGAACACGCTGACCCATCTGCCCGCCGGTCGATCGCTGAACGTAATAGTGGACCTGCTCGCAGAACTTGCCGAATCTCAGGGACTGGCGCTCGAGGACCCTTGGCCATATATTCTCTCGGAGGCAGAAAAAGCCAAAACCGACCTGGGCGTGGAACGGACATTTTTCACGGGTCCCCTGGGTGATCGCGGCAGGATCCAGAATATCTCCCTGGAGAACCTGGCGGTCGGGCCACTGTTCCGGGCGGCCTTTGAAAACATGGCCGCGAATTACGGGATCGCTGCCTGCCGACTGGGTATGGAGAGCATCGAGAGGCTGGTCCTTTCCGGTGGTCTGGTCCAGCGAAGTCCCACCCTGCAGCAGATGATTGTCCAGCGGCTGGCTTGTCCACAGCGACTTGTCCAGGTTGAGGAAGAGACGATGGTTGGACTGCTGATGCTGGCGCTCGTCGCCAGTGGAAAGCATGCAAGCCTGACTGCAGCATCCGACTCTCCGTCCATCAAGAGCCTGGACATGTCATAATACCCTTACGTGCTGTTCCACTCGATCCCCACAACTGACGATTTCCAGTCCAATGACGTGCCGGACACAGATCTCAGCCAGGAAACTGTTCTGACATGATATCTCCGGACTGATCTCAGACGGTGTATTTTCCGGTGACGTGTCCGGGGGCACGCGCGGCCGTGCAGAAAATCTGTTGATAGAGTGGATCCGGACCAGGCACGCGAAGTTCAGCTAAACTTTACCGGTGTGGCCTAACGATTCTGATTTGTGATCCATTCTGTGGTGTCCGGTGGAGCACCATGTGCGTTAACATGCCGAACGCCGATCCAAAGATTGATTACCAACTGCAGAATACCAACCAGAATCAGCACTAAAAATCCCCGAGCCCAGTTCTCAGCACGAAGGGACAGGGACGTAGAACCCACCAGGACCGCCATAAAAATCCCATACAGGGCCAGTAATGTCTTAAACTCAGTTGGCCCGAATTGCGCCAATGTAAATTCCCCGATCATTTTCGCTTTAATGTTTGTCAGCACAGCCGTGGCATACAGACAGATCACAGCGACCAATCCCAGATCCAGCCGGGAACAAGAGACACTTAATCCCGACGAGCCAGTAGGAGAACGAGAGAGGGTCTGTAAAGTGATCCAGAAGTTCACCACCATTCCGGCACTGTCCCGTGGTGCGGGCGTGGGTCCCGTCCAGACAGTCTGCGGTGTGATTTCCAAGGACTCCTAATCCTGCCAGTAGTCCACCCCACCAACATCTGGTCGAATAAGAAAAACCCACGGCTGCCAGAATGGCCAGCAGATGCCCGGTCAAAACAATCCCTTCGGGGGGAAAACGACGGGGGATGGGCAGGACCCTATAAAGGTTTTTCAAGGGGGGACCCAGCCACGGGTCGAGGAGGCTGTGCGAAATACGTTTTCCCACGGTTCCAGCCTGAATAGTGTTGTCGGTAATGGAGGCGGTTTTTGAGTATGATATGGTCGGCAACCATGCCCCCCCGGTGACTCGTTAGCAAAAGAATGACGCCCGGGGAATTTTGCTACTGTAGTGGGCGGGGAGTTCAGCGGGAATCGTGGAAGGAATACCGGATGGCTGGCGAGTGTTCTCTTTGATGGGTTCTTGTGTTTGTTCTACCTGATGTACGGCGATTTTCCCGGCGTTTAAGCGACCGAAATGAGATCGGAAAGTTTGAACGCCCAAACGCACAGGGGCCGTTAGTCCGAGGGACGCGGCTGGTCAGTCAACTTTACGGTACAGTCACCGTGCCCACGGCAAGTCAAAGTATTATTCGGCCGGACTGATGGTTATTGGAGATAAATAAAAGCAAACCACGTAAAGGCATAGACAAACAGCGTCGTGATGGACGCGATTATCGAACAGTAGAAAATATTGACCCCTAGTGCGTAATAAAGTATGCATGCGCATCCCACACCGATAACAGCGCAGCCAGTAAACCAAAGTAACAAAGACAGACTAAAGAAACTGGCGACTAAAAACAGCAGAAAATTAGTGATGATATCATGCTTGTGGCGCTCATGCTGTTGTTCCTCAATGTCATCACGTGGAGACTGGCAGCGGTTACAATGCGTGCCAGTGAGGGTAAGAGGCGCGTTGCAGTGTTTACAGCGTTTCAAGATCACGTTCTGTGAATGCCGGCGTGTGGGAGAGATGCCGGTCGGACTGCGAGTTATTTATTGAACTGTTCTGCTTCGTGGCGTGAGTCTCAGGAGCTTGTGAACGTAATGCGCGTCGGAATCGGTACGGAGTTGCTCAATTTTGAGTGAACCGGCCGACAGAGCAACATCAGTTGCAATGATATCAGAAATATTCAGCCTGGTGTCTGCGGGACGCAATCTCCGGCAAGGTGTTCGGGGGGATTTCTCCCGGCGGGTCTGCAGCGGTAACGGAATTACCGTGGATAAAAATCTGAGGGCATCCTGCTGACTGCGTCGTAATGGTGTTATAAGTGAGTTCGACGCATCGTTGTTGAGTGTCAAAGGATCGGGATTACCGAGGGCGAGTCAGGCGCCAGGTCTGGAAGTACAAGATGCACAGACAGGCGATTGAAGCGACTCCGATTAAAGTCCAGTTCGTTGGTACAAGGTGATATTGAGAAAACCCGGGAGTGCCCATGATGCTGAGCGCAGCTGCAACGGGATTCAACTTCAGCAGGGTTTCAACGGTTCGGTGGTTGAATGTTGTATCACGTCCTAACCAGATGAGGAGCGTCCCGGCCCAACACGTCAGAAGCAGTATGTAGGACGTGATGGTTGCCACAGCCGTTTGCCGGAAGAGACTGCTCACTGCGACACTCAACAGGAGCGCGAACAGTGCTGTGAGAAAAAACGTGAACAGTACATATGAAATTTGCTGAGTCAGAGAGGGTTCAATGAAAATCATGACTGCGTAGCCGGGGAGTGTGGCGAAGAGAATCAGGAGCAATGGCCAGAAGGCGCTCAACAGCTTGCCGCGAAGAATTTTGCCTGTTAACAGCGGTGTCGCCTGCAGCAGACTCCATCCTCCGGTCTCTCGTTCAGAACTGATAAGGCCGGAGCCGAGACTGGGGGTGATCAAGCCAATCATGGCGACTTCCAGGACGACCAGCACGCCACCGCCCCAATCCATGGTGCCGCTTGTGGAAGCGTACGTGAGACCCAGGGATGTGACAGCACAAACGGCCACGAGCCGCAGCAGCCATTGGGAGCGGCCGAACCGTCGACAACGAAACTCTTTGACCAGCACAGGGTTGGTGAAGGGCCCGATCAGTCCCGATCGACGTTGAGGGTCGACGATGAAAAAAAAACGCCGCATAAGTTTTTGTAATCCGGTGCGGTCATCTGTGATGACACCTGCCGGGCGGGCTCGGTCAAACATGACAGGCCGGAGACATCGGACAGTGAGCAGCATGCCCAGGAGCGTGGTTCCCAGTGAGATCGCGGCATAACGTCACGGACTGACTTTCGCCACAACCAGGCCGTGCCCGACGATGTCCATCACTGGAGGGATCGGAGAAAGGTAGCGAAACCACAACGATGCATCTGAGATCCAGCCCCAGTCGCTGCCCTGAAGGAACTGATATGGTCCCAGGCTGAGCACAGTGATCAGCAATACAAGGCCATATGTGATCCGCAGCGCCGCATCCGAAGAATTTGCCAAACTGCTGACGAGCAGTCCCAGCGCAGTGCATTGCAGAGCCAGCAGGGGCTTTCACGTCTCAATTCATGCCTGCGAATCGAGCCCGTCTTCCGGGCGGGTCGAGAACTCAAATTCCTGACTCGCAAATGTTCGACAGTTGAGTGGAAAGAATTCCTGCAGACTGGATGATTGAGTCCATGTTCCGATCGATAGACGAAGGTTATTCACCGCACCAGTTCGCAATCTTCCGAATTCTTTTCGGATTGTACCTCGCTCTGCTGTTCGCCGAGCTCATTCCATATTCTGCCGAACTCTTTGGCGGCGCGGCGTACTCACTGGTGAAAGCCGAGATCCAGCCGTTGCCGAACCTGCTTACGTATTTCGGACACCCGGCAGAATTCCTGATCGTCCTTGTGTTGCTTTCGATTCTCTTCGCGGCCGGAATCTTTCGGCGACCGGCGTCGCTCCTGATCTGGTACGGACTTTACTGCCTGTTTCACCAGAATGTGCGAATTGACAATATCGGTCTTGCATACACAGGATGGCTGTTACTGGCCTGCACTCTGGTCCCCACGGGCGAGGCGCTTCGTGTTAGACGAAAATACCAATCCCAGTGGGCTATGCCTCGATTGCTGATTGTTTCGGCCTGGATCATTCTGGCAGTCAGCTACGCCGTCGCCGGAGCGACAAAGTTCAAGGGGGAACTGTGGACGGATGGACGGTTAGTCGGATATCTGTTGGAGTCCGCAATGGCTCGTGACTGGTGGCTGGATCGCTGGCTGCTCCGGTTGCCAGCATCTTTCCTGGCGTTCCTCACATGGTCTGTTGTAGCCGCCGAGCTTTCGTTCTTACCACTTTGTCTCTTCCGTCGAACTCGATTCTTCGCCTGGTTAATCTTGACCCTCATGAACGTCGGAATCATATTCACGCTTGACTTCGCACAATTGACCTGTGCCATCCTGTTGTTTCACCTGTTCGTCTTTGACACACGGTGGATTCGTCGCTATGCAGTGTTCTCTTCTTTAAGTTCCGATAGACGACGGAAGCAGTCAGCTCAACCTCGGTCCTCGTGATACGGCAACCGCCAAGGCAGCATGGCTGCCGGGAATATCGGATCGCGGGACAATCATCCATCGCGTACAGTCCCCGTTCATGGCAGGAATCGTTGATCATCCACTCAATATCGAAATGACAACTTTCAACCTGATGGGGTGTATAGGGTTACCTGTTGAATCAAACCCGTGTGTACCGGGGTGCGCGTCCGGCATATCAGCAGACGAAGAAAATAATGGACTATGCCGGAATCACATAAGAACGACTGGTACTGCCATCCGGATTTAGCCTTACGGCTCCTGACACACTCTGGCGTCCCGACTTTGACGCGAATCATTGTTGTCACTGCATTGTTCTTCCTTTGTTCCGGACCGAAGTCGATCACAAGAGAGACCGGAGCCGCAGTCAACACCGGTCGGAATCAGTCAAAGCTTCTCAAGTGACGGGGTTGGGAGTTTAGTCCCGAATGCCTGGGGGAGCATCGAAGTCCACATCCAGAACCCGACCGACGAACCGATCGACGTTCTGTCGGTCATGTATTTTGATACGGATTCGCGTCGGCAATACTCACGACAGGTTTGGGTTCCTCCGCGATCCCGCCGTTCAACATGGATCGGCGCACTCACTCCGGGCGACTTGTCGCTTTCGACGCGGAGCCTGGGAATCAAGACGATTCTTTATGATGCAGCTGATTCCGGCGTTGGAGGGACGGTGATCCGCAGCAATTCGGGACAAGTCTTCGGAGATGCATTGCTTCCTGTGGTGAACGAACGTCCGACCACTGGTGTGATTTCCGATGGGGACGATGAAGATTCGTATGCCGCTGTCGTTGCGATGCGTCTGGTACGCGGTTTGACTCGCAATATTGCTGGGCTGGATGGAGCTTTCCTGCCGCCGACAATCGAGAGTCTGGAGGGACTCGATCAATTGGTCCTGATGAGTGACCGACCGGCTGGGGATGCCGCTGGAATCTCGGCCATTCGCCAGTGGCTGGAAGCCGGCGGACGGTTGTGGATCATGCTGGATCAGATCGAGTCAGCAACTGCCCTTCGGTTGCTCGGTGCCGCCTTCCAGGTCCATGAAGTCGATCGCGTCGAGCTGATGGGATGCACAATCAAACGCGAGCATGTCCTTGGACTTGCAGCGAATGAATTGCCTCTTCAGTTCAAAAATCCTGTTGAGTTCGTGCGCGTCGTGGCATCGCAGGCAGAAATCCTGCAGACGATTGATGGCTGGCCGGCGTCATTCGAATTGCGGCTGGGAAAGGGATTGATTCTCTGTACGACCCTGGAGGGCTCCGGCTGGGTTCGTCCTCGCACTGCCCAGGATCCGACGTCCAGCAATCCGGAAAAAACTTTGGTACAGGTCGCCACGGGAGCACTCGGGGATATAACCTTCCGTTTTTCGGGACGACGTGCGTTACTCGCACTTAGACCGAACGATTTTCGAGACTTTCTTTTCGAACAGGTCGGTTCCCGGATTGTCAGTCGCGAAATCGTATTGCTGGTGCTGGGCACGTTCTGGTTCTGTGTGCTGGGCTTGGGAATCTGGTTGATGTGTCGCAATCGACTCGTGCATTTGGGGTGGATCGGACCGGGTATCGCAGTGATCACCACCATCATCCTTGTGCGGCTTGGAGATTCTTCCAGAGAGGCTGCACCGGACACCGTCGCACTGGCACAGTTTGTCGAAGTCGCTGAGGGAAGCAATCAGATCGCCGTCAGCGTCATGATGTCTCTCTATCATCAGGAGGAATCGTCGACGTCACTGGGTGCAGTCAGGGGAGGAGTGTTTGTTCCGGAACTGGCAGAACAGTCGGGAAGCTTCCCCCGGATGGTCAGAACGGACATCGACAAGTGGCATTTTGAAGAATTCTCCCAGCCTGCAGGAATGCTGTTCGCACCTTTCAGCCAGACTGGCGTGATCGACGAACCAATTTCAGCAAAGGCAATGTTTGGTCCGGACGGAATCAAGAGGACAATGTCGCTCGGACCATTTCAGGATGTTTCAGATCTCGTGATCGCGACACCAGGCTACGGAGGACTGACTGTACGATCTGTGTCCCGGGGGGAGTTCGCGGCAGAAGCCACTGACGTTGTTCGTGCTGGAGAGTTCATTGGCGGAAGTATCTTCAGCGACGAACAACGTCGCAGACAGGCGGTCTACCGGAACCTGCTGCTTGATTCCGGACGGGAAGATTATCCGCAGCGCCCCACGCTGCTCGCCTGGGCGGAGCCGTTCGATTTGAACTTCAAATTCCCGCTTGACGTCGAACGCAAGGGTGCGGCGTTAATCGCTATTCCGCTGGAATTTGAGCGAGCGCCTCCCGGGACGCGGCTGAGGATTCCTGCTCCATTTCTGCCCTTTCAGCCAGTGGGAGCATCAGGCGCCTATGATGTCACTCAACATCAGTGAATTGCCACCAATCTGGCAAGGCGAACGATGCTGCGGTTCCAGATTCCACGTGGTGTGCTCCCCATTCGACTGGACCGAGCCGTGCTGATGATCTCAATCAAGGCTCCTGCACGAACGGTTGAGATCTTCGCCGGCCGTGGCGCCGACACGGTGTCACTGGAATCCTTTGTGAGCCCAATTGGTTTACTCCACGTGGAAACTGATCAGGCCCAGGGACTGGCGACCGATGCAACAGGCGGCCTGTATTTCGGAATCGACGTCAGCGAACTGCATGGTTCAGACAATGATCCAGCCGAAGATGCGGCGGAAGCGTTTGACTGGGTCATTGAAGATCTGCAACTACAATTAACGGGTGAAGCACTTGGTCCATGAGATGCAGGGTCCCATCGGAGACATGCATGAATCGAAACCATCCTGTTCGGATATTGTCACTCCGGCCTCAGTCACAGCAGATACAAACACGAAGCGGTAGCCAGTATGTCGACCCTGACCTTTCCCCCTGCCTGCGCTTCGAGCTTGTATTATCAGAGAAAACGGCGCTGTCCGGCTTTCCGGGGAACAGCACAATTGCCGTCGTGTTGCGGAGTCATTTTGACCGTGGTGATGTTGGGCGCTTTAACGCTCGCAGCGAACCGGGCAAAGGGAATCGACATCGACACCGTTTTCCAGACCGACCCGCCGTTTTTAGAAGTCCAGGAAGTCATTCGCCCGTGGCCGAAGCGTCAGGACATCTGGCTCCTGGCGCTGGCACGCCCGGAAGTCGAACTCCAGGTGAGGGCGGCGGAGGCGATCGCACTGGCCCATCAGCGCGGCGTACGTGGAGTGAAGAAGACAGTGCCGAATTTGATTTCGGCCCTGAATGCTGTCGATGCTCATCCTTTGCTGCGACTCGCTGCTGTGCGGACATTGATCGTGCTGGATGTCCGCGAAGCAGCAGAGACCCTGATGAATCACGTGCAGCGCGGCGGAGCAACGAAGGCCGAAATGGCTGTGTTAGCCGAACCGGCTCTGGCTGCATGGGGTCACATTCCCATGCGCAGGATCTGGCTTGAACGTCTCCAGATGCCGCGGCGCTCCGGTCACCTGTTGGTGCTGGCAATTCGTGCTGCGGCATCAACGCAACTGACGGAGTCTGCGCCCCAGCTGCGTGAACTGGAGGTGGATCAGGGATTGCCGCCCGACATACGGCTGGAATCGGCGCGCGCGCTGGTGTCGATTCAGCCCGATGGACTTGAATCGGAAGCCCGGCAGATTCTGACCGGCACTGCGTCCGACTCTCGTATCGAATCGCTTGTGGCGGCAATACTCATGTCGCGTCACTCCAGCCTCGACGCGGTGGCATTGCTTCTGGAACTGGCGGGCAATCGTGAACCAGCAGTGATCGCGATCGCTCTCCAGCGGTTGCTGGAAATTGACCCTGTGCTTGTTGAACCAATGAACACTCGGATCTTGGCCCATCCTGATACCAATGTCAGGAGGCTGGCTGTCCGGATTCTCCAGGGACAGCAAACCGTTTCGGCCGTGACTCTCCTGGGAGGGATCCTTGATGACATCCATCCGACGGTAAGGAAAATGGCTCAGGAGTCGTTAATCTCGCTCGACCAACTGACGGAACTCCGGCCGACTGTCCGGGAAGTAGCTATGAAAATGCTGACCTCCGATCGTCGCCGCGGAATGGAACAGGCGGCACTGCTTATCGGCGGAGTCGAGCATGAGCCGGCCAGCGAACAGCTGATCGAATTGCTGGACTCTGTTCATCCGCAGGTTTCTGTTGCCGCCGCCTGGGCGCTCCGTCGACTGCTCGTCCCTGCAACGGCGGAACCGATTTTTAAGAAGCTGCGAATACAAACTAAAGAGTCTCCGCATGCGCCACCGAATCCCGACTGGAATGAAAAACTTGTGGCAACCCTCTACAAGCAGCGTGGACACCTGATCGAAGCCCTTGCGCTCATGGATTATCGCGACCTTGTGCCGCTTTTGCTGGTCTATCTCCCGACGCCGCCGGTGCCACCCGGTGCATATCCTGAAGCTCAGGAATTACGAGTGCAGGCGATCTGGGCGCTGGGCCACATTTTTCAGAACGACCCGCAGCCGGAAATTGTGGCCAGACTTACTGAGCGTCTGAAGACCCCGGATGACACGGTCGTGCGTGGAAAGTCACTGATTCAGGCAATGGCGGCAGTCAGTCTCGGTCGAATGACGTCTGTTGAATCGACAGATCTGTTACGAGGTCTGTACGCCTCTGGAGACAATTACAGCGATCTCAGATACGGTTGTGCCTGGGGAGTGAATCGGATCACAAACGAACCGCTGCCCGAATTCGACATGATCCGTGTGACAGGCCAACCCAGTTCGTTTCTTGACCCGCTTGACGAGTAGCGTCTGCCGATTGTAGCAGTGGAAAACCCAGCCCATGTCGGTCCTGCCTTTCTCTCGAACTATACAAGGTTGTGCATCTGCTGTTCGGAACTGCCCGCTGATTCGACAGTGGAATTCTTATTTCCGGCCGGCATGACGGGAAACAACTGGCTGTGACATGAGTGGAATCGGAGCAGCGCGGCCTTCAATCAGGAGGAGTTGCTGGTCGGCTGCGACGGACTGGAATTCCTGAGTCAGACCGGAAATCCAACGGACCTGCAGGCGGTCGATGACGGTTGCAGAACCCAAACCGAATCGAATCACTCGTTCATTACTGGCGGCAAAGCCATCTCCTGCAGTGAGCTGCTGCATCTGAACAAGGTCGCCTGCCATGCAGGTGACCGATGTTCCGATAGCGTCTCGTTCCGAGTTTATTCCCACCAGGTGCAGACTCAGGTAGTGTCCGGTCGTTGATGTTGTGTTTGTCAGGAGAGCCACCGGGGCGTCAAGGTGCGAAATCACCACGTCGTCGCGACCGTCTCTGTTCCAGTCAACGCGAGCCAGACCACGACCAAGATATTTGCCTTCGAAGAACGGGCCGACGGAAGACGCATCGGCTTCATGGAAATATCCGCGACCATCGTTCAGCATCAATTGCGGAGGCATCTGACAGGGGATATTCATCGATGCTCCCAGTTCATCAATGTTGCCATTGGTGAGTATGAGATCCAGATCCCCGTCGAGTTCCGCATCCAGGAATTGAGTTCCGAATCCCAGTTGCTTGAGACTGGGCTCACGCAATCCTGAGTTCCGTGTCACGTCATCGGACAGCTCGCCGTCGATCATCTGGTAAAGGGTGTTCGACTCGGCGTAGAAATTGGTCACGAAGAGATCAAGACGTTGATCGTGATTCGCGTCGCCGACCGCAATGCCCATACAGGCCTGTGCCAAACCTTCGCTGTCGAATGCCAGACCCGCAAGGGCAGCTGATTCGGTGAATCCTGGGAGCGTACCTGGGCCCGGAGTTTCATTGCGGAAAAAGAAATTGGGAGATAGATCGTTCGCCACAAACAGATCGAGTTTTCCCATGCCTCGAAAGTCGGCAGCTACCACTCCAAGTCCCCTGCCATCCGCGGCTTCAATGCCCGCCGCTGACGAACAATCATTGAATAGTCCGTCTCCTGCATTGAGAAACAGTTGATCGTGACTTGCGTCAAACGATGCGGGCGAACAGGTGACTTCCGTTCCGTCGGCGAGCCGACAGATCCGTGTGAACACGTCGTCGCCTTCCAGGTAGTTGGCATCGAACAATTCCGGAAGATAGTCGCCATTAAGATCGGCGATCAGACAACTGACTGTCCAGCGGTCGCCGGATCCAAGCAGCGACGAAGAGGCATCTGTAAACGTTCCATCACCGTTGTTGATGTAAAGGCGATTGCGACCGATATTCGCGACGTAAAGATCCGGAGCACCATCCTGATTAACGTCGCCGGCGGCCACTCCCTGACTGAATCCATTCTCCTGAAGACATGCCTCTGCGGTCACGTCCAAGAACCGACCGTTTCCCTGGTTGCGGTACAACCGGTCCAGATAATCCTGACGGCTGAAGTTGGCCGGCCAGGTGCAGCCCTGGGTCAGATAGATATCGGGCCAGCCATCGAGATCGTAGTCAAGGATCGCAGCTCCTCCGCCGTTCATCTGATAGAACGATTTGAGCAGGCGACCACCCTCGGGACCATGGCCATTGAAGTAGGTGAAGTTGACACCGGCTGCGCTCGCCCGGTCTTCAAACCGAACGACGTTCGAGGTTGCTGTGTCTGCCTTACGCCCATTCTCCACCCGGGAAGAAATGGACATGTCCGGAAGCGGATAAGAGGACAGGTTAAGATGTATGACGGGACTCGTCTCCGGAGGTGCTCGACTCAGGGGAGCCCGCTCCAGTAACTGAGCCAATGCCCGGGCTCTTCGAGCCGCAAACATCAGTGCCTGCTGATCCGGCTGTTCATTCTTGATGTGGCTGAACGCGATCATCTTCCACCAGGCGAAGGCCTCCCAATACAAGCCCAGTTGATCGGCGAGCTTCGCCGCGTTCTCAATTTTCCAGCCTTTCAGGCCGAATTCACAAGCCTGGATATAATTCTCCAGCATTCGTGAACGTTCGAGCAGGGGCCTGGCATCCTGTTCCCGGCCGAGACGACTGAGAGCCATCCCAAGCTGATAACACACCGTTGCATTGGTCGGATCGAGCTTGAGAGTTTCCCAAAAGCATCGTGCCGCCGCCTCTTTTTGACCATGTTCAGCTGCCCATTTTCCACGCAGATTCCAGACACCCGGATGACGTGCGGCGTTCTCAGGCAGAGTATTCATCCACAACAGAAACCTGGAATCCTGCTTCAACTCAGAAAGGATTTGACCGATCCTGACTATGGTCTCAAGAAAATCCGGACGCAATGCGTGCGCCTGGCGCAGAAAATCGAGAGATTCCTCAGACTGCTCATTCTTCATTGCCAGTTCAGCTAACGCCATCAGAGGTGCCGGATCCTGCGGTGCAGCCTTCTGGTGTTTCTTCCAGAATGCCTCAGTCTGCTCATCATTCTGCAGTGGCTGACCGGTTGCGACCGAGTACAGGTGCTCGGGTGCGATCTCAGACCCCATCAAATTGATCATCCGAAAGGGTGTTGATTCCCAGACTCGTCCTGTCGCTTCAAAGATCTCTGCCAGATGCCGATTTGCAATCTCGTTCCGCAGGTCAATTTCCAGCGCCTGACGGAATCGATTCTCAGCTGCCGACAGTTGTTTCAGTTTCTCCATCAGGATCCCGCCAGCCATACAGCGTGCGTGCAGCGTCTGATCTGACTGCTCTTGGGGATATCGATCATAAAATTCGACAGCCTCTTTGAATTTGTTCTGAGCCTGCAGCGCATCAGCGGCAATCAGCAGAGCCTGGGAATGCTGCGGCTCGCGCCGAAGAATCTGTCGAGCCAATCGTTCACTTGAGGCAAAGTCCTTCTTTTTGAACTCAGTGACTGCCTGGACAGCGAGTTGATTGATCGACTCGCGTCGCCCCCCCCCCCATTTGACCAGTCCCCAAATCGCCAGGGCAGCAACGACGAATGCCATTGGCAACCAACGTCGGATACGAACAGTGGACGCCTGCGCGGATTGTCGTGATGGTTTCCGCTGTGACATCAATCCCATTCAGGATAGAAAAGTTTTCGGGTCGTCGGGCAACAGATCACGAAGATCTTACCCGAATGAATCGGATTTTTCCGGCCCGTCCGGAAAATCGCGATGCCGTAATGTTTCGCCAGCACAGTGTTGACGAAGGTATGATCGGCATAGAGGAATTCGAGTACTGAGCCATCACGACGCATGATGTCGACAAAGAAACCGGATAGGTTCGTCAAACATCGCCTGCCGGAGTTCGTCGGTAAATGCGGGGAAACCGGTCACGGTCAACGCGGGAGAATTGTTCGAACTGCCGAAAGCCGAGCCAGTTGGCGCCGAATTCCGTTGCCAGGCCACGGCTGCGTGTGTCCTGAAGCATGCGCCGGGTTTGCGCGATCAGGACGTCTGGTCGTTGGAGTTCACCGTTAGCGGCACAGTCCAGCAACTCGTCGTCGGGCATGCTCGACCACAGGAAATAGCTCAGTCGACTGGCGAGGGCATAGCCGGACAAAGGGCCCGCAGCCACCCCGTCGGGTGGCAGATCAATTCGGTAACAGAAGTATGACGACATGAGCACGCTGACAACGCTGTCGCGGATTGCGTCTTCGTGGCTGAGATGTTGCTCGTCACGCAGCGTATCATAAAACGCAATCAGCGATTCGCGTTGTGATTGTGAGAGAGGCCTTCGATAGGCGCGCTCTGTAAACTCAAGAAGTGCTTCAAGATGACTGGACTCCGCAGCCTTGCGTGTCGCCTCGACCTATTGAATTTTGGTGGAAATTTCAGCGAAGTAGTGTTCGATCGGTTCGCGGACGTCCATATCCCGGATCTTCTTCAGGTAGAGCATGGCCAGCCGCGCTCTCTTCTCGCTGGAAGTGACATCTGCGACCTCCGGGCGGGCGAAGTCGAATTCAGGAGTCTCCAGCAACTGTGGCGGTTCGGTACGTTCGAAAAAAAGAAAGTCCCGGTACTGACGTGCCGGTACCGCGGTTACGCAATTGAGTTCACCCCACAGAGTGTCGAGTTCCCGCTGCTCAGACTCGTCGAGGATCAGTTCAATGAGGGGTTCATCGTCGCGGAAATATTCCGCCATAAGGTGAAACCCTGCACTCAGCAGCCTCCCTTTATTCTGCTTCCCCTTCTCGACATAGACTCGACCACGTTCGGACACGTAAAACGTGTCCGGAAAAATACGACAGAACTCCGCAACTCCGGCAGAGGTTTCTGTTGAGACTGCCGGCCGACGGCGATGTTCTGCCAGGCGTCGATTCATCATCAGAGTAATCGGCTGCGAACCCGCTGAGAGACCGTCGACCACGGGCCCGGAAATCGAAGTTGAATCCTTGTCGGGTTGAGGAACGTATTTTTGTCGTTCACGAATCACGAAATACCGCATAGCGACGCAGTGCGGACGTACCGCCACTGGTTCGCTCTTCTGTGGCACAGGCAGTGCCCGCCACAGAGTCTGAAGTTCATTGAGGGGTCCGACACCCGGCGATGGACCCCTCAATGCAGCCCAAATCGTTTTCAGGTATTTTGGACTGACCGCTGACTCAGTGGCGGCGCCGGTCAGCGTCAACCCGGATTTGCCAAGTTGCCTGCGGTGATGATACTGCCATGCGGCCAGGAAATAGTCGGCGTAATCGGTCGGCTGTCGTGTGTAAAAATCGACGATGCGATGAACACAGTATTTGTCACGATCCGTATCGGTGACGGCGGGATGCGGTGCAAAGACAAATCCATTCGGTTTCAGCACGATGTGATCGGCCACGCGTTTTGCTGCAGCCAGATATTTTTTGAGCAGACCAGGTGACATTGTGAGCGACTCGCCCGAATTATCGAAGCCTGCCTCGTTCGCCGGATCAACGGGAATTCCTGAGTCGGACGGATGTCGACACCGGTCAGATCGTGAATCGTGTTGTCATATTCCGCATTGCTCAGCCTTCGTGCCAGTACGGGACCGGGATCTCCGGCATGCCGCTGCGCTTCGTGTTTGCGAAGCCTCTTCAGCCAGTCCATGATGGCACGACGCTCCTCCGCGGGCGGGTGGCGTTTTGCTTCCTCAGGTGGCATTTCTTTTTTTTCGAGTCGTTCAAGAACGATGTCCCAAAGTCCGGCAGCCCTTGCGATTTTCTCCACGGAGGAGTAACTACTCAGATTCGACTTTCCTTCCTGTTTCTTCGCGCCGTGACAATCGAAGCAGTATGTCGTGAGAAACGGACGCACCGTGTCGTCAAAGGACTGGTGCAGTTCACGTTTGGCAGGGTCAGTGGCGTCGGCACACAGGGAGGTGGTGAATGTGCTGGAGATGAAGCACCCGATCAGTAAGACGATGATCATGGCCTCGCTCTTTTTTATCACCGATCTGCTTACCACGACAGATTTCAGACGACTGCCACACATCCATCGTACGGAATTCCCCGGGGGTTGTCATTTGGTGATGCTGCTGAAAAAAAAAACGGGATACTGGTCGACTCTTCAGGAGCGATCGCATTTTCATTCTTTATGGCTGGATTGCTCTAAAGGATGCCTTCAGGTGAATGGGCAGCGCAACGTATCAGTCTTTTGTTGAGAATACCGCGTCCCTACAGTGCTGGTGGCAGGTGTGTCGACCGTTTTCGCATTTGATTGAATTCGATTAAGCGGCGTTGAGCATTGAACGGTCTGCAGCGGACGGATACCGTCAGCAGTGCAGTCGCGTCAAATGCTGACAGCGACTTCATGATTCATTTCACTCCGGATTCATCACATGTCAACTCAGGAAACTACCCAACAACGCAGATTGAGTGATCGCCAGATTCAGCTGATTGCCAGCGGTGATCTGCGACTTTCGGCGAATCAGATGTGCTGGCAGGCTCAGGCAGATATGGAAAGGCAACTGAACCGGGCCGTCGAACAGCTGGGCTTCGAAATCATTCGAGCACACAAATTCGACGAAACTCAGCAGCATGGGTTCATTTCATCACAGCGACACGGAATTAACGTCTTCCGGACTATCGATCCGGATGCTCCCCTGATCGTGGCGGAAGCCGTCTGGCAGTACTCTCATCATGTGCTGGCTGGACTCTCCACACACCGAGGCCCGATATTGACTGTCGCGAACTGGTCGGGGACCTGGCCTGGACTCGTTGGCATGCTGAACCTGAACGGCTCGCTCACAAAGGCGCAAGTCAATTACTCAACGCTGTGGAGCGCCGACTTCGACGATGATTACTTCCTGGGTCGGCTGGAGACGTGGCTCCGGACAGGTTCGTGTGCTCACGAAACTGCGCACGTAGCGGAATTCAATGCAGGACAGCTCAATGACAGTGAAGCGGCAACCGCATTGGCGCTGGCCTGTGAACTCAAAGGCGACAAAGCGATCATGGGTGTGTTCGATGAAGGGTGCATGGGCATGTTCAATGCCATTCTGCCTGATCATCTGTTGAATGAAACCGGCGTCTTCAAAGAACGCCTCAGCCAGTCAGCGCTGTATCACGAATCGACACAGGTCTCAGAGGCCGAAGCGGAAGGCGTCTACAACTGGTTTGTCGATCAGGGTATGAAATTCGAACTTGGTTCCGACCACGATACCGAACTGACGCGGGAACAGATTCTTCAGCAGTGTCGGATGTATATCGCTGCAGTCCGTATCGCCGATGATTTCGGCTGCGATCTCATTGGGATTCAATATCAACAGGGGCTCAAAGATCTCCTGCCAGCCAGCGACCTGGCCGAAGGTGCTCTCAACAACACAGTTCGTCCGCCTGTGAAATCTCGCTGTGGTTCCGAAACCCTTTTCGAAGGCAGCCCGGTCATTCATTTTAACGAAGTGGACGAGGCTGCCGGACTGGATGCTTTGCTGACCAATCGAGTTCATGCTGCTCTGCAGCAACCAGTCGAAACAACTCTGCACGATATTCGCTGGGGCGATGTTGATGCATCCGGAACAGTGACGGACTATGTGTGGGTATTTTTGATCAGTGGAGCGGCCCCGCCGGAACACTTCATTGACGGCTGGGCCGGTGCGAAAGGTCATCGTCAGCCAGCCATGTATTTCCCAAACGGCGGCAGTACTTTGTGCGGTGTTTCGAAGCCTGGTGAAATTGTCTGGTCACGGATTTTCGTCGAGGACGATCAGCTGAAAATGGACATCGGGCGAGGACACGTCGTTGAATTACCGGAAAAGGAAACCCGGCGGCGGTGGCAGGAAACAACTTACCAGTGGCCCATCATGCATGCCGTGCTGAGCGATGTCGACAAGAATCAGCTGATGGCGAAGCATAAAAGCAACCACATTCAGGTGGCCTACGCGAACTCTGCCGGAGATGCCGATGCCATTGTACGAGTCAAAAGCGGTATGGCGGCGGAACTCGGTATTGTAGTGCAGGTCTGTGGCGCAAAGTCGGTGTTCAAATAGAGTCAACAGCATGATGTGCAAAGGCGATTAGTATGACGCAGGGTTACCTTGGAATCGACGTCGGCACGCAGGGACTGTCCGTCGTCTTCGCCGACGAGCAACTGGCCGTCATTGCCGTGGGTGAAGCCGAATACCGGATGGTGCCCGGCCTGCCGGACGGTTGTTATGAACAGTCACCTTCTGACTGGGAAAAAGCCCTGCAGCAGGCAATGAGTGTGCTCAGGAAGTCACTCCCGGCCAAGCACAGCAATCTCGAAATACGATGTATTGGCATCTCGGGACAAATGCATGGAGAAGTCCTCGTGGACAGAGATTTGCAGACTCTTGGAACTGCGCGGTTGTGGTGTGACGGTCGCAATGATGCTGAGGGACACGAACTCACCGAACGATTTGGCGTTAAAATGCCGCGGCGCATGACTGCAACTCGGTGGCTGTGGACAATCCGTAATCGACCGGACAAAGCCAAATCCACGCAGCACATCACGACTCCGGCCGGGTGGATCTCTCATCAGCTGACCGGTGACTGGTTTCTTGGGATTGGTGAAGCGTCGGGTATGTTTCCCATTGACCAGTTGACGCTGAACTACAACGAAGCGATGTTCCGATCCTTCTCCGAGTTAGTGGACCAAAGTGAGTCGGAGTCACTGCAGGGGCTTCTTCCAAAGGTGTGTCTCGCGGGGGAGCATGGAGGCATTCTTAATTCGAACGGTGCGAAACTGCTGGGTCTTCCGGCTGGAATACCGGTTGCACCGGCAGAGGGTGACCAGCCAGCCTCAATGGCCGGTTCCCTGATTGGTGAGGCCGGAATGGTCTCAGTCAGTTTTGGTACTTCGCTGTGCGCGAATTCTGTTGGCGACCGCACCTTTGAGGGTGTGAGTCCCGCGGTCGACCATTTCTGTGCGGCAGACGGTAAACCGATCAACATGGTGTGGCTGCAGAACGGTACGACATTCATGAATTGTGTCGTTGAGATGTTCTGTGCGGCCTCAGATACAGATCGACAGGATGATTTTGCCGCGGTCATGCATAAATTACTGGAAGCGGACCATGATTGCGGCGGTATCCTCGCCATACCGTTCATTAATGACGAACCAGGAATCAGAATCCACGACGGCGGAACAGGTTCGATCGTTGGACTCAACCCGGGAAATGCGAGTCCCGGTAATGTCGCTCGAGCGGCACTGCTGTCAGCAATGTTCAACCTGCGACTCGGCAGCGAGGAACTTGACCGACAGGGATATCCACGAACGGAACTGGTGCTCGCCGGTGGACTGGCAAAAACACCGGAAACCGGACAAATTCTTTCTGACGTTTTTCGTACACCCGTGACGTTGCTGGAAAGTGCCGAAGAAGGTACGGCCTGGGGGTCCGCTGTGCTCGCGGCTTATCGTCATCTGATTCTGCAGGAGGGCCAAGCTGACTGGGCGAGCTACCTGCAGAGTCTGGCTTCCGACACCAAAACACATTTTGTGCCGCATTCAGCAGCGGCGGACATCTATGACACGTCGTATGCTCGCTATCTGAGATTGCTGGAGGCACAACCGCAGCTGAATGTCGGAGCTGTCCAGGGCAGTCCTGACTGAATATTTCGGAGCGTTTTAAGGTGGGATATTCTCAGCCGATTTTGTGCGAAGTAGACTGTAAAGCCGCATTCCGACGTGATGGAAAACCAGCCGTGTTTGTCCCGTGTTTTTTTCGATTCATTTCTGCCGCCTGTGCGCAGCTGTCGTTTCATCTTCCGGTAATCATAATGGGTGACCAGCCTGCACAGAACGTGTTCGGGAGACGGAACGGGTCTCTGTCCCGTTCTGTGAACCTTTACCCTCTGAACTTCCGCTCGTGACAACAGGACTGCCTACTCTTTCGGATGACAGCCGACGAACTCGCGCCCACGTAGCGCCTTTGGTGACGTTCCTCGTGTGTTTGGTGATTCCTGATCTGATGGCTCTGCTTGGGTTTGATAGAAACGACGAAACCCAGCCCTGGTATGTCACAACACCGGAACAGTGGTTATTTCCCGTGCAGTCGATGTTGACGTTGGGGCTGCTGGTTGGTTTCAGACGCTACTATGACTTTCGACCGTGCGAAGGCCTGGGACTGGCTGCACTCGTCGGCACGTTCGGCATCGCCATCTGGATCACACCCGGCTTTCTGTTTCACTATTTCGAGCTGAACGACAGCGTATTGAAGTTCCTGGGCTTTGCCGAACGCACAGAAGGATTCAGTCCGGACCGTGTCGCCACGGATGGTGGCTGGCTTTACGGCACCATAGTTGTAATGCGGTTCATCCGGCTGGTGATCGTAGTTCCACTGGCGGAGGAGATTTTCTGGCGAGGGTTCCTGATGCGGTATCTCATCGATCCACACGGTGATTTCTGGACAGTGCCATTCGGGCAGCATCGGGGCTCAAGTTTTGTCATCGTCACGGCACTGTTTACCGTGGCTCATGCGTCAGTTGACTATGCTGCGGCGGTTGTCTTTGGATCGTTGATCTACTGGCTCGCCGTCAGAACGAAGAGCCTTACAGCATGTGTGTTGGCCCATACAGTGGCTAATCTGATTCTGGGTGTCTATGTCATGGTGTCGAAGCAGTGGGGGTACTGGTAATGCTCAACAGCTCTCATAACATCCTCGGCGGCTCAGGTGTTCAGTGTGGGGATGTCAGATTTGGTTGATCTCATGAAAACGCAAAAAGGAATTGCAACGATCACGGCCATCGCGACAGTCATCTTCGCCGTGTTGGTCGTCGGAAGACACACGGCGTATCGAACGACCGCTGCCGATGCGCTGCCGTTAAACAGGGAGAGTGTTTTTGCAAAACCACTAATTCAGGCCAGGGTGGCGCTGTTAAGAAGGGAATTTGCTCTGCTGTTTCGGCATAAAAACTACGAGCAGGCAAAACAGCGCTGTTCAGCGCTGGTGGAACTGCTGCCGGAAGATCCCGTCAGTCATTACAACCTTGGTTGTGCATTTGCTCAACTCAACAACCCCAATGAGGCGATGGCCAGCCTGGAAAGTGCAGTGAAGCTCGGGTTTCGGAATCCGCGACAGTTGCAGAAGGACACGGATTTACTGTCGCTTCACGATCGAACGGACTGGGATGAGCTACTGAAGGCCGCGGAAATACCATTTGAGCGTACGGCCAGAAAAAGCACGATCAAACCGGCGGCGATTACAAACGGCGTCGCCATTGTTGGCGAATCCAACAGTCTGTGGGACCCCAGGACTCTTCACATTCGCGCATTCTTTAGTGGCGACCGCTCAAATGCGGCGGATTTGGATATCGCCACGCAACAGGACGCAGTCGGCAGGTTGCTGAGAAAGTGGCAAAAGGAAGCAACTGCAGCGGGGCATGTCGGCGTGCTTTACGATAATCACGACAGAGGCCACTCCAAATTTCCCTGGCAGTCGTATCCGCAGCTGACGAGAGTGGAATATTCCAGAAGCGCAAAGCAGTACAATCTGGACACCGGAGCACAGCGTTTCATCCACTTTAACGGGATTGTGTTCGGAAATTCTTCCACCGCAGTTACGGATCGTTCTTACTGGAGAAGTCTGCCACGTTTGATGTATTGCGACCGGCATGCGGCAACGACTCTGGCCATGCAGTATTTTGGCAACCACATATATATGTACCCGGAACACAGAGATTACGACCCGGGTACCAACGGCGATGGTGGGTTCGGTGATGTCTATCCCGCAAACACACCGTACGTGATCATTTCTCAGGGTTCTTCTTCATCTGATCGCGTTTTCATGGATGCCATCGCTGCAACACTCGCCGCATTTCGAGTCGAAACACGGCGCGCGCTGATGCAGAAGTCGGCGCTGATGCCGTGTGTGCAGATGATCTTTCGCAGTTGCAATTCGCAGGTCCAAACAGCAGATGACTACCTTAAAGGAGTCGCGCATCCACCCGTTTTTCAGGGACGTCAGGTCAACAAGATGAAGATGGTCAGAATGGCTCACGACATGCTGTCGGATGATCTGCCGCCGGTCGCCCTCATTGAGGTCCTGAACGAAGACAATTTTGAAGTGGGTCGGGATTACTTTGATGTCGGCCCACGTGAGTCGGTATTCACAACTCCGGCGGCGGTCGCTCGAGCCTGTCGTGCCGTTGACCAGACACGTCGCATGACAGTATCGGCAAAGAGAAGTCTGGATCTGAACCAGAAGCAACTGACCTGGCATTGGGTGGTTCTGCAGGGAGATCCATCTTTAATCGAGATTGAACCTCAGGACGATGAACAGACCGAAGCTGCGATACTGGTGAGGCATCACAAACGACGGTCCATTCGTGAAGACTCTTCGATGCAGTCCAGCCGTGTGGACATCGGAGTCTTTGTACATAACGGCACGTACTATTCCGCCCCGGCCGTGATTTCATTTTACTGGCCGGAGAATGAAATTCGGCGGTACGATGAAGAGGGCCGAATTCTCTCGGTCGACTATAAGACGATGGACGCGGGAGGTCTTTACGCGGATCCGATGCTGGTGACCGGCCGAAACTGGACAGACCAGTACAACTACGACGATGAAAACCGCCTCGTCGGCTGGGACCGGATTCGTGGCGAAGATCGTCAGTCGTTCACGCGGGACGGGTATCTTGTTACGAAAAAAGACAAACTCGGACGACCAGTTGAAGCAATCAACGTGCAGTATGTGGCTGAGAAAAAACGTAACAAGCCGCCAATACTGCAGGAGCGTCCCGGCACATCCACGTTTACCTGGGAGTATTCATCAGACGACGACCGTCTGGGAACGCTCACAGGGCGCAGTGTGACTGACGAGTCAAAGTAGCTGGCACCGACTTCACACCGTACGGCTTACCAATTCAATGCTGGAACAGAAACTCGTTGGAATTGATGAGGGCCCAGAGCAGATCTTCGAACAAGTCCTCGGAAGATCGGTCTTTATGTCGAGCAACAAACTGTTCGAACCCGCTCATTTCCGGATCGGTTGGCATTCGCGACCAGGCAGCGAGATAATATTCTTCCATGATCTCGCGAAGCGACTTCGTTTCTCTGAGCAGTTGGCGCAGACGATTGTCGACACTGGTCAGTTTGCCATGCACCAAAGAGCCGTTGGCGACCTGCAGAGCCTGTGACAGATTGAGATCGTCTGAACGGTCACAGCGGCAGACGGATTTTGTCAACCCGCAGCGCCGAGTTCGCTTACGCCAGAATCTCACGCACAACACGTCCGTAGACGTCTGTCAGTCTGAAATCACGACCAAGGTGTGGATAGGTCAGTCGTTCGTGGTCAATGCCGAGCAGGTGCTGCAGTGTCGCGTGAAGGTCGTGAAGATGCACCCGTCCCTGAATCGGACGATAGCCGAAATCATCGGTTTCCCCGTGTACAAAGCCGGTCTTTAATCCCGCGCCGGCAAGCAGGGTGCAGAAGCTTTCCTGTTGATGCTCACGGCCATGAGTCTCAATTGGACTGGTACCCGAAAGATCCTGGCTCCAGTAGGTGCGGCCGAATTCGCCGGCCACCATCACCAGCGTGTCTTCCAGAAGGCCACGTTGTTTCAGATCCCGGATCAAACCGGCGATCGGTCTGTCAGCGCCTGCGCAGGATTTGGGAAGCTCGCCGCGAATATTACGGTGATGGTCCCAGCCGTCTATCGTCACCTGTACACAACGAACTCCCGCTTCACTCAGCCGGCGTGCCATGAGACAGGCGCGGCCGGTCACGTCGCTCGCACCACCGTCGATGCCGTACATTTCCTGCGTAGTTTTCGACGTGCCCGACAGATCCACAAGTTTTGGTGTATTCGCCTGCATGCGAAAAGCCAGCTCAAAGGACTGGATGATTCCTTCCATCTGTGCATCGGTTTCGACGCGGTTCAGGAGGCGGCGATTAGCGCGCTGCAGAAAGTTCAGTCGGTGACGCTGGACATCGAAACTGGTATCGGGATCACGGAGATCGGAGATGGCCAGTTCACCATCTTGGCGTGGCACACGCAGCGGTGTACCCTGATGAGTGGCCGGCAGGAATCCCGCTCCGTGTGTTCGTCCGTCGGAAGGTGGATGAATGGTGATGAAACCTGGCAGATTCCGATTCTCCGTCCCCAGGCCGTAACTCAGCCACGCGCCCATGGACGGACGTGCCTCGACGATGTGTCCCGTGTGGAACTGCAGCGTGGCGGCCGCGTGGGCTTTGTTGTCCGATACCACTGCTCGCAGCAGACAAAGGTCATCGGCCACACCGGCCAGCCCGGGAAGCAGGTCAGACATCATCATCCCCGACTGTCCACGGGGTTTCACCGGAGCAATCGGTGCCATGGGAAGAAACTGCGCGACTCCGACACGCAACTGCCCATCGTCGCCAACCGGCGAATCAATGGCTTTTCCATGTCTTTTGGTGATATGGGCTTTCGGGGCAAACAGATCGCCCTGCGACGGTCCACCGTGCAGAAACACAAAGATCATTCGTTTCGCTCGTGGAGCAAAGTGCGGGGCACGAACGCCGGGTGGACTTGCGGCACGTGCTGTTTCATTCATCATTCCACTGAGTGCCAGACCGCCAAAGCCGCAGGCGGCAGAATGCAGAAATGTTTTGCGGGAAACTGGCGAGGTTTTCATGGTCAGAGTCTCATCAGGAATTCGTTACTGGCCAGAAGTGCGTGACACAATTCAACCCAGGCGTTTTCTCCGGCTTCCGTTATGAAGTCTGTGGTGTCCTGCTGTTCTGTTTTGGTGAGCGGACGGTTGAGCAGCGTCAGCCAGAGGAGTTCCAGACGCTGCATTTCATCTTCCTGCTGTTTGATCCGTTCCGCCAGTGCCGCGGCGTGTTTTTTCACGACAGGACTGTTCATCAGGAACAGTGCCTGCGTGGGGACTGCGGTGATCGCTCGCTGCCCGACGAACTGCGATGGTTGAGCGAAATCGAACACGTTACGCAGAGTCGCTGGCCCCGGCTGCGCCGCTGAACGGATGATCGGCAGATAAATTGTCCGTTCAAACTCCTGATCAGGCCGCCATTTCGTGATCGTGAAGTTGGGCGGGTTCACATTCTTTGGATCGAGTCCAGCGACATTTTCGGGGAATTCCAGAGGGATTGCAGGACCACCATCGGAGATTTTAAGCCGGCCGGCGACGAAGATCATGGCGTCGCGTAATGCTTCCGCGTCAAGTCGAAAGCGATTCATACGCCACAGCAAACGGTTATGTGCGTCAACGGCATAGGCGTCTTTGTCATGGGTGCTGTCCAGTCCATACGACCGACTCAGCACCAGCGAACGGATCAGCTGTTTCTGTGACCAGCCACCACGTGTGAACCGCAGTGCCAGGTGATCGAGTAGTTCGGGGTGCGAAGGCCTGTCGCCTGGCAGGCCAAAGTAGTCAACGGAACGGACCAGTCCTTCGCCGAAAAGTTTCTGCCAGATGCGATTCACGGCGATTCGGGCAGAGAGTGGGTTGTCGTCTCGCGAGATCCATTCTGCCAGATTCAGGCGGCCACTTTGGTCCGGTGCAATCACCAGCTGTTCATCCGAGAGTACTTGTGGAAAACCGCGCGGAACCTGGCCAGCCAGTGCACGCGGATTACCACGAATGGTGATTCTCATATTGTCAGGGTTGGTCTTATCGTGGACCGCATATGTTCGCGGAACTACGGGCGCGAAGAATTCCGCGTGCATGATCTTTTTCTTTAGGGGCCCAATACGTGCTGCGACATCGTCGCGCTCTTTGGTCAGTTTGGTATGCTCGTCCTTTGACAGATCCGTGTTGCTCAGCAGCCCTTCCAGGCGGGCTTTTTGGTCCTGTGCCTGCTTATGTTCCTGTTTCCATCCTTCAAGCACTTCGGCATGCTGTTTGGCCTGCTTTTCACGTTCGGCCGCCTGAGCGTCCGTTTCGGGCAGCTCGGCAACATTGACGTCGCTCCACACACCGCGATCGGTTTTGTAAATAGTCGAAGTTCCGTGAAAGAAACCGGCCATTGCGTAGTAGTCTCGCTGCGAAACCGGATCGAACTTGTGATCGTGACATCGCGCACATTCAAGCGTTAATCCCAGGAACACCTTACCAACCTTGTTCAGCTGCTGATCGATGATGTCGACGAGCAGTTTGGCTTTGTCGGCTTCGACAATCTGAATGTCGCCCAGGACGAGGAATCCGGTGGCCACCAGGCTGGCCGCACGTTCCCGGACGCTGTTGTGCGGCAGGAGGTCGCCGGCAATCTGCTCACGAATGAATCGGTCAAACGGCTTATCTTCATTGAAGGCGTCGATAACGTAATCGCGATAACGCCATGCGTGTTCTGCGAAGACGTTGTTGGAAGTCCCGATCTGGTCCGCGTAGCCCACGAGATCCAGCCAGTGTCGCGCCCATCGTTCGCCAAATTCACGCGACGACAACAGGCGGTCCACAACGGTCTCACGTGACCGGGCTGAATTGTCTGCACTGAATTCACGAATCTTCCGGACCGTGGGAGGGAGACCTGTGAGATCGAAACTGACCCGCCGCAGCCATGTATACCGATCGGCATCTGCGACGGGATGCAGGCCTGACTCTTCAAGTTTCGCAAGTATGTATCGGTCCACATCATCGTGCGGCCAGTGCTCGTCCTGTATTACCGGCGGTGAAACATCATTGACTGGTCGAAATGCCCAGTGCTGTCGACCGGATTCAATGTCGATTCCTGTTTCAGTCACCATAGACTTCGTCACGCGAGGATCATAGGCACCAGCTGCGACCCAGCGTTCCAGTCGTTCAATGACGTCGTCCGGTAGTTTACCTGAGGGCGGCATTTCGTTTTCTTCATAACGGACTGCCTGGATGAGCAGGCTTTCATTGGGTCGGCCGGGAACAACGGCCGGACCGGATTCACCTCCGTTTGCCCAGCCGCTGCGTGAATCAAGTACCAGTCCGCCTTTCACCTTCTTCGCGTTGTGACTGTGGCACTCATAACAGTGCTTTCGGAGAATTGGCAGCACGTTCTGACGAAACGACTCCGCAGCCACTTCGTTCGCGACCGCCTGGTCCTCGGCCAGGCTGGCACGGTTCAACGGCAGTAATGATATCGCCGTGAAAGCGACAACGAACGAACGCAGATTCACAGAACGTCGATGGTTCATTGATAACACGCCTGAACAGGTACCAGCGACGGCACTCAGCCACCCCACGAGAACGTCTCAGAACGGGTCTTCGGCACGACCGCGTGAGACAGGACGCGGAGAATAGTTAATTTGTAACGAGTGGTCTGTTCTGTCGCAACGACAACGTTGAAGTTACGGGCCAATGGTTGCTTGCATTCGATTCCAAAACCGCATGGGCTACCGGAAAAATGATCACAAAACAGATGCTCAGTCTGCTGTAGCAGAGTCACACCCGTACGCACACACCCTGATTCAGACTGAGTTTTATATTTGGCATGTCCGGCCGTGATTCTCATATTGACTTGGTGTACTGTTGGCACGATGCGTTGAAGCCGGTATTTCTTCGGCGGAAGGTGTGTGCGTTTCGATGCTGTATTGCGGCGTTCGAATTCTGACGAATTGGGCGACTGACGTCTTCTTTGGTCTGCGATGAAATTTTTTGTACTCAGTTTGCTCGCTCAACAAGCGGCACCTCAAGGGCTGCAGGCGCTCGATTACCTTGTGATTCTGGTGTACCTCGGTGGAGTGCTGGTCGCCGGGTGGTACTTCTCTCGTGAACAGGAAGAACAGGAAGACTACTTTGTCGCCGGCCGGCAACTGCCGTGGCTGGCGGTGGGTCTGAGCATCATTGCGACGATGCTGTCCACGGTCACATACCTGGCGGCTCCCGGTGAAATTATTCAACATGGTGTCGCACTTTCCTGCGGCTGGCTGGCGCTGCCGCTGGCGTTTTTAATCGTTAACTTCATGTGGGTGCCGTTTTTTATGCGGCTGGGAGTGACGAGTATTTATGAGTATCTGGACGACCGATTCGGCCTGGCAGCGCGGCTCACCGGCGTTGTTCTGTTCGTCCTGATTCTCCGTTTGCTATGGATGGCCACCATCGTACTGACCGGTTCACGAGCGGTCGCTCAGATTACGCACACAAGCCTGGTGCAGACATTCGGTCTGAACTGGTCGCTCGATCAGTGGCTGCTGGTCGTCCTTTGCAGTGTCGGAGTGTTCGCAACACTCTACACGATGCTGGGCGGAATCAAGGCGGTTGTATGGACAGACGTGGTGCAGTTTGTGGCCCTGGTCGGAGGCGTTGTGCTGACGCTGTTTTTCGTCGCGTGGAAGACAGGCACAGGCCCCGTCGACTGGTGGGTGACGGCAACCAGTCAGGAAGCCGGGGGACACGAATTTCCACCACTGGCCAGTTGGGACATCACGACACGGAATACAATCCTGTTCACGGTTCTAAATGCCACGTTTTGGTATGCCTGTACGTTCATCGGTGATCAGGTGGCAGTCCAGCGATATTTGACTACGCCATCTGTCCGGGCGGCGGTGAAGGGAAATATCGTCAACTTCGTTGGTGATTTGGTGATCATGATTTTACTGGCAATGTGCGGAATGGCTCTGCTCACTTACTACCTTGACCCGGCCTTTCAATCGGAGATTGCAGACGGCATTACGGACCCTCGCAATGAACGTGTGGCCGATCAGGTCTTCCCGCATTACATTCAGTACGGATTACCCGTGGGAGTTTCCGGTCTGGTCGTCGCCGCGCTGTTTGCCGTGGCCATGTCGAGTCTCGATTCGGGCATCAATTCGGTCGCTGCCGTGTTGACCATCGATGTGTTCGGACGGCTGAAAATTGGCGGCTCCTCCACGCACACACTCTGGTTGCCTCGGACCATCACAGTTTTCGTTGGAATTGTCTGCACTGTGCTGGCCTGGGCCATGCTCAGTATCCCCGATCGTTACAATATTATCGGCATTACGGCGCGGACCTTCAATTGCGCACTGGGTCCCCTGGCAACCATGTTCGTGGTGGGCATGTTCATCCGACGAGCCGGTCAGATCTCCGTCGTGATTGCGGCGTGGATCGGGCTGGCTGCAGCGATCTGTCTGGCATGGTGGGTGGAATTGAACTGGGTGTTCGGCCTCACAGATTACGCAGCGTTGTCCGACGCGACCGAGAATCTGCTCGGGCCGAGTCCCTTTCTGATCACCCCGATTTCGGCTACGTTTACTTTCCTGATGGCAATGATCCTGAGTGTGATCTTCCCGAACTCAAAGACCGAGACAACCGATCAGCTGCTTTGGCGGGCCGTCGTTGCTCGCGAGACACCTGATGAAATCGCGATGTGAGCTGCACTATCGAGTCGATCAATCGGGATGTTTGGGATGCCCTCAGGTTCCCTGCTGGTTGCCTTTCGTTTTACTCAACAACAAACATTCTGACGAAGATGCGCCGCTATGAATTACGGTGTACTTGGTTCCAGTGGTCTTTTGGTTTCACCAATTTGCCTCGGAACAATGACATTCGGTGAACCGGTGGCTGAGGCTGAAGCCATCAGGCTTGTACACGGTGCCCTGGATCTCGGTATCAACTTCATTGACACTGCTAATGTGTATGAAGGTTACAAACGATTTTTTGGAAGCCCCGGCGGTACGGCTGAAGAAATCGTTGGCAAGGCCATCCAGGGACGACGAGACAATTTTATCGTGGCGACAAAAGTTTGCGCTCCGGTGGGACCGGGGCCACAGGACCGTGGTCTTTCAGCAAGTCACATTCTGCGAGAGCTGGACCGCAGTCTCAAACGACTGCAAACCGATTATATCGATCTGTACATCATTCACTGGCCGGACAAAGATGTGCCTTTGGAGACGACCATGGGCGCCATGGAGCAGGCGGTCCGTCAGGGGAAAATCCGCTGTTTTGGTGCATCAAATCATAATGCCGCACAGCTTTGCGAGATGTTGTGGCTGGCGGACACGAACGGCTGTCCGCGTGTCGTTTCCTCGCAGATCCCGTACAGTCTGCTGCGGCGTGAATTTCACCACGACCTGACGTTTTGCCAGCGGCACTCCATCGCTGTGACGCCTTATCAACCGCTCCAGGGCGGATTGCTGACCGGTAAGTACACGCGTGGTGTGGCTCCGCCCGATGATTCACGCGCCGCAGAGAAACCTGCGTGGATGTGGACATTCGGCGATGAGTTGTTCGATCAGCTGGAAAAAGTGGAAGTACTGTCGGCGGAGATTGACTGTCCGACAGCTCAGTATTCGCTCGCCTGGACTCTGTCACAAACAGCAATGAGTTCTTTGGTAGTCGGTGTGAAGAGTATGAAGCAAATCCAGGACGCTGTTGACTCTGTCGGTATAGAAATCCCCGCCAGTCACATTGAGCAACTTGATCAGATCTGCCCGCCTCCATGGCAACAGCAGGATCCCATACGCGGTGGCTGATCCGCAGACGCATCTGCGACCGGTCAGAGTTGCGAGTTTCGTTTTAGGTCATTTTTCTGCCATGCAGCCAAACGTTGGGCATAGTCGTTTGCCTGCGCTACAAAGTCGACTCCTACGTTTTTCTTCCATGAATTCAACAGAGTCTGAAAGACCGGTCCCGGTCCGCCGTCGCCGATCGTCTGACCCTCGAATGATGCGGCATGAACGACAGAGAAACTGGTGGAGGTACAGAATATTTCATCTGCCGTCAGAGCGTCGTAGCGGCCGAGATTCGTTTCGCAGACCTGAATATCCCTGCTTCGTGCAAGTCCGATCGTTGTGCTGCGACTGACTCCGTTCAATACATTGCGTGGTTCAGGCGTGAAGACCATCCCGTCACGGACCAGAAAAATATTCCAGCCAGGGCCTTCGGCCAAAAATCCATCAGGGTCAAGCAGCACGGGCCAGTTGCCGCCGGCGCGCTGTCCCTGCATCTCAGCCAGTCGGTAATGGACACGACTTCGCGTTTTCGCTTTCAGGTCTAGCAGATGTGCCGGGATCGTTTGCTGAGCCGGGATCATAATTTTCACACCTGTTTCGTAATTCTTTGCGAAACTTCCCATGTGTGTGATCAAAGGCCAGCAGTTAATCGACACCGTGGGATGCACACCTTCCGGAAAGGCACTGGCGTACAGCGCCAGTGGGCCACGTGAAACGTCGTGCATCAGTTGCCAGTCCACGTCGTCTGTTTCTGTCGGTATATTTCTGTCCAGAGTATCGAGTGTTGCCTGTTCCATCTCTTCAATTGACATTCCGCAGTCGATTTCGAGCAGTCGCAGTGAGGCGTAAAGACGTTCGAGATGTGCACGCAGACGAAACGGCTTGTGACCGAATGTGCGCGTCATCTCAAACGCCATGTCGCCATACATCAGTGCGGAATCGAAAATTGACACCCGAGCTTCGGATTCCGGAATCAAATTTCCGTTAAACCAGACGGTACGCGCTGACATAGATACGCCCTGTTGAAGAAAGGGGTGTGTGATTCTGCGGACGGATCCAGTGTATATCAGCGCGGGAAAAAAGTTCAGTTTCCTGATAGGCTTTTCCTCTGATGGCTGTAATCGCCTGGATTGAACAACAAAAGACGGAAATGACTGGATTGAAAATGAACACGATTCGAGTGGGAATTATCGGGCTTGGAGCGAACACGCGGCTGCGACATGTTCCAGGACTGCGGAGGTGTGAAAACGTCGAGATCGTGAGCGTCTGCAACCGCACACCGGAATCGACCCAACGCGCTGCCAGCGAATACGGGATTCCAAAAATGTTCAACGACTGGCCTGTACTCGTCACTGATGACGACATCGATGCTGTCGTTATCGGTACCTGGCCCTACCTGCACTGTGACGCAACAGTCGCTGCCTTGCAGGCAGGCAAGCATGTCTTGGTTGAGGCCCGAATGGCTCGCAATGCAGACGAAGCGCATCGCATGTACGAGGTGAGCCGGCAGCATGACAACCTGGTCGCACAGATCGTACCCAGTCCGTTAGGCCTGCAGGTTCACCAGGTCGTGAAGGAGATGCTGGAAGACGGATATGTAGGTGAGTTGCGTGAAGTCGTTGTCCTGGGCTGTCATCCGGGGCAGGCTGATCCTTCGTCGCCATTGCATTGGCGGCAGTCGGCGGAGCTGAGTGGTTTGAACATGCTCGCTATGGGGATCCTTCACGAAACATTAATTCGCTGGGTACCCGATCCCGTACGCGTGCTGGCGCAAACTCAAATCTTCACGCGTCAGCGACCCGATCCTGATACAAATAAGCCTGTTGAAGTTGGCACGCCGGACAGTGTTCACGTACTGACCGAACTTCCTGACGGGGCTCGCGGAGTCTATCATCTGAGCGGTGTTACCTACCATGCACCGCCAATGCAGATCCGTATCTTTGGGAGCGAAGGCACACTGCAGTGTGTGTGCGATCCGGATGACCGGCTGCTGGCTGCACGTAAAGGCGACAGTGAGCTGAAGGACATTCCGGTTCCTGCATCGAAACAGGGTGGCTGGCGTGTCGAAGAAGATTTTATTGATGCGATTCGCGGGGGCACAGCAATCAAGCTGACGGACTTCAAAACAGGAGTGCGATACATGGAATTTACCGAAGCAGTCGCACGCAGCGCCACAGACGGACAGGCGGTTCGGTTACCGCTGGAATGAAGATCAATCTGTTCCTCGACCGTGAGGAGAGGGCCAAATCGTTCACAGGCCCTGATTGGTCTTCGTGCTTTCCCGGAGCTTCCACGATGACTAAGATCGTCCGGGCCGTTATCCCACATTTTCTGCGAGTCTGCCTGCCGGCAGTGAGAAGTCAAAATGAACACATCATCATTATCCCGATTTGTCTTAACACTGATGGCAGTGATGGTGACGGCTGAACTGCTGGCAGCCGAGTGGCTGCAGTTTCGTGGTCCGGGTGGTCAGGGTACGACCAGCGAAACAAATCTGCCGCTGACATGGAGCGACACAAAAAACATTGCCTGGAAGACAGAGCTGCCTGGCTTTGGTGCATCCAGTCCGATTGTGCTGGACGACCGTCTGTACGTGACGTGCTACAGTGGCTACGGTATCGACCAGAAGAACCCTGGACAGATGGAAGACCTGTTGCTGCACGTTGTTTGCCTCAGTGACGACGGGAATATTGTTTGGGACCAGCGCGTGCAGCCGAAGCTGCCCGAGTCTGAACGAGTGCGGGACCACGGCTATGCCGGGCCGACGCCGGCCACAGACGGGAAACACCTGTTCGTGTTTTTCGGCAGGTCCGGTGTGTTTAAATTCGACCTGGAAGGTAAACAGTGCTGGCAGGCCGATGTTGGTGAAGACACGCACAGCTGGGGCTGCGGTACATCGCCCGTTTTGTTCGGAGATCTGGTCATTGTCAATGCCAGTGTGGAAAGCGGTTCACTGGTTGCGATCAACAAAGACAGTGGGGACGAAGTTTGGCGAGCCGGGGGAATGAACCGCTCATGGAACACCCCGCATCTGGTCGACCCAGGTGACGGCAGGCTGGAATTGGTCGTGAGTGTCAAAAATCAGATACTGGCATTCGATCCCGCAACAGGTGAGCCGATCTGGAACTGCGAAGGGATTCCGGATTATGTTTGTCCCAGTGTTGTTTCTCACAAAGGTGTGGTCTACGTCATCGGAGGCCGCAGCTCAAAAGCCATCGCCATTCGTGCCGGCGGCCGAGGTGACGTCACGCAGTCACACCGGCTGTGGGAAACAAAAGCGGGGGCAAATGTTACCTCACCGGTCGTGCATGACGGTCATCTTTACTGGGTCAGTGACCGCAACAAGATTGCCTATTGTGTGAAGCTGCAGGATGGCGAGATCGTTTACGCCGAACGCTTTCCGGAGCAGCCCTATGCTTCAGCTTTGGTGGGTGACGGCAAGCTCTATATTGTCACTCGTTATGGCGGTACCTATGTCCTGGCAGCCCGGCCCGAATTCCAGGAACTGGCTCACAACCAGCTCGATGATCGTTCGACCTTCAACGCCAGTCCCATTGTGGCCAACGGGCATTTGTTCCTGCGGAGCGACCGATACCTGTATTGTATTACCAGGTAATGAACTGTTTTGGATTGATCGTTACCGGCCGCATGGGAAAGCTCATGCTCTGCTGAATCGTTGCGTGTGTCCTGTGGAATGGACCAGCCGGGACCACTAAACTGGGGCCGCAGATGCCATGTTACTTCTTTAGTTGATAACCCTCACTTAAGGTCTTTGACAGTGATCACGCATTCATTTCGCAGGATTCCCTGCTGGCTCCGTTTGGTGGCTGCCACAATTTTTCTGGGCAGCCCTGGCAGCGTGACAGCAGACGTTGTAGTGCCCAACATCTTCAGTGATTCGATGGTGCTTCAGCGTGGCCAGAATAACCGTGTTTGGGGTCGGGCGGATGCGGGTGAAAACGTGACCGTCACCATTGGTGACCAGTCTCACCAGACTGTGGCGGATGCGGACGGCAATTGGCATGTCATGCTGTCGCCTTTGTTTGTCGGCGCACCTCTGACGCTGAGTGTTAAAGGGAACAATGAAATCAGAGTGAGTGATGTACTGGTTGGTGAAGTCTGGATTTGCTCAGGTCAGTCGAACATGGCCTGGACCGTCAACCGCAGTAACGACGCTGATCTGGAAGGTGCTGCTGCGGATTTCCCCCGGATCCGCATGATTAATTTTCCGCGTGTCGGTGCACAGGAACCCGTCTGGACACACGACGAGTCTTCATGGATGGTTTGTTCACCAGCCACCGTTGGTGAATTCTCTGCGGTTGGTTATTTCTTTGGTCGTCAGATTCACCAAATAATCAACGTTCCCGTTGGTCTGATTAATAATGCCTGGGGCGGATCTGCCTGTGAAGCATGGGTCCGTCGGGATTTGCTGGCGGCCGATCCTGACTACCAGCCAATGCTGCAGCGCTGGGGTGTGATGCAGGACACCTATGAGGAGTTGAAATCCCGGCCATCTTTGAACGAGGAACAGAAGAAGGAACTTTCCGGACTTCAGCGCCAGCTGGGCGGAAATCATAATCCGTCAAATATCTACAATGGGGTTCTGAAGTCACACCTTGGATACGGGATTCGCGGAGCCATTTGGTACCAGGGGGAGTCCAACGCCAGCCGAGCTTGGCAGTACCGCAAGCTTTTTCCGCTGATGATTTCAAACTGGCGTGATGAGTGGGGACAGGACGACTTTCCGTTCTACTGGGTTCAACTGGCTGATTTCCGAAGCGAAACCTCAGAACCGGGAGAAAGCAGTTGGGCCGAATTGCGCGAGGCTCAGACAATGACTATGGATAAGCTTCCCAATACAGGTGAAGCCGTCATCATCGAGACAGGAGAGGCGTATGACATTCATCCAAAAAACAAGCAGACGGTCGGCCGCCGACTGGCACGCTGGGCACTGGCCAGGGAATACGGTATCAGTATTCCATATCGGAGCCCCCGATACAGTTCGATGGAGACGTCCGGCAGCACTGTGACACTGACATTTGATCATGCGGGCAGTGGCTGGCGCACTTTTGATGTGGGTGAGGTACGTGGGTTCACGATTGCAGGGGATGACAGAAAGTTCGTTCATGCCCAGGCCAGGATTCTGGACGACGGCCGGATCGAAGTGTCGAGTCAAAATGTTTCTGTTTCTGTTCCTGTTGCTGTTCGCTATGGGTGGGCTGACAACCCGATCGTCAACATGTTTAACAATTCGGGATTACCGCTCACTCCGTTTCGCACGGACGACTGGCCCGGTATAACCGTCGATGCAAATTGACAGGCACTCTGAAAAGACTACTGAGGTTTGCCGCATTTAATGGAGTGTGATTTCAGATTGGCACTTTGGGTCAGTTGTTCACTATGTCTGATGATGAGCGGACTTGGGTGTCAGAGTCGGACGATCTATTCGAATTCGGGACTTTTGCACTTCCTGTTCCAGTGAGGTAGAATCCACACAGGGTGTCAAAACACTAATTCAATCCGTGTAACAGCTGTCGATTAACCCTGGTGAAAAAGATACTCAGACAGGGGCCACATGGAAAATCGTTATCTGGGGGCTGTCTGCGAAACCGGAAATGGAAGTCCCATATTTCTGGTTCCCTCCGCTGGCAGCACTTTTTTTTCATTTGTCACACTGGCAAAGACGCTGGAACCGAAGCGTCCGGTCTATTCATTCGATCTGACAGAATTGAAGGTCACTGCATCGGTCCACGCCACGATAGGTGACATAGCAGACAGCCTTTTAGCCGAGATTCGATCTGTGCGGCCATCAGGGCCCTATTGCATTGGTGGCCACTGCTGGGGGGGACTTGTTGCGCTGGAGATCGCAGCCAAACTCGAAGCCGCCGATGAAACAGTGTCTGCATTGATCCTGCTTGAGTCGTTTGTGCCCTGCGCCTGCGGCATTCGTTCGTCTCGAACCAGCGGGGATGCCGATCAGAGTCCGGAGAAACTCGAGGCTGAACTCAATCAGATCCTTGAGGACACCCTGATGCATGCCAGAGCCAGATTGTCTTCTATGCCCGGGCAATATGCAGACCGGCTTGTACAACTCACCCATGATCAGATCAAAACGAGCAGCATGTACCAGGCACCGACGATTGACGCTCCCATCTTCCTTTTGAGAACCAGGACTCACGGCGATCTCGTCTTTCGTGGCTGGGAATCCCTGACCAGAAGTACTCTGGTGGAAAAGACCATCCCAGGGGACACACACTCCATCCTGGAGAATCCGGATGTAGAGGCAATGTCTTCCGAGATACAAAGAGTGCTGGCGCGCCTCTCGTAAAGGTATTGCACGACTTCGCCAACCCCTGGAAGCAAACTTCTCTAAGCGTAGGATACGAAGTCGAGCAGATTACGCTGATAAAATTCCAGCATGCTTTCATATTTCTGAGCGAGCGCACTGACCTTCCAGGCAGGGGACTTCATCCCTTTCTGCATTTGCTCACAAATCCACATATCTTCAAAAATCGAGTTCCCCGATTCCAGCGGATGGGACTTAATCGCCTCCAATCGAATCACCCCTTCTCTCTCAAGACCTCCAAATCGACCTTTGAACTCTGATGATGACCGGATCTTTTCAGCCGCATCCGGCATCACTCGAACGCGAACCTCCAGGAATGTTCGGTCCACCGCCAGTGGTTTTGCATGAAACGAATTCCACTGATACGCCATGGCTGCCCAGCCGAGATTGGGGAAGAGCAGGTGGAACCGTGCACCAAAGTCGTCCCCGCCCAGACCCGGGACACAATCGGTAGAGGTAATCCCCGTACGCTGAAGAAAGTCTGCCATTTTGTCGGCGTCCTGGGGTTCATAAATCAGAAAATGTCTGCCTGCCGAGTTGAATTCCGCTTTGGCATGATCGTACATCGGGACGCTGGACCGATGTAGATAGAACAGGTGATAGGTATCCAAATAGTTTTCAATCACGGTCTTCCAGTTGGCCTTGACCTCAAATTGAAACCGACCGATTTCAACCAATAGGTCAGGGTGGTGTGGGCCGATCACCGGCTCGAGATCCGAGAGAAATGAATCAAACGTTTCTTCTGGGTTTTCATCCGGATGGACAAAGACCAATCCACGGAATATGCCTATGGAGGCGGGTCGCAAACCCAAAGATGGTTTTTCCAGATCGGGAAACAACTCGGCCTCTTTAGGAACAGAGCGGAGGCGACCATCGGGTTTAAAGAAGCCAGTGATGATACGGACAGGTAAAACCCTTCAGCGATTGACCGCACCCCTCGACCAGTACAACGCCTCGATGAGTACAGAGGTTATGAAAGGCACGAAGTTCCCCCGCTCGATCGCGAACGAGCAGGACTGGGAATGGTCCCACGTCTATACACTGATATTGTCCCGGACTAGCCAGATCGTCTGACATTCCCACAAAATTCCAGCAACAACCAAAGAGGTCTGCAATCTCTGCGTCAAAGAATCCGGGATCGGTATACGCTGCAGCGTGCAGGATTTGATGCCCCAGGTGGTTGTATGAATGATGAATCGCCATCGCTCCGGAAAAGATTAATTGCTCAGGCTGACGCTGGGACCAGAGTGTCGTCAACCAGCTTTCCAAGAATCGAAATCGTCGATTGATTCAGCAGCGCCGACAGCGGCAAATGCACATCAAATGTGTCTTTCAGAGAGACTTGAAGCATGACTGCAGTAATCGAATCGCCACCCAGTTCAATGAACTCATCGTCAACGCCAATCGGTGAAATTCCGAGGGTGGTTTCGAATATATTCTTAAGCAGTTCCTCGGTAATGGTTTCAGGCTCTCGATACACGGTCTCCACGACACGTGGATGGTTCGCACTGACCAGATGTCTAGCAGTCCGGGTCTGAGTATCGAGGGTCCTGGCTGCCGCCAGGACCTGCGCGGGTGTTTCGTCGGAAGAAATCAATCGTCTTAACACCTTAATCCCATCAAGCACGGCTATGCCTGTACCGAATCGACTGGTAAAACGCTGAATGGCTATGTCCTTTGGCGTCATGGCCTGGTCGATGTTAAAGACGACTTTTCCTATGTGCTGAGTACGAGCTAAATATTTGAATCCCTTTCCTAAATCGTCAAACGAAAACACCTGGACCGGACTTGGGCAAAGTTGTCCTGCGGCGAAGCGCTGCATCAGACTTTCAAACATTTGTAAGTGGTCGTCCGGCCGATGCGTGCGGAACTGTCCCAGGTCGATCCCAAAATAGGAAAGGTTGTTCCGAAATGGATAGAGGTCCATCTTGGCATTAGCGTAGATATCCTTTTTACCGAGCTCAATGAACCGACCAAAAGGTTTTAACAGGCTGAGGCCGGCTGGAATAAACTCACCTGCGAGAGAATTCAGCACAACATCGACACCCTTTCCACCAGTGAGTTCATTGACCCGGTCAACAAAATCCAGACTGCGCGAATCCAGAACATGCTCCACACCCAGGTCCTGGAGGTACTCGCGTTTGAAGTCGTGGCCCGCTGTCGCAAAGATTTCAGCACCGATGTGCTGAGCCATTTGTACTGCAGCCAGACCAACGCCTCCCGATGCTGCATGGATAAGGATTTTCTCGCCGGACTTCAGACGTGCCGCCTCATTGAGTGCATAATCCACTGTGAGGAACGTGACGGGAATGCTGGCTCCATCAGTAAAGCTCAGAGATTCGGGCAAAAGGGTTGCCATATGTCCGGCAGTCACGACATTTGTCGAGAAGCAGTGTTTGCCCAGCGCCAGGACCCGATCTCCTGTCCTCAGATGCTTAACGGCACTGCCGACTTCTGTGACGATCCCGCTGCACTCGGAGCCTCTCATGTCGTGAGTGGGATCGTCTTCAGGAAGCTGACCCAGCGCAGACAGTACGTCTCGAAAGTTGAGACCGGCAGCTTTCACCTGGATGCGGATCTCATCCGCCGCAAGTGGTGCTTGTTCTAACGCTGTGATTTCGAATGAATCAAAGACTCCCGGTGTTTTCAAAACCATTCGATGGTCGATGGTCGGACCGTACTCCAGTTTGTCTTCAGTGCCCGCTGCCGTGTGGAATATGTCACGCATCATGTAAGTGCGCAGTTCAACGATCAGGTTCCCATCCAGGTCCGTTACAAAAAGATCATGGGTGTGACCATGTTCGGAATCGCGGAGATAGCCGAATGAGAGCGTTTGAGCGGGCATGGGAGCATAGATACGAATTCGGTCACAGGAGTAGGGAAGCAAAACACCATGATAGTGCTCTGTCAGTTTGTGAATCGAGCGATCAAATATTGATGGATGCAGACCATAATTTACGACTTCCTCAGCAAACTCCGGAGAGAGTACGTTTTTTATGGCGACTCCATCTTCCGTCTCGACGGCCACGCTGCCGCAGTTCCAACGAGGTCCATGGCGTTTTAATGCGGGATCATCCCAATTCAGGGACTGTTTGTCTCTTACCTGCGTGAGTTGCTTCTGAATCATCAGATCCAAACTGCGATCGTCTTCTGTCTCCCGGATTGTCGCCGTAGAGGTCACATGCCAGTCTGGTCCTTCACCGTTGAGTCTGGTCCGAAGTTCAACCTGATAGCCATCCCCCTCACGCGAGAAGAGAAGCTCGTAGTCAGTGACATCGTCAACGGCGAACTGCGTGACAAAGGTCACGTCTAAAAGTTCAATTGCGCCGCTCGGTGAAAAAAAATCCACAAATCCTGCCCGGACCATCTCAATGATAGTCGTTGCCGAAACTACCGAGCGGCCCCCGATCTGATGTTCCACAGTGATCCAGTGCTCACCTTTAACCAAACTGCCCGAGAACAGCACATCGCCATCAGGAAATACTCTGTAGGATTCCAGGAGAGGATGTGAGGTCGAATGCTTCTCAGGTCCCAGTTCAGCGAGATCCTTTTTGCGAAACAGCGATGTCGAAGATAAATCACCTGCCTTGTACTCCCACGCCATTCCAGCATCCCGCCAGGCTCCCCAGCCAACAGCACAACTCAGCCCGGGATGTTGCTGCTGTCGGCGAGTGGCCAGTCGATCCAGTACTGAATTTGCCGAACAGTAGTCCACCTGCCCCTTAGACGGACGAAGAGACGCTTGAGATGAAAAGTGAATCAGCATATCCAGGGGTTTGTCAGCAAAGATCGTGTCGATGACATAAGCGCTCCCCACTTTTGCCGCGAACACCCGCTCCGCACTCTGAAATGTCTTCTGCAGAGACGGACCATCCTCAAGAATGCCTGCGGTATGAACCACTCCGTGTATCGGACCGAATTCAGCCTCGGCATCAGCCACCAGTCGTTCCATATCTTCAGGAGAGCTGGCATCCGCTTTCAGGATTATGATCTCCGCTCCCTGTTCTACCAGCGGACACAGTACGCGCATGGCCCGCCCGATTTTCGACTCTGCATCAAGATAATCGGTCCACTTGTCCGGAGCTGGCGGAACCCATCGGGAGGTCAGGACCAGGCGAGCATTCATAGACTGAAAAAGTTCTTCCGCCACTTTAAGTCCCAAACCTCCGACCCCGCCCGTAATCAAAGCGGTTCCCCCATAGCGGAAACGTGGGGCGCACTGAGCAATTTGGGGTAATTCGAAGAGATGTTCTGCGTATCGCCCACCGTGTCGCAGCGCAACGACGGGCTCTTCCGCGTCGACTCGGATCTCTCTAAAGATGTCATCGAACAGAGAACTGTCGGAGAACTCATAGGGGTTACCTGGTATATCGATGCAGCGGATGGAGAGACCGGTTACTTCCTGCGTACTCACTCGAACCGGGCCGAGAAGCACACCTTTCTCGGGGTAGATTGGGTCTTTGGAGGGATCAACCTGAGCAAGTCCGTCAACATAGATCTGTACGTCCAGCCGATTAAGCAGATGACACTCACGAGCCACCTGCATCAGGGCGATCAGGGTGTGAAAACCCTTCATTTTGGCGGCCTGATAGGCCACCACATCGGATTCGGGAACGTTTTCACCGGTCATATTCCAAAAGTGCAAAACTCCCAGCCGCGCTTCTTCGTCCTGCAGCTGAATTGTCGATAGAACTTGAAACAAGTCTTCTTTTGAACCGGGGAGGATTTCGTACACACCATCCGAGAGTTTGAGAAACTGGTCACCCACTTCCACCACAGTGACGTGGGCCCCGGTATCCTTCAGCCTCACCAGGATCTCGTCAGCAAATCCGTGATCGTCGGCAAAGATCAGCCACTCGGATGTCAATTCACGTGGTGACTTTTTTTCAAGATCCTTGCTCACCCACCCTGGTTCATAGAGACTCAGCGAGTACTTGTGATCGGAAGCTTCTTTAGGCTGCGAAACATCCTGCCAGTAGTGATAACGCTGAAACGGATAGGTCGGCAGGTTCAGTTTAGAGACAGGATATTCTTCGGATCTTTTTCTCCACTGAATATTCGCACCCATCGACCAGGCCCTTCCGACGGAGTCAAGAGCGATCAAATGGGCATCGCTGACCGAATCCTGGCGACTACGAAACAGGCAGGTAATTGTGTCGTGACTGCTGTCATTTTGATTGACAAAACCACTCAGGGTTCGCCCGGGCCCGACTTCCACAAAGATGGGATTATCATCATTCAGGAATAAATTCAGTCCATCAGAGAACCGGACAGGCTGTCTTCGTTGCTCGATCCAGTAGTTGGGGTCCTGGGCCTGTTCGTCGGTCATAGGACTCCCGGTAACGCCGGAGATTGTCAACTTCCTGGGAGGATGAAACTCAAAATCCTGCAACTCGTGGCGAAATTCTTCCAGGGTTTCATCGAGCATTCTCGAATGAAATGCATGGGAGGTGTTGAGTGCCTGACTGATTATCTTTTTCGACTTCAAAACGGCTGCAAATTTCTCGATCTCATCTACGGGGCCCGCTACGACATTTCTTTTCGTGCTATTGACAGCAGCCAGGTCCAGCTCCTCAGGTATGATTTCCAGGAGGTCATCCAGTGGCAGGGAAACCGCCAGCATCGAACCCGGCAGACACTTCTGCATCAGGCGGCTGCGAATCGCAACCAACTGCAACCCCTCATCAAGAGAAAACACGCCCGCCAAACAGGCTGACACGAGTTCGCCGAGAGAGTGTCCAATCATCGTAGTGGGCACGAGACCCCAATGCTCAAGTTGCCTGGCCAGGGCATATTCCACCACGAAGAGCGCCGGCTGAGCAATCGACGTGTCTGTCAGGGCCGCTTTTGCATCCTGTTCGGAAATACCATTGCGCCTGTAAACGCAGTTACGCAAATCAAAACCGAGTTTTCGTGCAAGGACGTCCGCGCAGTAATCAAATAACTCACGGAACACACTTTCGTTTTCGTAAAGTCCCTGCCCCATACCGACAGTCTGGGAGCCCTGGCCAGGAAAAAGAAAAACCACAGGTCGGCTCTGCTTTACATTCGTTCCAGTGGGTTTGGCTCGCCTCAAACGGTCAGAGAGGTCTCCCACCGTTTCTGAATCCACTGCCAGATGCGTCCTGAACGCCATGGTTTGGCGCCCCACCTGTAAAGTATGAGCAAAGTCTGCTGTCGGAGTCTCCGGTTCCTGCTCGCAGAAGATGGCCAGGTCGTTCAAACGACGCTGAAACGCTGATTCCGTCTTCGCCGAAACAATCAATAGTTCTTGAGCGTTCGAATAAGAGGACGTCGTATGGGAACTAGGCAGGAACTCTTCCACAACAACATGGGCGTTCGAACCACCAAAGCCAAATGCCGACACGGCGGCCCGATGAGGCTCACCTTCGCCATTCCATTGCGTCGCTGACTCAGGCACATAGAAAGGCGTATCTTCCAATCTGAGGTTCGGATTCAAAGCTCTAAAATTAGCGAGTGGGGGAATCACTCGTTTTGACAGCACCAGACATGTTTTGATCAGACTGACCACGCCGGCGGCAGGACCCAAATGTCCGATATTTGCTTTTACCGAACCAAGGGCACAGATCCCTTTGTCAGTCGTACGTTCCGCAAACACCTCTCGAAGGGAGGCGATTTCGACCGGATCTCCAAGGCGTGTCGCCGTACCGTGGCATTCCATAAAACCAATCGTGGACGGATCGACTGCTGATTCGTTTAGGGCTTCTTCGATAGCACGCTTCTGTCCCGAAGTGGTGGGTGCAATAAAACTCAACTTGTCATTGGGTTGACCATCATTGCAGAACCCAGTACCTCGAATGACTGCCTGGATTTGGTTCCCGTCGCGGATCGCAGCATCCAGCATCTTGAGAACCACAACGCCGGCCCCGTCACCAAAAATCATACCATCGGCATCCGCATCAAACGGCCGGATCACCCCCGAAACCGATATCATCCCGTCGAGGCCTGACCGATATCCGGCTCTTCGGGGAAGTTCAACCCGAGCACCACCTGCCAGAGCCGTGGTGCACTTTCCGGCACGAAGGCTTTGAGCCGCAAGGTTCACGGCCATTAGCGAGGATGAGCAAGTCGCCAGCACCGTCACACTGGGACCCTTCAAATCCAGTGCATGGGACACGCGGAGCGCAATATAGTCATTAACGTTGCCCAATCGTTTCGGAACGCGGATTGCCGGAATCTCGTCTTCTTTTTCAGCCAGGTTACTTGGGTAATAGTAGCTTTCCACACTTGCAAAAACACCCGTTCGCTCCTCGACATCACCCGGAACAACAGCACTTTGTTCCATGGCCTCCCAGACACATTCAAGAAACAGGCGGTGTGTCGGATCCATGATCTTTGCCTCCATTTCGGAGATACCAAAGAAACGAGCATCGAAGGTCTCCATGCGGTCGATCAGGGGCTTCGATGCCACGAAAGCCGAGTCCGTGATTTGGCTCCCTGGTGTCCCCGCACGTTCCTGTTGACCCACATCAGGCCGAGAGAGGCAATCCCGACCAGAAACGATGTTGGTCCAGAACTCATCGAGCGTATTGGCTCTGGGGACGCGAAGTGCCATCCCTACAATCGCTATGTCGCGAACTTTCTCTTCTATCATTATCATGTCTGCATTCCCTGTCGCACGTTTTCAAAATAAGAAAACATGCGATAACGTCACAACGACCGAGCGTTCATATTTACGCCTGTACTTTGACGGAGATTTATTCCATCCCTGGTTCAACCCATAACTGCGCAGTCCTGTACTGGTACTTCAAGATAGTTCACGAAGCTCTCTGTTCATTCATCCATATAGAGAATGTTCAGGAGGCAGATAATGGTCTCACTGGAATATGAACTAACCTCAGGACAAACCTGAAACAACGGTAAAAATTGATACACATTGTTTTAAAGAACTTAATATGAGCGTGTTTCGTGATTCTGTGGACTGCTGGCTCGGTGCTGGAGATGGGGCATTTGTCGGTGAGTCACCGTATTATTAACTGGCCACTGATTGGTCGGCTTCTTTGCCCACAACGTCGGTCGGCAGATACGGTGTGCGGAAGTAGCTTTCGTCCAGGGTGACAACCTGGCGGGACTCGGAATGCTGACCATCGGGAAAGCCTGACACAATAATCAGCATGCGTTCCCGGATTTCGTTCGGTTCAGAATTCACGCAACGCAGTTTGACCCTGGTTGGTGGCTGATTTATGTGGTGCAGCGAAATGGTCTTGTGTGGGACACAACATTTTCCGGATCAGATTCCTGAACAGGCTGAACTGGTCCAGGTTCACCGGACTACTCAGCGTGGGCCGGCTGCAGCTCACAAGCGCGACGTCGAACACAATGCATTGAACCGTGTCCCGTGATAAAACCTTCAGCTGACAGGTGCTGGTTGTCGTCGCACGCAGCGACAACAACATGCAATTCGTGAAGGCATCAGGAAACAGCGGGCTTGTGGATCGTATTGTGGACAGCGGTATCAGAACGGGACACGTTTCTGTAGCGCAGGATCAACAGCCTGCCAGGTCGGAAGACTGTGCGAGCAGTCCGATCACGCGTTCTAAAAAACCGGTTGCTCCGGCCAAGGCCGGTGTGGCACCAGGGCAGGATTTCAACAGACGCCATGAATCGACTCTACTGTCATTCCCTTGAACTGCTCACCGACCTCTATCAGCTGACCATGGCGTATGGCTACTGGAAGTCCTCTGTGGCTGAGAAGGAAGCCGTCTTCCATCTGTTCTACCGTCGAAATCCATTTGGGGGTGGATATGCGATTGCGAGTGGTCTGGAATATGTGGTGGAGTTGCTGCAGGACTTTCGATTTCGGGACGAGGATCTGGAATATCTGTCAGGGTTGCAGGGGAATGACGATGGTCCGTTGTTTGAGCATGATTTCCTTGAGGAACTGAGTTCTGCGAAATTCGTCTGTGACGTTGACGCCATTCCCGAAGGGACGGTTGTATTTCCGCATGAGCCGCTCATTCGTGTGATCGGTCCGATCGTCCAGTGCCAGATTCTGGAAACGGCTTTGCTGAACATGGTTAACTTCCAGACGCTGATCGCCACCAAGTCATCACGAATCTGTCATGCCGCGGACGGTGATCCCGTCCTGGAATTTGGACTAAGACGGGCGCAGGGTATCGATGGAGCCCTGGCCGCCAGTCGAGCTGCCTTCATCGGCGGATGTGCAGCAACGTCCAATGTACTCGCCGGAAAACTCTTTGGAATTCCCGTGAAGGGGACACATGCACACAGCTGGATCATGTCATTCGACACAGAAGCGGAAGCATTCGATGCTTACGCTCAGGCAATGCCAAATAACTGTGTATTTCTGGTCGACACGTATGATACGCTTGAGGGAGTGCGGCATGCTGTGGAGACGGGTCGGCGTCTTCGAGCACGAGGCCATGAGATGGTCGGTATTCGTCTGGATTCAGGTGATCTTTCGTATCTCAGCATCCAGGCGCGGCAGATTCTGAACGAAGCCGGATTCGATCATGCCATCATTGTTGCCAGCAATGATCTGGATGAAGAGCTCATTGCGAACCTCAAACAGAACGGTGCCGCGATCAATGTCTGGGGCGTGGGTACCAGACTGGTAACCGGATACGATCAACCAGCACTGGGTGGGGTCTACAAACTTTCGGCGCTGCGGCAGCCAGGCGGGGAGTGGGACTACCGGATTAAACTTTCGGAGCAGGCCATCAAAATTTCCAATCCTGGTATCCTGCAGGTGCGAAGATTTCGCCGCGGCGATCGATTTACGGCGGATGTAATCTTTAACGAATGTGAGGGAATTCCCAATTGCTGTTCGATGGTCGATCCACTGGATCCGAGCCGGCAACAACTGATCGATCAGCATGAGTCCGGAAATGACCTTTTGGTACCGATTTTTCGTCGAGGAAAACGTGTTTATGCACTGCCTGACATCAGAGAAATTCGTGAACATCGCGCACGACAAATGGAAGCCGTTTCTCCGGAAGTCAAAATGCGTAAGCATGCTCACCGGTATCCCGTTGGTCTGGAAGCCGGACTCCACGATCTTAAGACTCAGCTGATCCAGGAGATGCGCAGCCGAAGCGGCTGAGTGAATCTTTCGTGCTCGTGGGAAGTGTCTGAACGAGGAAGTCTGAACAATGCCAAATTGTGCTCTGATACTCGTCGACATCCAGAACGATTTTCTGCCCGGCGGCACCCTTGCCGTGCCACAGGGCAATGAAGTGATCACCACGGCGAATCGTTTGATCGAAAAATTCCAGCTGGTTGTGGCGACTCAGGACTGGCATCCGGCGGGCCATGGCAGCTTCGCCAGCCAGTACCAGGGTCGCGAGGTAGGTGAATCTGTTCTGCTCGGCGATCTCCAGCAGATACTTTGGCCGGATCATTGTGTGCAGGGAACACCAGGGGCAGAGTTCGCCGCGCCATTGAATGCTGCTGGAATTCAACGTGTCTTTCGTAAGGGAACGGATCCCATGATCGACAGTTACAGTGGCTTCTTTGACAACGGTCATCGCAGGTCGACAGGTTTGAGTGATTTCCTGACGGCGGAGGATGTCGGACGCGTGATTATCGTCGGACTAGCAACAGACTACTGCGTCAAATTCACAGCCATGGATGCTGTGGAACTTGGATTTGAGACGATACTGGTCGAAGATGGCTGCCGAGGTGTTGACCTGAATCCCGACGATTCTCAGACAGCGATCGCGGCGATGTCCTCGGCAGGCGTATCGATTTGTTTGAGTGCCGATATTTTATGACGAAAATCAGGAATGTCTGACTCCAAAATAATTGCTGAGGGCAATTTTTTGCGACTTGTTGACACTCATGGATGGGAATTTGCGCAGCGGACTCAGTCGTCCGGTGCGGTGTGTATTGTGGCGATCACTGCCAGCCGCCGGTTGTTGCTCGTAGAACAATTCCGTCCGCCACTCAATTGCTCTGTTATTGAACTGCCTGCCGGACTCGCGGGGGATGGCGAGGATGCCGGTGAATCACTGGAAAATGCCGCGCGACGTGAGTTGATGGAGGAGACAGGTTACGAAGCAGCCCATTGGACTCGGCTGTGTGACACTGTTTCATCTGCCGGACTGACGGATGAAGTCATTACGGTGTTTCGGGCGAGCCAGCTGAGCAGGATGGGACCAGGCGGGGGAGACGCAACGGAATCGATTCTGCTTCATGAAGTTGATGTTGATGAACTGGCGAACTGGCTATCTGATGCAGCGTGCGATGGAAAATGCATTGATTCCCGAGTCTACGCCGCAAGGATGTTCCTGGAGATGTGAGAGTCCCGTCGGAGGCACACCGGGCGGACGATGACTGGCGGCCGACAGGGCACAGGACTACAAAAAGAGACTCCGCTGAGCAAAGTTTCTTGAGGCTCCTGCGGCATTTTGTGGAACACCGGCTGCGAATACAGGCCGGTGACGCGGTGTCTGACTCAATTCGGTTGTGTGGCCGTACCGATCATGATGCTGTCTCCACGAATTTTTTCCCCGGACCATCGTTCTCAGATGTGTGGCTGAAGAATCTGATCTGTTCAGTCGAGCGGATTTCATCTTCGGATGCGACGGTTGACCGGCGCTGATCTGATATGACGCTTACGTCGCGGTCGTTAGACTGTCGTTCTCCTGGCGTACTGCGTCCTTCGTCAATGTACCGTTGCAGCAGTGCCTGGAGTTGTTTGACCACATCGAGGTGATCGGCCTGAATGTTATTCTGCTCTGAGATATCCGTCGCAAGATTAAACAGCTGAATGGGCGGGAGATTCTGTTGCCTGGCTTCGGGAGGTTGTGGGTCACTCCAGCCACCGGATCCGGGACACAGACACAGCTTCCACGGGCCTCGACGAATCGAAAACGATCCATTGATTGAATGATGTACGGTGGCTTCCCTTACCGGACCATCTGTGGCTTGCTGCATCAGCGGCACAATGCTTACCGAATCTTCTCCAGCATTAGCGGGGAGTTCAAATCCGGTGATATCGGCTACCGTTGCCAGCAGGTCTGTGTGACAGATGGTGGCCTCAGAAACGGTTCCGGCTTCTATCGAAGCCGGCCATCGTGCAACAAATGCGACCCGGTGTCCACCTTCGAAGATGTCTGCCTTGTGGCCTCGAAACCGGGCGCTGGGATCGTGGCCCCTGCTGCCAAGTTCTTCGAAGTCCGCTCCTGGTGTCGCGCCATTGTCGCTGGTAACGATAAACAGCGTGTTTTGGCTGAAGCCCTTCGATTCGATGGTCTGCATGACCTGGCCGATTGTCCAATCGACCTGCATCACGAAATCGCCCCATTCGTTGAGTCCGCTTCTGTTCCGGAATCGGTCTGTCGGAAGAATCGGTTTGTGAGGTGCCGACAGAGGGAAGTACAGGAAGAATGGCTGATCTGCAGTTTGACGGTTCAGGTACTCGAGGGCTTTTTCAGTGAGCTTATCGAGAACTTCAATGTGCTGAAAATCGTCGCCAATCGGACCCCTGCGCCAGAATTGTTTACCTTCGGAGCCGTCCACGATGTGAGTGGGTACACTGGTGACGTTGCGGTCCTGGATGTAGACGTGAGGGTACATGTCGAGTGATGCTGAGATACCGAACCAGGAATCAAATCCGACCTGAATTGGCCCGGAGACAATCGGTTTCGCAAAATCGTAGTTGTGCCACAGTTCGGCTGAGCTGTCGACAGGTGGGATACTTGGATCTTTGCGCGCCCATTCCAGCCCCAGGTGCCACTTGCCAACACAGTTGGTGTTGTAACCCAGTCGTTTCAACATGGAGGCCACGGTCATTCGGCCTTTTGCGATCAGTGGTGTCGAATAGCCCCACAGAACACCGGATTTCAACCGTGTCCGCCACGCATAGCGGCCAGTGAGGATACCGTAACGAGTGGGAGTACATACCGCCGAACCGGAATGTGCATCGGTAAACTTCATACCCTCCGCTGCCAGACGATCCAGATTTGGTGTGGCGATTTGCCCTTCTGCATTGAAGGCGCCGACGTCTCCGATGCCCAGATCATCGGCGAGGATGTAAACGATGTTGGGTCGGTGAATGCCGGGTTCTGCAGCAACTGAGCGTACTGACAGACAGATGGCGAACAGAAGAATCGTCAGAGGGAACGTGTCAAAGCGGGGCTTCATGAGCAACTCCGAACAGCAGTGGAATGATGCGTCTGATTGTCTCAGGCCTGGCCGGTGTTACCAGGCAACTGAAGAGAAAAAGTGACGAAGGGAACTCAGGTCAGCGGATTTCAAACGGTCTGAATATTTGATAGTCCGTTTATCTATTGACATAGCCTGGCGAGTTCCTGACTCGATATATTCCTCTGTATCACAGGTGAGACGTTTTGGGCTGACTGCGGGGTGGTGCGGTCCGGTTCCGACTTGATGAAGCTACGGTCGAATTGAAGAGGAATGAAGGTGGAAAGTAATCTGTCGGCTGTTTCCTCAGTCTATGAGTCCACGACAGGAGGGAATCCAGACGAAGTCAACATCCTCCGATTCTCCTGGACCGTCTGTAAGCGCGGTGGGAGCCACATCTCGGTTTTTTTTGCAGAGCAGCAAGACGCCTCGTAAGTAACGACATCGATTGGAAGCCCAGCGCTGACTTTGACGAAAGAAAAATCGCCAATATTTTGCGATTGAGAGCGAACTGATGGAATAGTGAAACCGACTGACAACGATCGGAAACTGATGTGGTGCAGTGGTTGTGAGAAAATTGTGGCTCTGGCACACGATTCTGTGAGCCAAGGGCTCCAGTAAGTCAGCAGGTAAGCAAAAACTGAATCCAGCCGGTCCTTCTCTCCATCTTCTTCCGGGAAAGACTTGACATGAAACGTGTCTTCACACTGTTTGTTCTTACGGGGTTGATTGCCGGATGCGCGCGTGAGGACGAACCACAGCCTGCTGATTCGGGGTTGAGTTCGGGTCAGCAAACGGCTGGTTTTGAGTCACCGGCAGCTGCCTTTGATGCGTTCCAGAAAGCTGCGCGTGCAGATGACTTTCCGGCCGTTGTTTCCTGTCTCAGTCTTGAATCTCAGAAGGCGATGGCAGCCATGGTTTCTCTGCCACTGGCAATGGTCGCTGCGTTCGACACGAGCAAAGAAGGAGAAATCAAAGAACTGTTCGGAAAGCACGGTATCTCATCGGATGACGATGAGTTTGACTTTGAATCCGTGCCGAACATGGGAGCCTTCATTGCTGACGTAATGCAGTGGATAGAGTGCAACACGGAAACCACCGATATTGAAAAAGCTCCTCTGCTGTCCGGCGGGCTCGCGAATATCCTTTATGATGGAACGCTCAGCGCCTTTTGCGGCGTGCGTGGGGAGGAGGGAACACTGGGAGAGGTCACTGTCGAAGGCGATTCTGCCAGAGCAGCGCTGACAATTGATTCCGGGGAATCTGATGAAGTGGAATTTCGGTACATCGACGGCCGGTGGTTTGTGCATTTTTCGCCCGAACCGCAGTTCACACCCGGGATGCCGTTGAGCAGTGAAGACTTCGAGTTTCAGTCGGACGATTACGAGGTCTTTGTCGAAGGAAACACATCACCTGATCCTCTGGCAGCGGTCACACGAGAGCAGTTTGATGCGGCATGGCAGATTAGCCTGGATGTCAAGGACCAGACAGCTCAAAATCTGCTTGCAGGCCTGGCGGATGAACTGGGACTGGGCTTTGCCCTGGACGCCGACATTGCCACTATGCTGCAGAAACCGGTGTCGCTTGACCTTGCCGGTGTATCGCGATTCGAGGCGATCGAGTCCATTTGCCAACAGATCGATGTAACGCCCGTGTATACGCCGGTTTCTCTCAGTCTTGAGCCAGGTAAGCGTACAATGCCCACTGTCGTTACGGGCCCGTTTCTGATCGAAGTTATCGAACTCGACAGCCAAACGGAAACGGCAACCGGAACCCTCTCGCTACGTGCTTTCGCGACCGGCCTCCCGCCGACAGTATTACAGTTGCTGCAGGACGGATCGGGAGTTTCCCTAGATGTGAGCGCTGTTGCTGATACGGTCGGTCGGACTCTTCTTCGCCCGCAAAGTGGTGTGGGTGCCTGGTCACAGACCAGTCCGGCGGTATTCGATCGGCAGATATCTGTCGGACTCAAGCATCTGTTTCACAGCGTTGAATCGCTGCATACGGTTGATGGTTCCATTGCATTTTCGCTCCCGACGGAGGTCGAAGTTCTGGAATTTAATGATTTGAAGAAAAGTGCTCGACAGGAGGTCGGCGAGACGGCCGGTCTAATCACCGAAGTCAGCGGCGGCAACTTCACGTTCGAATTCAATGGCGTTGAACGTGATGACGTGCAGTTGCTCGCCTTCGATGAGAATGGAGATCGGGTTGAACCAATCAGCACAGGCGGCTTTGGTGGTGGTATCTCGACAATCAACAACAGCTATCGGTCCCCCGTCCCTGTGCGTTTTGAGGCACGAATCATCACGTCAACGGAACCCATTGATTATGCTTTTTCATTGAAGGACATTGACGTTCCGAATCACGATCAGATGCCCGAACTGCTCAGGGAACTGAGTTTTGATGGGGACGTACCTCTGATACTTGAATTTGTTGATTTCTCCGGTGAACCAAACTTCCGCAGTGTTGTGTTCCGCGTTACGAATCATGCCAACAAGGCCGCTGAAACATTCTTCCTGGAGATGACCTATCTGGACGATGCGGGAACGGAACTGGACGACAGTTCATCAATTCATTCCGGCCGCGTGATTCCGGGTGGGCAGACGGATAACATCGAAGTGCATGCTTTTTTCATGCCTGAGGCCACTAAAACCGTCAATGCCGTGGTGACCAGTGTCGGGTTCACAGATGCATCCGAGTGGAAAGTACAACATCGTTAGTAGCCCTGACCTGTCACCTGCTCAGCTCCACACGGTCTTTGAGACGTCAAAGACCGTGTCTCCATTATTGCTCGAGTTACTGAGATTTACTGTTCGTCGGTTTTCGACCTCCTGAGATTGCCTGGCAAATTGGTGATGGACGGTGTCAATACAAACAAGTGTTCGTCGACAGTGTGGCGGATTGCATTTTCCCAGGATGCGGTGCAAAGACGCCGGGTACGATGAAGTCGCCGATGTACCGAAAGGAGTTGCGACAAAAGACCGACAAGGCAATAAAACGGGGTCAAACGATTTTACCGTCCAACATTCACCCATCCTCCGGTCTCGGCCGACTGAACAACTGCATCGGTGAAGCACTGTACTCGCCAGCCGGCCTCGAGATCGGGATGTTCTGCCTGTGACTTTCCGGCGATGACGTTGCGGACGGCCGGGAAGACAAATTTTTCAAACCGGTTTCCCATTCCTTCGTCGGGGATGCTGGCAATCATTTCAGGATTGCCTTCCGGCATCCCGAGGATGACATCACCGGTAACTCGATTGATGGACACGGACGCATCTGTTCCATGCAGTTCAAGTTCCGGACAGATCCCTTTGCGAAAATAACTTGCATGTGACAGTACCAGGACTCCAACAGATCCGTTGGAAAATTCCCATGAGATACTGGCATAGTCCGGTGTACCACCTTGACGCTGTGATGCTTCCGTTTGCAGCCTGGCACCATGTTCAAGAGCTTCACCGAGATTGATCGCTCCCAGATCCGCCTTTAGCGGTGTGATTATTGCGGAGTGAGCCAGTACCCGTGTGGCTTCTGTGCCCAGCAACCAGCACACCGTGTCGTAGGCGTGCGAACCTACGTCGGCGATACTGCCGGCAGCAGATAGTTTTGGGTCGTCCCGCCAGGTCAGAGGCATATTTGCCGGTCGGGGATTGTGCCAGCGATACACGACGCCTCGAATTTTACCGAGCCGGCCGGAATCAACGATTTCTTTCATCTTCTGAAAGATCGCGACGTACCGTGTCCAAAACGGTACATAGTGCGCCAGTGTTCCCGCCTTTTGGTAAGCCCGCCACATCTCATCTGTCTCAGTGGCATTCATGCCGACAGGTTTCTCACAAAATACGTGCTTACCGGCTCGGGCGGCGGCCAGGACTGCTTCGTGGTGCAGAGCGTCGGGTGTGGCCACGATGACCAAATCGACACCGGGATGTTCCACGACCTCGCGCCAATTATCTGTGATCAGTTCTGCGTTGTCTTCAGTACCGGCTGTCTCAAGCAGATTCCTGCGACGGGCGCAGAGAGCAACGATCCGCGAATCCGCGACACCGCGAATTTCTGTTCGATACGGCTTGCCGATATAACCGGTTGCTCCAAGTATCCCAACTCCAATCGTGTTGTTGCTGTTCATTGTTCGATGATTCTCTTGGAAGCGGCTTACTGCGGGATGCCTGCACAAACGGCCGTGTGAAATTGAATACTTGCTGCACGGTTTGTATCGTCATCCAGCTGCATATAACAGGGATTACAGTTTTCGTTATTCGGTGGCCCTGCCTGAATATTTGGTTAACGTATTCTTTGGATGGCAGCTGTTAATTCTGCTGAAACTCATTGATGCGTATGTTTGAGCAACCGTGACCGTTCTGAGGTGAATCTGCAGCTGAACTTTGATCGCATTCACAATTCCGGACTGCGGTCACTTTGATGTACGGTTTCGGTGGTGATGGTGCGCTGATCGAGCGAGTGGCCAGCCGGGTCTGTTTGGCAAGGTCTGATTGCGGTTACTTTTGACATCGGTCAAAGGGATATGAACGAGTGAAATCGAGAATTAAGCTGGCGATTGATGTGTCTCCGGGTTCGGTGCCAGTGTTCCGGGCGATGGCCGCCCGTTCACGTGCCGTCCAGATTGTGGAGAATACAGGTGACTGCACAGCACTCATCACCGACAACGTCGAATCAGCCATGACGGCAGAGAATGGTCCGCCTGTGCTGGTGGTTAATCCGTTCGGACTGGCTGCAGAGACCTGTCAAAGACTTGCAGACTCAACGCAATCCATGCCGGCTCATACTGCTCGATTCATGCCGGCAATCGAACAGGTGAAACTGATGCTGGATGAGAAGAAACTGGGAGAAGCCGGTCTACTGCGGATTCACTGCTGGAATCCGAAAGCGGAAAACAAAGAAACCCTTGCCCGCGAAGTCGATCTGGCATTGTGGATGTTTGGCAGTCTGCCCAGTGAAGTCTACGGGCTCGAACGTCCAGGGTACGTCCAGGTACATTTGGGATTCGAACGCGGTGGTATGGCAATTATCGATCTGGATGCTGCGATTCCACCCGGCAATGAGTATTACTCACTGTCGATGATTGGTTCGACAGGTGCGGCCTATGCTGATGATCATCACAACTTCAATTTGCTCATGGGGCAGGATGACACCAGCGTCCTGCTGGCATCGCAGGGTGACACTACACTGGTCGCCATGATCGACAACTTTGCGACCGCAGTGCGAGAAGGCGGGCCGTTCTCACCGAGTTGGAGTGATACCAAAGCTGCACAGTATGTTGCCGATCAGGTTCGCGTGTCAGCTCAGCAACAGGCCGTCGTTACTACGGGAGGCAGCCATGTCTGAAAGACACTTCAAAGCTTTGGTGTTGAGCGTTGTGAAGCACGAATATATCGCCTTGGCTGTGGACGCCCATCCGCGATTTGACCTGGTGGCCGTTTGCGACGACCCAAAGCAACCGGACTGGGTTCATCAGCGAAATCAGGAATTCGCTGATCGGTTCAGTATCCCGTACGTCCGTGGGCTGGATCAAGCGGTCAGTGTCTGGCAACCTGACATAGCCGTCGTGAGTTCTCAGGCAGAGCGTCATTGCGAACTGTCAGTTCGTGCGGCCGAAGCCGGATTGCACGTGATCGTTGACAAACCTTTGTCGACGCACGTGAGCGAATGCGACAGACTCGTCAGTGCCGTGGAAACAGCCGGCGTTCGTTGTCTGGTGTGGAATCGCAATTTCCTGCCGGCATTGAGACAGGCACAGGAAGTACTGCAGAGCGGAGCAATCGGAGACCTGCGGGCCATCCACTGTGATTTCTATTTTTCCAAGGATGCTGGTCCTCCGAAAGGGACGCGACAGTCAGGTGATCCGCCCATCAACTGGCTGGAGCGGCAAATCGAAGCTCACATGGACGGTTCTGACGGCGGTGTGGGTGTTGAGCCGATGGGAGAGCTGCAGATTGAAGGCATCTACCCGCTGGCCTACATTCGCATGTTTTCCGGATGCAGGGTGGAACGCGTATTCACCCGGACGGCAACTCATTTTCATCAGGCGAACGTTGATAATAATGTCGACGATCTGGCAACAGTCACGCTGGAAATGGAGGGAGATGTCGTTGGTTCGTTGTGTATCGGTCGGATTGGAGCGGCCAGTCACCCGGACATCGGTGAGATCCGGCTGCATTTGCTGGGCACTGAGGGATCATTGGTGGTGAACGAAGCTCGTCCTGAGATCGCTGTGTACTATCGAGGTCAGGCAGTGAACGAATTTCGTCACATTCGAGTCGCGAATGAGAACAACTATCTGCTGATGGAGAACTTTGCGAAGGCGATTACTGATGGATCTTCCACGATACTTGACGCTCAGGGTGGACGTGATATTTGTGCGACCGTCGAAGCCTGCCTGCGATCCGGAAAATCCGGTCGTCTCGAATCTGTCAGCTAGCATCGCCTTTGCCGAATCAGCCCCGAATGCCGCGGGACTGCATGTTGACTGCAGCATTCACATGCAGTTCAGGACTTCCTGATAGTATCTCAGTATGAAATGAACGATCATTTTGCGGCGCGACAATGTACAGTTTTGGCATGACATTGATCAGGACCAGGACAGTCAGGACGGCAAAGATGGATGTCCGAACCGCATTCGTAATTCAGATCGCGCTCCGTCAGAGATTGGCAGCCGAAGTTGCGGACCGCATGCTTCTTGATGCCGGGTCTGGCAACGGTGGCCTGTCAGGCCGGTTGTCTGATCGTGGAGCTCGTGTGATGGGACATTAATCTGCGGCCTAAATGCGTGCGATCGCGCAAGCGAACAGTCTACAGACTGACTGTCAAGTTGATTCCTGTTCTAGGCTGAGCGCAGTTAATGACGAGTCTGATGATCCGGTTGTATTGAAACACGTGCTGATGGAGATTGGGGATTACTGTCACCACAGTGAACGCATTTTATTGCATGCTGAGAAAACAGGCTGTGGCTGCTGCCGCATTCTTACACCCATGGTTTTCTCCGGGGACACACAATGTTTGTTTCAGCAATCGGCGAGGTCGACTGTCCTCGGCCTTTCTGCTGATTTATGCGGCAGCGATGTGCCGGAGCTCCCCGGATTACTTCAAGCCGGAATGCATTTGATTCATCGTCTGTTGTCAGATGAGTGGAATAAGTGTCGTGAACAGCTTTCTTTGCAGTCGAATTTGCGGAACCGCGAGTGACGGAAGATGGAATTCACTTCACGGAAAACCCAAAGAGGCTTCAAGCCAACACATGTAAACCAATGTCTGTTGCCTTTAGACGTTTGAAAAGTGAGAATGAACCGGTTTAAGTGCAGATGTCCGTCAGTGACGCCATGAAACGGCGGCAGTAACCTGCAGTTCTCACAGTCGAATGTGATTAGCCACCCCGATTCAGCGTTCGAGATGGGTATTGTATCATGAAGATTCAATTCGTTTCCGTCTGTTTGTCGCTTCTCTTGTCTTGTCGACTCATGGTGGCGGATGAAGCCAGGCTGCCAGCGGACCTAAGCTTTAATGAACACATTCGTCCGATCCTCACGGAGTATTGCTTTTCCTGTCACGGACCGGATTCCGGCAGCAGGAAGGCAGACCTGAGACTCGATCGTCGTGACACAGCCGTAAAAAGCGGGGCTATTACGCCAGGTGATGCGGACGGCTCTGAACTGGTTTCAAGAATTACTTCGGATGACCCGGAGCTGGTCATGCCGCCGCTCGAATCTCAAAAGACATTGAAGCCCGAACACAAACAGCTTCTCGCCCGGTGGATCAGTGACGGCGCCGAATATCAGAAGCACTGGTCATTTCTCAAGCCGGTACGAGCGGCAGTGCCGCGGACAGCACGCGGGCAGAGTTGGGCGAGTAACGTGATTGATGAATTTATTCTAGAGAAACTTGACGGACTGAAACTGGAGCCGAACGAAGCAGCCGATCGATATGAAACGGTGCGGCGCGCAGCTTTCGACGTTACCGGGCTGCCACCGACGAGTGAGATGCTGGAGATGTTCGTCGCCGATTCTTCCGATACCGCCTGGGAGAAATACATCGATCAACTGCTGATGTCAGAACATGCGGGCGAACATCGGGCACGCTACTGGCTGGACGCCGCCAGATACGGTGACACTCACGGAATGCACGTTGACAACTATCGTGAAATGTGGCCGTACCGCGACTGGGTCATTCGTGCGTTCAACAGGAATATGCCTTTCGACCAGTTCGTCATCGAACAACTTGCCGGTGATCTGCTGCCGGAGCCAACACAGGATCAGCTGGTTGCCACCGGATTCAACCGTTGCAATATCACGACATCAGAGGGCGGAGCAATTCCGGAAGAAGTTCACGTCCGCTACATGGTGGACCGGGTCGAAACCACAGCCACCGTTTTTTTGGGTCTGACTGCCGGCTGCGCGGTGTGCCACGATCACAAATACGACCCAATCAGTCAGCGTGAATTCTATCAGCTTGGAGCCTTCTTCAATAACACAACAATACCGGCGATGGACGGTAATCAAAAGGATACGCCACCAGTCGTCACGTTGCCCGACGACGAGTTTGAAGAAGAATGGGAAGATTTGCTGGCGGAGCGAAAACGGCTTCTGTCGCAGCGGGAGACTGTAACCACCGATGTCGCAAGCTGGTGGTCGTCCCGTACTTCAGATGTCGTGGATGTCGTTTCGTCAGACGAACTCGTTCTATCACTTCCATTGACCGAAGGTGACGAGGAATTGGCCACGTTACCTGAAACTGCCAGCTGGGCCACGGAACATCCCGCCGGTCGACATGGCATACGTTTCGGCGAAAGAGGACAGCTCACTAAAGCCTTTCCCGCTGTTCACACCAATGAACCGCTCACGATCAGCTTTTGGTACCGGACACCCGATCGGCTGGTGTCGACAACCGTGTTGGACCGGACAATAACCACCGAAGATGAGAAAACGCTCGGATGGAAGGTTTCCGGGGGCACATCGGGAGGCCTGACGTTTGAATTTCATGACGGAATGGACAAACAAATTCAAGCCCGGTTGCCCGGAGAAGATGCACTCAAGCCACGCTCATGGCAGCACGTCTGTATTCGATACTCCGGCGGTCAGTCGAATTCTTGCATCAGTATCCTGGTGAACGGTCGTGTGGGTGTATTACGGAATTCGACAGAAAAACTGTTCGGTGTCGCTGAGGTCCCGGCGGGTCCGCTGAAAATCGGAAGCGAGCTGCCGACTGGTGGACTCAGCGATATTCAGATTTACCGTCGCTGGATGACGGACGAAGAATCAAGATTACTGGCCAGGGCACATGATATAGAACTGTTGCTGCAGGCCGACAGTTCCTGGGAAAGTCTGGGTGAGGAACAACAGAAACTGGTTGAGTCATTCTACTATTCGGAGATTCACCCGGGTAATGCGGCCGGACTGCGTCAGTATGCTGTGACTCAAAGGCGACGGGATTTCATCTATTCGCGATCGACCACGACGTTGGTGATGCAGGAACGTCCCTCGAAACCTCGTGCCTGGATACTGGAACGGGGTGAGTACGATCAACGACGTGAAGAAGTCGAACCGTGGATTCCGACGGTACTGAATTTCAAGGGGGGAGGATTTGAGAGATCCAGCGATGGATCTGACGTGAGTCCGGCAAATCGTCTCGCTCTTGTGCAGTGGCTGGTCCATCCGGATCATCCGCTGACAGCACGAGTAATGGTGAACCGTTTGTGGCAGTCAGTTTTTGGCACAGGCCTTGTCAGCACTGCGGAAGATTTCGGCATCATGGGAGATCGACCATCGCACCCAAAACTCCTGGACTGGCTCGCTGTCGAGTTCATCGAATCTGGTTGGAACATAAACCACATGTTGAAGATGATTCTGATGTCCTCAACGTACCAACAAAGCTGTGTTGTCACACCAGAGAAACTGGCGAAAGATTCGGACAATCGATATCTCTCGCGTGGTCCGCGTTTGCGGCTGGACGCGGAAATGTTGCGCGATCAGGCGCTGGCCGTCAGTGGTTTGTTGCGACGGGACATGGGTGGACCAGGTGTGAAGCCCTACCAGCCTGTCGGGTTGTGGAAAGTCGTGGCGATCGTAGGCAGCAATACGGGAGTTTTCGAGCGCGACAGCGGCGATGCCTTGTACCGACGCAGTGTCTACAGCTTCTGGAAACGCACGTCGCCGCCGCCTTCGATGGCTGCCTTTAATGCACCGACCCGTGAACAGTGTACTGTTCGCCGCGAACGCACCAATACGCCCATTCAGGCTCTGGTGCTGATGAACGATCCACAATTCGTTGAATGTGCGCGACGTCTTGGTGAAAATGCCCTTCGGGAAGGCGAAAACGACAGTACTCGCGCAGAATGGTTGCTGAAGACGGTGCTGAGCTGCCCGGCCGACAGTGAGGACCTGGCCGAAACAACTGATGCTGCCGGAGAATTCCGGTTCATGTTTGAACAGAATCCGGAGGCTGCGAAAGAATTGATCAGCACAGGCGACAGTAAGCCCGACGAATCACTGGCCGTCGCCGAACTTGCGGCATGGACGCTGGTCGCAAACACGCTTATGAATCGTGATGACTTTGTGAACAAATAGAAGTTTGTTGAGCTGGAGACAAAATTTCAGTGATTTGCTCGTTTGATCATGGATTGTTCCGATCACAGGTGTCGTTGAACAGACCGATATTTCGCGGCACAGAATCCGACATCGAAAAAGTCCGTGTTCGTCTGACAAAGCCGACGAAACTGAACTGAAGATATTAAACCAAAATGGATCCTGGTAATGATGACGAACCCAATCGATCGATGGATCAACCTCGAAACGCGCCGACAGTTTTTCGGTCGTCACTCGAAAGGACTTGGAGCTGCGGCGTTGGCCGGATTACTGCGAGAACAGTCGTTCGGTGATACAACGGGTGTCCGTGAGCATCAGCACTTTCCGGCACGTGCAAAACGAGTCATCTGGTTGTTTATGGCAGGCGCACCATCGCATCTGGATACCTTCGACTACAAGCCGCAGATGGTCGATTGGTATAACCGAGATTTGCCGGAGTCCGTCCGCAAAGGACAGCGGTTAACGAACATGACCGCGTCACAGTCTCGGTTTCCCATCGCTCCGACCATATTTCGTTTCGATCAGTACGGAGACAGCGGCAAATATGTCAGCGAACTGCTGCCGCGAATTGGTTCCATGGCGGATGAGACCGCAACCGTTCATACCGTATGGACGGAAGCGATTAATCATGATCCGGCGATCACATTTATCCAGACCGGCAATCAGATCCCGGGACGTCCCACTCTGGGAGCATGGATCAGTTACGGACTTGGCAGCCTGAATCGTAACCTTCCGGAATTCATCGTCCTCAATTGTGAACCTCGTGGTCAGGCGTTGTATTCCCGTCTGTGGGGTAGCGGTTTTCTTCCGTCCACGCATGCGGGCGTGGCATTTCGTGCACAGGGGGATCCCGTTCTGTATTTGTCAAATCCCGGCGGCGTCAACAAAGAAATGCGACGCCGGATGCTTGACCGGCTGCAGGCAATGAATCATCGGATCCACGAAGAGTTTGGCGATCCGGAGACAGAAACTCGTATTGCTCAGTATGAGATGGCGTTTCGAATGCAGTCATCTGTGCCTGATTTGGTGGATGTTTCCGGTGAGCCGAAACACATTCTGGAAATGTACGGAAGTGACGCGCTCAAGCCCGGTACTTTTGGACATAATTGTCTGCTGGCCAGACGAATGGCTGAACGTGACGTCCGTTTTATCCAGATTTTCCATCGAGGATGGGACCATCACGGCGATCTGCCGAAGAATATTCGCCGGCAGACCGGCGAAGTCGACCAGCCAGCCTGGGCGCTGGTTCAGGATTTGAAACAACGTGGACTGCTCGACGATACGCTCGTGATCTGGGGTGGCGAATTCGGCCGCACGATTTACAGTCAGGGGACACTCAGTAAAAATAAATATGGTCGGGACCATCACCCAAAGTGTTACTCCATGTGGTTTGCCGGCGGTGGGATCAAAGGCGGAGTCACACACGGTGAGACTGATGAATTCGGCTATAACATTCTTCGTGACCCGGTCCATATTCGAGATTTGAACGCAACAATTCTCCATCAGCTGGGCATCGACCATGCTCGCTTGACGGTCAGGCACCGCGGGCTTGACGAGCGTCTGACGGGAGTGCAGGAACTGGCGCGACCGGTCGTGGAGATTCTCTCCTGATGCCGTCAGGTCACGAAGTCTGATGAACCAGCATCAAGCGACTGCGCAATTTAATAGTCGTTGCTCCTGTGTGCGATCCAGCATCATTCGAATTCTCGCTTCCGCCCGTCATGAATTAAACGCCGGGACTCCCGCGGTCCGGGCTTGCCCCTAACGGGGATTTCCGGAAACGACTTGAACCGTACAGGACCAGGAATCAGGCCAAACTGCACACACCCGCACCACCAGATATCGGTGAGTGCTGCTCCGAGCAGACGTTGCATTAATTGTCAGCCTGGGTGCGCAACGCAGGCTAAATCAATTCGTCGATGACGCTGCCGTGGTCGATGGCGGCAATGGGCCGACCGGACGGGTCATTGAAGGCCACGTAGGGATCGACCCCCAACACACGGAATATCGTGTGATGGATATCACCTGGTCGCAATGGGTGATCTTGCGGTACCTCACCAAGCCGATTTGTGGAACCAATGATCTGTCCACCGCGGACCCCTCCACCTCCCATCAGAACCGAAATGGCATTGCCCCAGTGATCGCGCCCAGGACTACCTTTGCTTAGCGGTGGTCCACCGTTGCCGCCATTGTTCATGCGGGGTGTGCGACTGAATTCTCCCATAACGACAACAAGCACCTGATCCAGGAGTCCTCGTTCTTCCAGATCAGTGAACAAACCGTGAACCGCCATATCAACCTTTGGCAAATGACTCTCCATGGTTCCCTGGTGATTCCAGTGACTGTCCCAGCCTCCAAAGTGACAGGTCACAAACGTCGTACCGGCTTCCACCAGTCGTCTTGCCAGCAAGGTACTCTGTCCCCAGGAATTTCGACCGTAACGATCACGTAACGCATCGTCTTCCTGGCTGATATCGAACGCGGTTCTTGCACTGGCACCAGCAACAAGATCGAAAGCCTGTGAGTCAAATCGATCCATCGCCGCCAGGGTTCCACTTTTTTCTGAGTTCCGTTTCAGCTGGTCAAAGTATGTTTGCAGGAAACGACGGTCCTCCAGCCGTTTCACGGTAAGATCTTTGGTGAGGTTGAGATTCTGCACGGAGAACGTCGCTGCGTTGGGATCACCACCCGTTTGAAACGGGTCGTTTTCAATTCCCAGATAGTTCCCTCCAAAGTAACCCGGGCGAAGCCCGATGCTCATCGCATGCGGAATCGCGACATTCGCGGGCATGCCCCCCTGACGTGGTCCGGTAACTCTGGTGGCGATCCCGCCGAAGAACGGATACTTCCCCGGGGTCATTCCGCCGCTCACACCGCCGCGACCGGTGAGCATCCAGTGCCCACCCGTAAAGTGATCCCCGGTGTCGTGGTGTACAGAACGTACAATGGAAAACCTGTCGGCAATCGTCGCATGCAGCGGCAGCAACTCACAGAAATCGATCCCAGGTACGTTCGTGGGAATGGGATTCCAGATGCCGGCATATTCTCGGGGAGCATCCGGTTTGGGATCATACGTATCATGATGACTCGGGCCGCCATCCAGCCAAAGCAGAATCACGGAGGTGTTCTTCTTTGAGCCAGCCGACAATTCTCTGGCACGAAGAAGCTCGGGAAGCCCGAGTGTTCCCATTCCGGCCATGCCCACTTGCAGGAAACTGCGGCGAGATAAGCCATCGCAGTATTTTGATGTCCACCCACCAGCTTGGATTCGGATCATTATGACGTTCCGAAAGTAAATCTCATTCTGGAACAACGCCAAGTCACCCATTATCGCAGTTTCAAAGAAGGATTCAATCCCGAATTCGTTGTATTGGAGGCAATGAAAGGGTCGGGAGGCTCTTCGAACCCGGGACGGACTTATCTGGCATTGGTTTTGATGATAGAAAACTTTGTAGTCCGTGTTTTTGTTGTGCCAGGCAACTTGTAAACGGGGTATGTCTCACTTGCTCTCCGTTGTCGCCGGAGTGACCGCGGCTCGCGTGCCGGGGAGAATGTTTGTTAACCGCTAGTTGGCTGCCGGAAAGAGGGCCCGGCTGCAGGGATGTGGTCCGGCACCCAGTGAAGTTAACTGTCCGGATGGTCGGCGCAGTGGGTTTCTGCTTCCGTTGGAGGTGCTTTCTCGTTCCTCAAGTTCTGGGCGAAGTCGGCCGAGGACGACGACGTTGCACCGCCGCATCGTTTCGACAGAGCCTTATCGATACGTATTACTCATGCGGCCACCAGGGGCGAATGAGACAGCCCGGGACTTTCACCGGTCAGTGTTGTCAGCCATTGTCTGCAGGCGCTGCTGCCACTTATCCGAACGGTCTTTGTGGCGTAACAGAGTTTCACTATCGAAGAGAATCCATTCCGGAGCTCAGCAGGAATCCGGGCGTGGCCCACCGTTCTGACCGCAATGCGACACCACCCGCAGCATTCTCACCTGGCTCTTTCATTGCCAGTTGACTTTGGCTCATCTCCTGCAATGAGAGTTCGAGTGAAAATTTCTGACCCAGCCCCGTCAGGATTGGATTTTACGAGTATTCCTCGCTGGCAAAGTAGCCCCGTTTCAAAGACTGAGCCAACAACATCTGAGACCCACACGACTCCCGACAGTTTCCTCAACTTACCAAGTCATCAGGGTTTTCTCATCAGATAATCAACCTTACGCCGCCGAGTTCACCAAGGTTGTAGGGTAAATGGCCGCCGGGGGAGCCGATGAACATGAGGTTTTTGGGAATTTGCCATTCATCTGACAATTCCTGAATCAAATCCGGACCAAATTGGCCTTCCCGCTGTACGAAATCAATGTCAATTTCCGGGTAGGCCTGATCCAAAAACTCAAGTTCCTGCGCCAGAGTTGCGGGAGCCTGCATCTGCTCATTGACGATCATAACTATCTTGAGTCGATTCGTGTGTTCGTTCTGACGCACGTACAGCATGGCGTTGTTGAGATTCGCGATATTGTCACCTCTCGTGAAGAACACGATCTGCTGGGCATTGATGTCGTCAATCTTTTCCCGCACCGTTTTTGTCAATCGTGTCATCGGTCCCACAATGCTGGCCGTGAGAACGCGGACCATGGACAGCGATGCTTTCAAAAGTGAGATACGCCCCAGCATCACGAGGATGACCAGCATTGCCGGAATGAAGTACTGCAGGAATGTCCAGACATAGGCAATGTCAATCAGGGCGTTGCCTATCAATCCGGCGACAACTGCCAAAATCGCAACGATCACCGCGATCCAATTGGCTCTGGCGGGACGAGGCAGATTGGCTCGCCGCACTTTCAGCAGAACGTTGCCCAGACCAAACAGAGCCATCACCGAAAGAAACGAGATTGTATAGAGACCGGCCAGTTTTTTGATTTGACCGTTTTCGCCGGCATTGTGGAGCTTCCTTTCAAGCTCTTGGGTCGACATCTTTGGCAGAGCGGCACGATCTTCTTTCGTCAGCGTTTTGAAGAGCTCTCTGCCGGCGTCGGACAACTCATGCGGTTGAAGAGACAGCACAGCATGGTTGACTCGGCGACGGACGAGTTCCGGTGAAGCATCGTGTGCAGTGATGTCCTGATCGGTCTCCTTCAGCTTCTCAACAGCGGACGAGATTGCTGTGACTGTACCATCCGAGACTGACTGGTGTGTGATGACGAGAACCGAAACACTCAACAGAAAAAAAGCGACGATGATTCGGTGAGTTGTTCCACGGCGGTTTGTTTTCAGCAGAAACTGGGGCAGGCAGCGATCCAGTGTCATGCGGTGGACTAAACCCGTGACGCCCACAAAGCTGGTCAGCACGGCACCACTCAAAACCAGCGCCGCGTCGATCGATACCAGTGTGCCCAGCCATTTCCCGTCGCCCCAGACAACGCTGCCCACAGCCTGTCCCATGTGAGCCAGGAGTGCGGTCTGATTGTGATCGACTTCCACGAGTGTCAGCACTGACAGTGCCAGCAGAGCCATCAACGGATTGAATATGCTGACGGCCAGCCACATATTTCGTAGGGTCTTCGGAAAGACGCCTGCTTTTTGTTCTTCGACGAAGTTGGACGAGCTTTCGAAGCCGGAGATGCCCAGCATTGAAACAGAAAACCCAAAGAACAGCGCCAGCCACACGGAACTGGTTCCATCGGAGTCTTCATCGCTTGTCAGATCAGCGAATTCGTCATTCGTGCCCGGTACCGGCGGAAGGTCTGCTTCAAAGTTCTGACGCGCAGTGGCGAGTCCTCCTGCCTCGGGGTCTGCAGTGTTGGTAAAAACGAAGATGACGCCGACAAGCAGCAGCGAAGTCAGTGTGGTCAGGTGGGTAACAAAAATGCCGATTGCCACGGCAGCGGTTTCCTTAATCCCGATAATGGTCAGCACCATGAAAAAAGCCAGCAGTGCTACTGTCGCGATTGGCACGTTGAGTCCGTCCCACAGGTTGTGGACGTAGTGCATTCCTTCGAGAGCAGAGATGACCGCGGTTGCCATGTAAGACAATACCGTCAGACATGCAGCCACTGATGCTGCTCGTTTGCTGGTCGTATTCAGCAGGGCATTGTAGGCTCCGCCGTTCAGAGGCAGCGCCCCCACCACTTCTGCGTAAATTCTGCGGAAAAGAAACAGAACGGCTGCCACCAACAGCAAAGAAATCGGAGCCAGGCTGCCTGCGTACACAATTGCCAACGCGGAGACATAGAGGCAGGACGAAGTGATGTCATTGCCGCAAATAGCTGTCGACGCCAATTCACCCAGCTGACCATCATGCTCTTTAACTGAATGTGGTTTTGAAGCAGATTCTGGCACGTGTGATACCTGCATTCATGGCGAATCGTAAATTAAGCCGAGAACGGTATCGAGATCACCGGATTCTGACAACTGCCGTTGAGTACCGTGTTGCCCTTTCGATGCTGGCCGGAATCTGCAGCTGACAGTCGGTTTCGAATTGCCGAGACCGGTTGTAGGCTGTGCAGATCGAAGTGAATAGCGCAGAGATCAGACTCATTGCACGGGAAGTTCAATGAAACTCGAAACACAGTGCCTGCCTGCCGGAACCGCACCCGATCCATCCACCAATTCGCGTGCAATCCCGGTGCACCGCACGAGTTCGTATGTCTTCAACGACACTGATCACGCGGCCAATCTGTTTGCACTGCGCGAACTCGGCAACATCTACACGCGGCTGATGAATCCAACTCATGACGCTCTGGAACAGCGGGTTGCAGCTTTGGAAGGAGGTGCTGCCGGCCTGGCCCACGCATCGGGAACCGCTGCAATTTTCAACAGCATTAATACCATCTGTAAGGCTGGTGACGAGATTGTCACCGCCAACAATTTGTACGGTGGTTCATTCACGATGTTCAATGACATCATTCCACAGTTTGGTCTGAAAGCAAATTTCGTTGATCCGAATGAACCGGAGAATTTTGCGGCCGCCATTACACCACGGACGAGGGCATTGTTCTGCGAAACGCTTTCCAATCCTGCGTGCGATGTTACCGATATCCAGGCCATCGCTGAAATCGCTCATGCGAACGGTATCCCGCTGATTGTCGATGCGACGTTCACGACACCGGTGCTGCAGCGATCAATCGAATTCGGAGCGGATATTGTTGTCAACTCCCTGACAAAGTGGCTGGGAGGACACGGGACCGGCATTGGTGGAGTTGTAGTTGACTCAGGTGCATTTGACGGGAAGAGCGATAAATTTCCACTGATGGTCGAACCTGACAGTAGTTACGGTGGATTGCGCTGGTCCCATGACCTTCCGGAAGAACTGGTTCCACTGGCTTACATTCTCCGCATGCGCACAGTTCCGCTGCGCAATCTTGGGGCCTGCATCAGTCCGGACAACGCGTGGATGTTCCTGCAGGGCATCGAGACTCTGCCACTGCGAATGGAGCGGCACTGTGAGAATGCGCTAAAGGTTGCCCGGCACCTCAGCGACCATTCGGCCGTGGAATGGATACGTTACCCGGGACTGGTCGATGATCCGTCATACGTGAAGAATGAAAAACATCTCAGCGGCATGGGCGGGGCAATGGTTATTTTTGGAATTAAGGGGGGAGCCGAAGCAGGTCGCAAGTTTATTGAAAGCGTCGACTTGTTCTCTCACCTTGCCAACGTGGGTGACGCCAAGAGTCCGGCGATTCATCCAGCCACGACGACCCATTCGCAACTTAGTGAAGAACAACAGATTGCCGGTGGCATTCGACCGGAAATGATCCGGTTGTCTGTGGGGATTGAACATATCCGACGATATTGTCGAAGACATCGAACGTGCCCTTGCTGTCGCGTGCTGATGAGTAGTCCACAGGGTCTGCGGTCCATGTTTGTAGCTCCAATGGCTGACAGTCGGTCACGTCAAATCTGTCAGCAACGTCTCATTTTTCCAGCACCTGCCAACGTGTCATGAAACAGAGCAGCTGTCATCAATGCCATTGTTATTCGTCTGCTGTGGTTGTCCATTCCCGGAGTACGAGGCACGCAGATGACGGGCTACAGAACTTCACCTTGGCCACCGCGAAACGACAGAGTTTCCGGAGTTCGTTCGGAATGGAATCGTTGATGCGTCTTATGCGGCGTACCATGGCTCCAGTTATTATCCTTGCCGGTGTATTGCTGCGTGCAGATGCGGATGATAGCGCGTCGTCGGCATTTTCAGTCTCTCGCTGGACTGTGAAGCAACTGACGCGATTTGAGATCAACGATGAGGGAAAACTGCGGTTGGCACGTGGATACTGGAAACTGGCTGCCAAACGTCCGCTGCCGGCAGCGACCAAAGATTTCTCCCAGGAAGACGACCGTACCAGACCTCAGAGGCAACAGAGTCGCACGCGCCAACGCCGCGCCAACGTGAATGACAGTTCCGTTGCCAGGCTGTTTTCACGCATCAGCGAGGAAAATGGGGGGAGCGGGATTACCTTGAGCAGAGGTTCTGAAGACTGGAAACAGTTTTCGTACAGTATCCCAAATCTGTCCGGCACACTGACTGAGGAAGGTGACGCTCTGCACCTGGAACTTCACGAACAGCAAGACGGAATGCGGATATTACGGGTTGAAGACAGTAAAGACACGACGCGTCTCCATTACTGTTCCGCCGACGGCAACCTTTTGCACATTCAAAGGTCACCTGGCGGCGTCCACGTTGGGGCCAGCATCAGTGGCAGGGTGAAATCAGTCATCGGACGGACGTTTATTGAAATTGTGCATAAGCACCCAGCTTGGTTTCACGACGAATTGCAACCCGCATTTCAGAGTTTTGCGACGCTGCCGATCAACGTCGCCTTACACGTGAAACTCAACGAATCTGAAGCCAAACCGCGATTGCCGGTGATCAGATTTGATTGTGCCGATCTGGCTCAGGAAAAGGTTATTCAGGCTTTCGCTCCGTTCCTGCAGTTTCAGATGAAAGGCGGTCATCTGCGTCGGAATCGTTTCGCCGGTCATTCTGATGTCCTCGAAAAGGACGTCACCATTTTGACGAGAGAGTACAATGCAGCCCTGCAGCGTGCTGTTGGCAGGCTTCGGAAAAAGGATGCGCCGCCGACACAGATCGGCGAACTCGAAGCCAGGATAATTCCGTTGAACCGCGATCCCCTCAGGCTGGCCGACGGAAAGCCACACCGAGTGACTCTCATGCAAATGTTGCAGCCGGAGGACTTCGAATCGCTGGGTGGAGATTATCGTCAGTTTTCACTGTTTATGGTGGCAGCGGGGTATAGTGGCAGTGGGAACAGCCGCAGCAATCACAACTATAGTCGGCATTTCAAGGCGGATCATATTCGCGGACGAATTCACCGAGAAAATGACTTTGTGAGTGTCTCGACATCTGATCAGGAAATAGCTATTCGAGTCACCGAAGACCAGACCAGTATGCAACTGGTGGTCGTGTCTGAGGCCGGACTGTTGTATGTGGGGCAAAGTTGCAGCAGTCCTTGTATAGCCACGTTGGCAGGAGGAGGCGAATTGTTGGCGCTGCGGGGGGAATCGCTTGCTGCCATTGTTGACGGCAATGAGGAGATGTGGCATGAGAGATTCCTGCCTGTTTTTCATCGACTCAGGATCACGGGACTGGATCCATTCAGTGAAGCAACAGTGGGGGCTGTCCTTGAGCGATTAAAATCTGATTTGCTGCCACATCTCAGCGACGACGCGATCGTTGGCTGGACAGAATCGATTGCGTTGCCGTTGTTGAGTGATGTTGGATACCTCAATATTCTGGCGAGTCGCCTTGCTGCGGACGATCGTGCTGTGATTAACAAACGGATTAAGGTTCTTGAGCGTCCATGACGGCGCCTTGTTTCGTTTTCCGGTTATTTATCTGTGCAACGTGAATTTTCCTGCGCGACAGCAGGTGACAGAAATGCTTCCGGTAAGTTTTGCCTGACTCTCCATTTACGCGGGGAAAGCGACACACTCGCGGAGACGTCAGAATTCAGTGGCACACCGGAATTTAACCAGACTGAATCCGGCGCAAAAATCAAATTGGGGCACTCGATGGAGCTCTTCCGACGAGCGATACTAGGGATTGGTTGAAGCACTCGGGAACGCTGGATATCGTTGGGTTCTGTCCGTGTAACTTCCCCGATCACCGAGCATTGGTGGACGGTATCCCCTGCGTCTCCCTCGATTCGACGGAACGCGACATCGAGGGATTGCTGGTCTTTCCTACTCTCGGGACGAAGGTGACAGGCCAGCGGACAAATCGGTGCTTGGAAGCAGCGAAGAATCCTGCCATAATATCTGTCTCCAATCGATTACCGCTTACCTCTGCTCCTTCCTGTGTGCGATGCCTCGACTCTGTCTCATTGCAATCGTGCTCTGGTTTGCCACTACAGGTCGCACTGAGGGTTCTGAACAGCCGATACGATTTGAGACTCATGTGCGGCCGATTCTCAAGAGGCATTGTTTCCAGTGCCATGGGGAAGAGGAGCATCCGGAAGGCGGACTGGACCTGCGGTTTGTGCGCCTGATGCTGCAGGGCGGTGAGACAGGTTCCGTTATTGTGCCGGGAAAACCGGAAGACAGTCTGCTCTTTCAACGGCTGCGTGACAGTGAAATGCCACCCGACGAAAGTAAGCTGCTGTCTGCGGAAGAAGTTCGGATCATTCGCGACTGGATCGCTGCTGGTGCAGAGACCGTCCGTCCGGAGCTGGAATTCCTCAGCGATGCTTCGTATATCACCGACGAAGAACGATCGCACTGGGCCTTCCAGCCCATTGTTCGTCCGCACGTCCCGTCAGTGGTGAACACGGACTCTGTGATCAATCCGATTGATGCGTTCTTACTGTCTCGCTTGGAAGCACAGGGCTTCCGCTTTAGTCCGCGAGCAAAAGCGGAAACGCTGCTTCGCCGCGTCTATGTCGGTCTCCATGGATTGCCGCCCACGCCTGCAACGATCGCTGAATTCGTGGCGAGGAACGACGCTGATACCTGGCAGTCCGTCGTCAATAAATTGTTGAGTTCTCAGCACTACGGTGAGAGGTGGGCGCGGCACTGGCTGGATGTCGTCGGCTATGCGGACAGCGAAGGCTATAACGATGTGGATACAGTGCGCCCACATGCTTGGCGTTTCCGTGATTATGTGATTCGCTCATTCAACTTCGACAAACCATTTGATCAGTTTATATGCGAACAACTGGCTGGTGATGAGCTGGTGACTTCGCCGCTTAACAACATCTCTAAAGCTGACGCCAGGCTGTTGGTTGCCACGGGTTTTCTCCGGATGGCCCCCGACGGTACGGGCGGAGCGGTCCCGGATGCAAAGGCAGCTCGCAACGATACGATAGCCGACACTATCAGGATCGTGTCGTCTTCATTGATGGGGATGACAGTTGAATGCGCGCAGTGTCACGATCATCGATACGATCCCGTTTCACAGGCCGATTATTATCGCTTTCGAGCCATCTTCGATCCGGCTTTTGACTGGGAGAACTGGCGCAGCCCGGTGCAAAGACAATTGTCGCTGTACACCGACTCCGACCGCGCTGCGGCAGCGAAGATAGAGGCCAAAGCCGCGGAAACTGATGAGAAACGAACAAAGTGGCAGACCGAATTAATCGAGGCGACTTTCGAGAAACAACTGGCGAAGCTTCCGGCGGACATCCATGCTGCCGCAAGGGCTGCGCGTCAGGTGGGACCGACGGAGAGAACGCCCGAGCAGGAAATGCTGTTCAAAAAATATCCGAATCTGAATGTGACAGCAGGATCTCTGTATCTTTACGACCGGAATGCATCCAAACAGCTCAGGGAGCTGGCTAACAAAGTCACCGCACTGCGGGAAACAAAGCCCAAGGAAGGATTCGTCCGCGCTTTGACGGAAGTGACAGGACGAATTCCCGTTACAAAAATATTCTTCCGCGGTGACCATGAGCAACCGAGACAGGAGGTAGTGCCGGGGGGACTGACAGTTGTTTCAGAGACGTCGGAAGTGTCGGACATTCCGAGCAATTTAGACGGGACTCGCACGAGTGGACGGCGTCTTGCACTTGCGAAACGACTTACCGATCCTGGTTACCCGTTGACCGCTCGAGTGATCGTGAACCGCCTGTGGCTGCATCACTTCGGACGTGGTTTGGTCACCACGCCTACAGACTTTGGAATTTCTGGTCAGCGGCCGACTCATCCACAATTACTGGACTGGCTCGCCTCCGAATTTATCAGCAACGGGTGGAGCCTGAAACACGTTCATCGCCTGATTCTGACGTCCACTGCCTGGCAACAACAGCTCCGAACGAACGAGGATCAGGACCAGGCCGACCCGGACAACGAGCTTCACGGTGGTAGTCGTCTGCGGCGACTCGATGCTGAGGTTGTTCGAGATATGATACTGGCAGTCAGCGGCAAACTGAACAAAAGAAAGTTCGGCAGTCCCGTGCCTGTAATGCCGGACCGTGTCGGTCGCTTTGTGATTGGCAGGGAAAATTCGAATTCCGGGCGCCAGTTCGCCGATATCATTGATATGAAAGGGGAACAATTCCGGCGCAGTATCTACATTCAGGTTCGCAGAAGCAGACCGCTGTCCATGATGGCCGCCTTTGATCGTCCGTTGATGTCCCCGAATTGTGACAAGAGGCGGCCATCGACCAGTTCAACGCAGTCGCTCCTGATGATGAACAGCGATCAACTGATTGAATACTCACGTTATCTGGCAGAGCGTCTGGAACGTGAGGCCCCAGGCGAACCATCTGCCCAGGTCCCGCTGGCATGGCAGCTTTTGTATTCTCGTCTGCCCGATCATTCTGAGATAGAAATTGCGACACAGTTTCTGAAGGACCAGACAGCTATTTTCAGAGCGCAGCCTGCATACCAGCAAAAAAAAAATACGCCCGAACGAACGGCGGGGCAGGAAGCGCTGGCTGTGTTGTGTCAGATGCTGTTTAGTTCCAGCGAGTTCCTGTACGTGGATTGAGTCACCATGGCAGACTGCCGATCCGGAATCCAGCAATCCGTTCGACGCCACTTTCTCGCCTCAAATGCGATGAATGTGAGTTCGGTGGCGCTGGCTTGGATGTTGAATCGCGATCATGTCGCGGCCGAAGGTACGAAACCGGAACTGAAACGTCGCAGATTTGATACAAGACCTAAAACGGCACCCTCGAAGGCACAGGCCACAGCGATGATTTCGCTCTGGATGCAGGGTGGGCCAAGTCACCATGATCTGTTCGACCCGAAGCCCCGGATGTCGAAGTATGATGGTGAAGAATTTCCCGGTGAGATTAAATACGACAATGCGGCCGAGGCCAGTTCAAAAGTCTTTGCCTCTCCATGGCGTTTCCGGGCCCATGGAGAATGCGGGATGGAGCTTTCGGAACTTATTCCTCATACGGCTTCGATCGCCGACAACATATGTCTGATCCGTTCCACCCGGACCGGTGTCAACAATCATGAGCAGTCCATCAGAGCGCTGCAGACAGGGCGTACCGTGGCAGGCCGCCCTGCTTTGGGCAGCTGGCTGACGTATGCGCTGGGTTTGGAAGCAGACAACCTGCCTGCCTTCATGGCATTGATTGATCCCGGACAGTTGCCGGTGCTGGGGGTGGAAAACTGGTCGAACGGCTGGCTGCCGTCCATATACCAGGGCACCGTTATTCGGCCCCGGGAACCTCGGATTCTGGACCTGACCCCTCCTGCGCATATGAAGGGACAGGCCCAAAAACGTGCGCTGGAATTTCTGGAACAGCTGAACTCACGTCACATTGCGGGCCGTCCCGGTCAGCTGGATCTGCAGGCCAGAATTGCCAGCTATCAACTTGCGGCAAAAATGCAGACCGCGGCGACTGAAGCGATGGATTTGAGCGGGGAAACGAAAGCCACTCAGGAAATGTATGGCGTCACAGAGGAAGTGACCGCAGAATACGGCAGCCGCTGCCTGATTGCTCGCCGTTTGATCGAGCGTGGAGTCCGGTTTGTCCAGGTCTATACCGCCAATCAGTTGTGGGACAGTCATGGCAGCATTCTCAGCAGACTCCCGTCCGCCTGTCAAAAGGTTGATAAACCGTCTGCGGCTTTGGTGAAGGATTTGAAACAGCGTGGACTGCTGGAAACGACAGTTGTGCACTGGGGTGGCGAGATGGGACGTCTCCCTGTGGTGCAGAACGACGCGGGGCGCAACAAGATTGGCCGCGACCACAATACATATGGATTCAGCATGTGGGTAGCTGGCGGTGGTTTCAGGGCGGGACATATTCACGGCAGCACGGATGAGTGGGGCCACAAAGCAGTCGAGAATGTTGTCAACCACTACGACTATCACACGACCTTGCTGTACCTGTTCGGTCTGGATCATCAGGAACTCGTTTTTCGCCGCAGCAATCGCGACCAGACGCTGACGGACGGTCAGTCGGGCACCGTGGTCGAGGGACTGCTGAGTTGACACGCTCTGCGGACGTGTCGACTGTCACTGTGTTTCAGACCATGATAGGACTCTTATCCCGGTCCACCGAGCAGATAGCCCAGAATAAAGATTCCGCAGTCGAGCAGAGCATGACTGATCCAGGGAGCGTAAATCGAACCGCTGCGCTCGTAAATCCACGCCCAGAACGCGCCGCCAGAGGCGACGCAGACGGAAAACAGATAAGTTGCCGGTGATGTCCAGCCGAAGAACATGGCCAGCACAATCACGTGGTGCGCCATAAACCCCAAACTGGAGACCAGGATCGCACTCGGGACACCAACGAATGGCTTCAGGCGTTTGAAGACGAACCACCGCCAGTAATACTCTTCCAGCAGTGAGTGAAACACACAGTAGAAGACGCTCGCCAGGATGTACGCCGGCAGCGAGTCGAGATGCATGTCACCGATCTTACCCTGAATCGCCACAGCTGGTTCGTCCAGAAACCCGGTCGGCTTAAGCCACAACAGGGCCAGAGCAATCATCGCGGCAGCCACAAACAGCCCGAATACCGCTCCAATCAGAATCCCGTCCCTCGTCCTGCCTTCACCCCTCAGTGTTGCCCACTCGAATTTCTCCCGAGCGATCAGAAACACCCATACCGCCGGAAAACCAAACTGCATCAGCTTTCCAACACCATAAATCGGTGAGCTGGCCGCGTGACCCGCAAAAACCACGAAGTAGGCGAACGTCAGCACCGATGGAAAGACAAGCGTGCCTGCCAGTGCTGTGATGTCTCCACGCCTGTTACTGTGCTCATTCATGCCAGTGCTGTGTCAAAGCCTGATTTTGGGGTCGTGCTCGTGGCGTAAGATTCCAGCCTGCGACCGGCAGTTTGCCTGTCCTGCCACCTTCAGACCAGCGAATCAATCAGTCACGCACTGATTGCCCCGAGCCTCTCCCCCCGCTGTTTCCGCGGGGCGGGGCGAGGAGAAAATCGGACACGTATTGATTCACCGGTCCTTCAGGCACAAGCGAGTCATGTAACTACCGCCACAAGGCGGAACTGGGACCGCAGCAATCCTTCACGGCATTGCCCATGTCACTGGCTGGTTCGGTCGCGACTGAGGGACGACGGAATCGTCACACGACCGAGTTACCTGATCACTGAGTAGTCCGTGGATTTCATGTAGGTGGACTCGGGGCTTTCGCGGAGGATTTTGCCGTCGATCTGGGATTCTCTGGCGACCGTTTGCCATTCAGGGTCCGAACCAAATGTTCGCCATGATTCTTTCGCAGCATCACGACTGTCGTGCCTGATGATGTAGATCAGCGTGTCCTTCGAATCGGGTTCTTCGACTGGATGCCAGTATGCCACGGACTTGATCCCGTGTTCTTTGAACAGTCCAATCGTGTGGTCCCGGAACCGTGCATCCAGATTCTTCAACTTGGCTTTGTGAGTGCGATAGATACGCAGTTCGAACACAGCCGCGTTATCCGGATTTTCAGTCTTGAACTCTGGAGAGTAATCTGCGGCATCCATGAAAACAGATTCGGGAGCTTTGGCCAGAATCTTCCCGTCCAGTTGTGACTCCCGGGCGACGTTCTGCCATTCCGGATCGGAACGGAATGCTTTCCAGGACGCTTTCGCTGAATCCCGGCTGCGGTGTTTCAACGCATAAATGAGCGTGTTCTCTGATCGGGGCTGCGTCGTAGGCACCCAATATCCGACAGACTTCATTCCATGCCTGTCGAATAATCTGACAGTGTGGTCTCGAAAGCGCGCGTTCAAATTGTCCAGCTTACCTTCGTTGGTTGTATAGGTTCGAAGCTCATAGACGTCTGCAGAAACACTTGTCGGTACCATGAATACGGCCAGGATTGACACGGTGAAAAGACACAGAACGAAATATCTGGACGGCATTGACTATTCCAGTGTTTTGAAGAAGTGATGGAAGTGAGGCGACTGGTGACCAGCTCCCGCCATCATACATGTGCGTTTGTGCGCGGCAACAAATCGGTTGATTGAATCGATGCAGTATCGAATAAACAAGTTATGACATACTCAATCCACTGTCAGGTGTGGATTGCAGCGAGGACCTGTCCCATTGTGACCTGGTCGCCCACACCGACGTTGACGGCGGCGATTGTTCCAGAGACCGGGGCGGGAATTTCTATTTCCATCTTCATGGCTTCCAGGATGAGTATCGGCTGTCCTTCGTCAACACGATCTCCACTGCTGACCAGGACCTGAAACACTGTTCCCGGCATCTGGGACCTGACAGATGTGACCGGTGTTGCCACGCTGACTTGCTGCGCGCATGGTTCATTCGACTCATCATTTCTGATGTCGACATGGAATACATTTCCGTTGACCGTCGCCGTATTACCATCAAAGGCCATAAAGTAGTCTTTTCCATCGACAGTGACGGTATATTTTGATCGCTTGTGGACGCCGGCCGGTGCAGGTGCTGCTGCGTCAGCGGGGACTTCTTTGGCGACCTTGCGCACACCGACCTCAGCTTCGCCTTTGAGAAAACGGATTCCCTTCTCTTTGCACGTGGCGGCGATGAAAATGTTTTCGTCGGTGAGTTCCAGACCATCATCGGCGAGAACTTTTTTGGCCGCTTCGATCCCCTTTGCGGGATCTTCATCATTCCTTTCCAGAGGCGGTCGGGTTGTCGGCTCTTTACCGAGCTGCTTGGCAGCGAGCTCAATGATTTCCGGGTCCGGCGCGACGGGCGTCTTTCCAAAGTAGCCCAGTACCATCTGACCGTAAGGTTCGGCGATCTTTTTCCACGGACCGAACATCACATTGTTGAACGCCTGCTGAAAATAAAACTGTGAGACCGGCGTGACCGATGTTCCGTAGCCCCCTTTTCGAACCACGTCACTCATGGCTCTGATGATTTCGGGATACTTTTCCATGACATTGTTGTCGCGGAGCATCTGAGTGTTAGCAGTCAGTGCACCGCCCGGCATGGGGCTCCACGGAATCAGTGGTTCAACTGCAGTGGCTTCAGGCGGCAAAAAATAATCCCGCATACATTCCTTGAAAACTTCTTCGGCTTCCCGGACTTTTTCAATGTTGACATCCAGTTCGTATTCGCTGCCTCGCAGAGCGTGCCACATGACCAGGATATCGGGCTGGCAGGTTCCGCCCGAACAGGGTGCCATCGACAGATCGATTGCATCTGCTCCGGCATCGAGGGCTGCTTTGTTTGCCAGCACACTGACACCGGCTGTTTCGTGGGTATGGAAATGAATGAACGCCTCCGATGGCAGCATTTTTCGTGCCCGGGCGATCGTATCGTACACTTTGGATGGCACGGCCGTGCCGGACGCATCTTTGAAACAGACGGCATCGAACGGAATATCAGCGTCCAGAATCTGTTTCAGTTTGGATTCGTAGAACTCGGCGTCATGGGCACCACTGCAGCCTGGCGGCAGCTCCATCAGCGTGATACAAACTTGGTGTTTCAGGCCGGCTTCGACAATACACTGACTACTGTAGATCAGATTGTCGATATCGTTCAACGCATCGAAATTTCGAATCGTACTGATGCCGTGCTTCCTGAACAGGTTTGCGTGCAGCCTCACGATGTCGCTGGACTGGGAATCCAGACCAACGACGTTGACTCCTCGGGCCAGCGTCTGCAGGTTGGCGTCCGGTCCCGCCGTTTCACGGAACGCGTCCATCATGGCGAACGCGTCTTCGTTGCAATAGAAATACAGTGACTGAAAACGAGCCCCACCCCCGGCTTCGAACCACGAAATTCCTGAGTCGTGGGTTGCTTCAACAGCAGGCAGAAAATCCGCGGTGAATACTCGGGCGCCGTACACGGACTGGAATCCGTCACGGAACGCCGTACACATGAAGTTGACCTTCTTAACCACGTTGAGTTCTTTCGTATTCTTTGTCGTGAATCGCAGTCAGTTCAGTCGGTCGAAGTATTCACTGCACTGTCCGAAGTGCCGGGGTCAACTTCAACCGACGACACCGTGGGGGTCGACTCCATCAGAACCGGGACTTCTTTTTCAGGTGTCACTTCGGGTGAATCAACGTCTCCTCCTGTTGCCAATACACCCCACAGCACTCCAGCTGCGACCGCAGAACCAATCACTCCTGCCACATTCGGCGCCATTGCGTGCATGAGCAGGAAGTTTTGAGGGTCCTCCTGCTGTCCGACCATCTGCACGACTCGAGCAGAATCCGGGACAGCAGACACACCAGCAGCACCAATCAGCGGGTTGATTTTGTCAGTCAGGAGCAGGTTCATGAATTTAGCGAACAACAGCCCCCCTGCGGTGGCGACTGCAAATGACAATGCACCGAGTCCGAATATCAGCAACGACTGGCTGGTGATGAAAGTATCGGCCTGCGTGCTGGCTCCCACGCAGAATCCCAGGAGGATGGTTACAATGTCAATCATCGCGGTGCGCGCGGTGTTGGCGAGGCGCTCAGTGACAAGGCTCTCCTTGAGGAGATTACCGAAGAACAGCATTCCCAGCAGCACGATGGCCCCCGGCGCAATCATGGTGCAGATCAAAAATGCGGCGACAGGGAAAATTATTTTCTCGCGAGATGACACTTTGCGAGGTGGTTTCATACGAATCAGGCGTTCTTCACGTGTCGTCAACAGCCTCATAATCGGTGGCTGAATGACCGGCACCAGGGCCATGTAGGAATAAGCGGCGATTGCAATCGGGCCGACCAGATGCGGAGCAAGTTTGGACGACAGAAATATCGACGTTGGACCATCCGCTCCACCGATAATCCCGATTGCACCGGCTTCTTTCGGATCGAAGCCAAGTACCAGGGCACCAAGAAACGTCAGAAACACGCCAACCTGTGCGGCCGCTCCCAGCAGGACCAGCGGCGGTCTGGACAGCATCGTTGAAAAATCGGTCATGGCACCGATTCCCAGAAAGATCAGTGGTGGGTAGATCCCCTGACTGACACCGAAATAGAGATACTGCAGGACGCTACCCGGGTCGTATACACTCAGCCCCATCCCGCCGACCGTCGGAATGTTTCCAACGATGGCACCCATACCGATGGGCACCAGCAGCAATGGTTCATAGTCCTTCTTGATCGCCAGGAATATGAACACGATTCCGACCAGAATCATGATCAGATTGCCCAGCTTCATCGAAACGAACCCGGTGGTGTTCAGAAAATCGAACAGGATAGTCATTGCACTTTTTTTGTTTCGCGGCACACGCCGGTTTATTCAGGACCCGAAGAATGCAGATGTTAATGCTTGTGACCTGTCGTATCACTGGCTCCAGCCTGTCGCTGAACCCTGGTGTGCAGGACGAAACCAATCGCCGCCACAACTGACTGGTCCGGCAGCAGATTCCGGGACTGATCCTGTGGTGTATGGCGGTCCTGAACTTCAGGCAGGACCTTCTGTAAGATGGCCAGCAGGCCAGGCAGGACTGAAATGAACAGTGTGACCAACACCAGTGCCGCAAACACAATCACCATTCCGGTCATAGCGATGGCAATCTCTCTGTCTGACAGCGCTTGGGGGGGGATTAATGCAAATGCCGAAATCATGACCTGAAATACCCAGGGAGAGATGTATTGCCTGCTCAGTGGCGCACAAACGTCAATGCGAGTCTCTTTTCTGTAGCTGTATCGGACGTCTCCGGACAGCAACGCGTCTGCTGCTTGCGAGGTCCAATGCGAGCATATCCATACAAAAATCTATAACGTTTCTCTGGTGGGATTTCATCTCGAAAACGCAGGAGAAGCTGAAAGCCTCAGGAACCAGGGTCGCGATGCCAATTTTGACATGTCTGTGCAGGGGAATTCGTGGAGGGTTCATGTCCAATTGCAGGTATGGACGGTTTGGCGCCGCCGCCCTACTATGTTGCGCCGATGTCGCAGTTTAATGTGGAGAAAACAAATGTGTGTGGAACGTGCTGTTCTGTGTCTGGCGATTTGTACAGCGGCTGGGGCTTCGACCGTTGCCGCCGACTGGCCCCAGTTTCTCGGCCTGCAGCGTAACGGGATTTCCACTGAAACCAATCTGCTTGACACGTTCCCGGCAGCTGGTCCCAGGGTGATTTGGCGAGTCGATCTTGGCACAGGAATGTCCGGTGTGGCCGTCAGCAACGGTACGGTCTACACATCATTCCAGGACGACGCACGGCAGTATGTGGTTGCACTAGACGAAGCCACAGGTGACCGAAAGTGGCAGTCCGAGGTCGCAGATGCCTACCGTAATCCGATGGGTAACGGTCCGCGAGCGACGCCAGCTGTCGTTGATCATGTGGTGTATGTATTGACAGGTGACGGCATTCTCGCAGCGCTGGAGGAAGATTCAGGAAACATCAAGTGGAAAGTCAGTGTGACCAGGGAGCCTGGTTCGAAGGCGGCTGACTATGGCATGGCGTCATCCCCGCTGGTGAGCCATGGCAATGTCATTGTTCAGGCTGGAGCGGCTAATGGTACGGTCGCGGCTTACAGCATTGAGTCAGGTGACACAGAGTGGGTGCTGGGGAGTGACGCCAGCGGCTACTCATCACCGGTGCATCTGAACCTGGACGGCACGAAACAGATCGTAGCGTTTTCAGCCGCGGCCCTCATGGGAATCGCACCGGTCAGCGGCGGGAAGCTTTGGGAATACCCGTTTGCCACTGACTACGACTGCAATATTGCCAGCCCCGTTCAGATCGACGACTCCTCCCTGTTGATTTCTGCCGGTGAGAACCACGGTGCAGTTGTTCTCAGAGTGACTCAGTCCGATGGCCGCTGGACGGTCAAGGAGACGTGGTCATCACTTGGAAGACGCAGTGTCCTGCGATCCGAGTGGCAGACACCGGTTTTGCTCAGTGGTCATTTGTTTGGACTGGACAACGTTGGAGCCGCCGGGCCGGTCACGAATCTGGTTTGTGTCAACGTGTCGACGGGTGAATCTGTGTGGTCCAAGAACCGATTCGGCAAATCAAATCTGACGCTGGCCGACGGCAAACTGTTCATCAGCACCGTAAAAGGTGAATTGGTCATCGTGCAAGCAACGACGGATGAATTTCGTGAGACGGCACGAGCCAGTGTGCTGGGGATGACTCGACAGGCACCAGTCATCGCGAATGGTCGACTCTACCTGCGAGACGATAAAGAAGTCGTTTGTTTCAACATTCGTTCAAACGGCTAAACAGGCTGCGGCCAAATGACCAGCCGTTGGGCCGTGTACCGGAGGTAAACCGTGTTATCGGAACCTTATCTGGCCTTGAAGGCAGCCATGATGCCGCGGGACACCAACCAATATGGCACGATCTTTGGCGGCGTCCTGTTGAGCTACATTGACTTGGCTGCCGGGATCGGTGCACGGCACTTCGTTGAGGCGAGCGGCTGGCCGGAGCATGCTTTGGTGACAGTAGCCATGGATCGGATTGAGTTCAAACAGGCGGTGTTCGTCGGTGATACAGTCAGCTTCTGGACAAAGGTGGAGCGAGTCGGAAAAACGTCCATCACACTGCATGTTTCTGTGGAGACAGAACGTAACCAGGAAACGATTCAGGTCACGCAGGCATCTGCCACATTCGTGGCCATTTCGGAATCGGGTTCCAAGCGATCTGCTGTCCCCTTGTGTGAAGTGAGCACTGAGCCGGATCAATAGTCATGGCTCTCAGAATGCTGACGCATCACCGGTTTCCCTCTGGATCATTGCATTTCTGCATGCGACCAAAAGAAACATAGTTTGAGCACCTTTGTAAGGAAAAGAGTTGCTGAACCTGGATCGAGCAGCTGAGGGAGCTTTCCCCGTCAACTAAGACAATGATGAAGCGACGGTGCAGGAAAGCATTTTCCAGGTCTTCGGCACGCCAGTACAAGAACCGACGTCACGCGACAGATACGCTGCATTAAACCAAGTTCCCCAGGAATTCGCGTCCGCACAGTGTTTTCCGGGATATCCGGTACAATCCGGTTACGACATTGCTGAGTGCATTATTCCGGACAGGCGCAGTTTGAGATGGTCCGGGAGACTCTGCAGACGGTAACTGGGAGTGGAGAGACAACGGCGATGCATCTCTATGCCTTCCCGAGCTGCCAGGACGACGTCCATGATCTGCAGCTCGCTCAGCTGCGATAAAACCTGCTAAGGGCCGTTCCCCAGCCCAGTCTTCTCGTCCATCCGACTAGGAGCCTTCCCTAACACGTGTGCGGGAGAGCACACAAATATGTGTTGCCAGAACACTGTCCTGCTTGTGTTGCGGGATGGAGCCTGCCATTGCTCAGCGATATGAAATTCACTGGAAGGAGTGCACAGCTGAGCCGCCACCAGCACCAGCGCCGTACGCCACCATGCGATCTGTTTACGGCCGGTGAATTCACTTCCACCCACTGTGGTTCTACAGATATGTGATCTTCTGGCGGCTGGTCAAACAACGTCAACTGTCGCGTGACACGTTTCGCCATGGTTTGCTTTACAGACAGTTCGTCCGCTGGTGAGCTACCCGGCTTCAGTTCGGTACAATTCGACGAACGTCCGGCAGACTCTGCGCGTTCGGTTTTCGTTCTGAAAATTCTCGCGAATGAACGTGACCGGGGACGCTGCGGGCCAAATTGACACTGGCCAGACCAAACCCTCTCAGCACATCACGTTATCGCGTTGCAGACACTGACGTTTTGTTTGTTTTTTGGTGACCAAACACGCTCATTTTTTGCCATTGCCGGGGAGGAGCTGGGTTAGTTGCCGTCACGGATCAGCTGAGCTGGAGGAACCTGCCCGGCGAGCAATGCGAATGCTGCCTGCAAATCTTCTTCCATTTCTCCAATGGTGGAACCACCTGGGACATGCAGGTGGCATCCACCTGTCATCGCCGCAATCGCATTCATCAGATTTGTGTCGGCACCTGACCCCACGGAAAGAGTATGGACAACAATGTTGGCGTCCATGGCTTCTTTGGCTTTGACGAAAGCATGAAGCACCGCACGCCAGTTGGAGTCCCAGCCGCCGTAGCTGTCGTCAATTTCGAAGTCCGCACTGCCATCACCATCAAAGTCCGTCAGTTCGTCCCAGTCCCAGCCAGGTGGCAAACTGCCCATGTTGTAACCGGAAGGATACTGATTTGGCTGTCCGTCTGTCATCAGCAGGATAGATTTCTGAGTCCCGTAGCGTCCCTGCTCTTCGAGCAGCCCAATGGCATCTTCCAGGCCATAGCCAATCCCTGTGGCACGGTCGTAGTGTCCTGGCTGCTTGTGAGTCTGGATCTTATCGATGGCGTCGTAGTCGTTCGTGAGATGTTCTCCGTTCAGATCCACCGTGACATCAGCTCCATCGTCCCAGAGCCCCGTTTGTCGCCGCGATGTCGTTGCATAGGTCACCAAGCCAAGCTTGTCACCGTAGTCAAGGTTTTCCAGAAACTCAGTAAACAGCGTCATGCCCTCTTTCACTGCATGATGTGGATAGATAGGAGCTCGCCAGAGATCTTCTGACTGATGATTCATCATTTTTTTGGCGATCAGGTAGTGCATCAGCGTGCGGTAACCGTATTTTTTGCGGTAGCCATATTTTTTGAGCCCGCCATTCCTCATCACGAATCTGATGTACTTCTTCCAGAGGACAGCACTCTCGCTTTCCGACGGCTTGCCTTTGCGTATGCCGCCCGACGACGTCTTGCCTTCCTGAGGGAACGGTATGTAGTCCTCTGATCCACCGGATTTGGTAATGACTATCCACTCGGCGTCATTGCTGTAGCCACCCATCGACGAAACATCAGAGGTTTTGGGACCAAACTGCCATCCCAAAGCATATGGATAGTCCCAAATGGTAACGCTATATCCGTCGGGAACGGTAAACGAGTTGATGCGATCGTCCACGTGCCCGCTCATGTTGTTCAGGCCGTGTGCACCCGCCCACAGTTCCATCATGAAGCCCGTGAAGTTGTCGTAATCATAAAACCTGACTCCTTCGCCGCCACTGCTCCCACTCAGATTGAGCATTTGGAAAACTGTGCTGGCGTTGGTACTGCTCAGGTAGACTCCCTGAGAGGAATTGATTTCTCCGAAACCTCCGGATGGAAATTTAAGTGTGGTCGGGTCATCGCTGAACGCGACACCGGATGACACCAGGGCATCCCAGATGTCATCCAGGTTGTCTTCCACCTCTGACAGACCCAGCCGGTTGATGGTCAGAGGGAAGATCAGGCTGTCATAGGCCATTGATCCGGAGTAGTCCAGAACTGATACGATGTCCCGTGATTCAATGAAGGCGGTTGCAGAGACCGTAAGCCGCTGCTTGCGCTTACCCTGAATTGGAGCGAAGCTGAGTGGCAGCTTGGCGTCGGGAGCTGCTGCATTATCGTTGTCTTTACGAATTATCACTTTGACCATGTTAAACGGAGTCGTACCCCATGATTCGACGTATGACTCACCGTTCTCTGTGAGGGTCCGTGACCCAAGTAACACATCTGTGTTTGGATCTATGTAGAATCCGTTCAGGTCACAGACATGATCCGCCATATCACGAGCCTGTTGTGCAGCGATTACCTGGACAGCCTGAACATCGGTTTCACCAGTCTCACCGGCTTCCCGAATGGCTACGACAATCTCCTGAGATGCGGCAAGTGCCGCTGCATCTGCGGCTGCCTGCATCCTTGTCTGCGTGACCGTTATCATTCCCAGGTCCACTGACATACCCACGAAAGTCATAGCTGCGACCAAGCACACTATCGCCAGCGCAAAAAAGATACCGCGTCTCTTTTGGTTTCGCCGATTCTGTTGTCCCGTGATTGGTTTCATTTGATCCATGACATGTTCCTGTGTTTGTAGTGTCCTTCGGTTCGACGAATTACCGCGGCGTTCATTTTGATGCCGACACAATCGATGTCGGCCATTCTGCTCTCAGTGAACCGTCGTCCTTCCAGGCTCTGTACCGATTGTCGTATCAGTTTGTCAGGCTGCCGCCGGCGATTCCGGCCCTCGAGACAACTGCGGCACGAATATTTGTCCCGCCCATGTATTTGATCGGAAACAGACTGATGCTTGCGTATGGGAGTTCAACTTCGATCAACATCAATTGCAGTTCGTTGTCATCATTGGAGATATCGAAACTGGAGCCTTCATGGTCGCCCTCGGCGTACTCGATACTGACCACCAGATCTTCTCCTGGCAGACCCGATGCTGTAACAAAATTACGTATGTCGCGTTCAATTTTTTCGTTCGGGGATTCTCCATCCATCACCACGTATCGCCAGTCCATAGATCCAAGCCGTCCGGCTTCTCGTACAGCGGACTGCATGATTGTGGACGCTCGCAGAGCGATCCCTAGTTCAATGAGTCCCAGAACCAGTACCAACATGAGCGGCATAACGATGGCGCACTCGACGGCAGCGATGCCGGAGCGATTTTGCGTCGGTGTGCGTTGTTTGATTCGATTCATAATCGTCACTCCTTCCTCATCACGGCCTGACCATGAAGATTCAGAGTGTTGATCCAGCGTGGTCCCATGATCCCGATCTTGTGATAAGGCACCTCGATTCGCACAAGAAACAAGGTGCGGGATTCTGCGTCGGCAATTTCGATAGAAGGCAGGTTGTCGTAATCAATATCGGACGGGGCCACATTGGGGTCATCGAAGATGCTGGCGTCTTTTACAGTGATACTCACACCCTCTGTGTCTGCATCGATTGCCGAGTCAAGAATAGAATGAGCCAGCGCGTTGACCTCCGCCGTTGTCACACCCTCAGTGACACCCAGTCGAGCAGCACGTCGGGCAGCGGAATTCAACGAGTGGATGGTCATGAAACAGTGACCAAACTCAATGAACCCGAACATAAGAGTAAAGAACACCGGAAGTACCACGGCGGTTTCGACGAGTGTTGACCCTCGACGTTGACTGGCGGTGTTTCTGCAAAATGTTGAAAGCCTCATGGTGGGACGCCCTCTGGGCCGGAATATTTTGTTTCCGGCGGCCGGCGGATTAAATCGCGCAGTTGCCGAGGACAAAAGTATTCTGCTGATTCAACCTAGACCATGAACCGGACTGTGCAAGCTGTTAGCCTGAATGCGGTGTTGCCCTCAACTGGAGACGTTGCCAGGAAACAACGGGAGTGTCGAAAAAACTCAACGGGGTTCCAGCGGGAAGAGCGAACACCGGCAGAATCGGCGGGAGAATTCGGCTCACATGTTGCCAGAGATCAACGTCGGCTGCCGATAATCTATTCAGGAGCGATCATTTCAGTCGTAGCAGCTAGCGACGCGACCGGGCTGGTTTCTTTCGGAAAATGTCCGTGCCCGGAGAAAAACGACAGTAAGTTCAGGACACCAATTGATGAGCGTCGAGCAATCTGAGGCGGAACAGGATCGTGTTCAACAGCTGGAAAACCAGCTTATACGTGCACAGCGATTGAGTTCGGTGGGGGCTCTGGCCAGTAGTATCACTCACGAATTCAACAACATCCTGACCACGGTGATCAACTACGCCAAAATGGGCGTCCGCCACAAGGAAGAAGCCGTCCGAGACAAGGCCTTTGACAGGATTCTCGCTGCGAGTCTGCGCGCCAGCAAAATCACAACCGGGATGCTGGCCTATTCCCGCAGCACCAGCGATCGCTTTGATCCCGCCGAACTCAGCCGACTGCTGGATGATGTGATGGTTCTCGTGGAGAAGGATCTCGACATACACCGGATTGTCGTGGACCGGGACGTCAGCAGCGGTGTCTGGGCGAAAGTCAACGCCAGCCAGATTCAGCAGATTCTGTTGAATTTGATTGTGAACGCCCGACAGGCGATGAATAAGGGTGGCCGCATCAGACTCGGTGTTCGAGATAATCCTGCAGAAGGCTGGGCGGAAGTTTCAGTGGGAGACAATGGCTCCGGTATTTCCCACGACAAACTGCAAAAGATCTTCGACCCGTTCTATACAACCCGTCAGGCGGACGCTCAAGGTCAGGGTGGTACCGGACTGGGACTCGCCCTGTGCCGCCGCATTATTGAAGCTCATGGCGGCCGTATTCGTGTCGAAAGCGAGCCGGGAAAAGGGACCACATTTACACTCAAGCTGCCGCGAGCCAAATCTCCGGCCGGGCTGATTGACACGTCGGCGGCTTAGCACCGGCCAGTTAACAGCTGTCGCAAGTCAAAGTTTTGGTCACGCTCCGGTCGTGATGAACAGTGAACAAAAATGGACTGCTAGGCTAAACGCGGGAGTTGTTGAAGCAGGTCGCGGTGAAAGCGATAGAAGACGCGCAGGCGTTTGGGGACGGTTCAGACGAACCGGCGGTGCGGCATGCTCAGGCAGACATCTTCGGCGACGTGCATGCCGAACAAGAGCGTACGCTTCTGCGAGCAACTGGAGCAGATGCACCGCTGCTTGCAGGAGAAGGCGACGAAGAACTCGTGGCGGCAATCGGGGCAGACGATGCGAGCGAAGCCGTACTGGAGATCACCACACTTGAACTTTGTAGAATGGATCCAATAAAAACAGAACGTACTGATATGATTTCGAACGAAAACAGGAAGACCTTCCAGGAGCAGGGATATTTTGTTCTAAGGGGTTGCTTGACGTACAGAGCGATGTTCTTCCTCTCAAGACTGCAGACAGCCAACTGATCGACACGCTCTCCTACTTCTGCATCCTCGAGGCTAATCCTTCAGCGTACGATACCTATGATAATCTTGCGCTCCCAGAGCGAATTGCGACGTTGCTTGGGTCAAGCGGAGGCCGTGCCATACATCATCTTGACCCCATATTGAATATCTTTGATCCGGATTTCCAGTGGCGACCTGACCTGCCGACCACAAATATTTTGGAACTCTTCTATATGATTCGTCACGCGAAGCTACTGGACGTGCTGGAAGATCTGACCGGACCCGAGATATTTGTGTCGCCGATTTATCATGTCAACTGGCGTTTGGCCCAAAGACATTTGGAGTTTGTTGAACGCCTCGCTGAGACCGTGAAACAGGATAGCCCTGCTCGCGGATTGTTCTATGGTTTCCATGTTGAACACGGCCACTAGCACTCGGACTCGGGGATCTGCCTTCCTGACGCTCACGAAAGTGAGATCGTCAATGCATGGGTTCCGCTCCACAGAGGTTACCACGGAAAACAGTTGTCTCGTGGTGATCCCTGGAAGTCACAAGTTGGGACTACATGCGGGGCCGGTTCCCTTCGAATTGACCCGTCAAGGCGTTACGCTTGAAGTGAGTCCGGGAGATGTCATATTTCTCGACAATAAAATGGTCCACAGCTCGAGCAAGAATTCGACCATTAACGACTTTCGGTGGGTCTTTAATTTTCGCTACCATCCGACCTGATCAACCTACCGGCCGCCCATTTCTGTCCGGATTTGTTGCCCGTAGTCGCTCGGCTCCTGCCACTGAACTCAGAAACCCTTTCACTTGGAGTACGATGTGGAATCGTGCCATGGATCACATCGTCGATAACCCGCCACCACTTTCATGCACGGGATTAGGCGCAGAAAAAATTGACAGCGGGCACGCAAGACTCATTACACAAAAGTGGAGCTGTCTCGCTCCCGACGCGCACGGATGGCTCAAGCTTGGAGCCGGCCATACTCGATCAAGGCGAGGTGGCCTTCATCGTTTTCTGAAGAAAGGTATTCGGCGGCGGCGAGCGATATGCTATGAGTTGCAGTAGACCGTATGGAACTCGACTTCCCAGTAGCCGGCTGCCAGCCTATGGCCTCAGCGCCGGATGAAGGGCATACGGCGACGGGAGGGCATCCCGCCTCCTTGATTCCGGACAGTTTCTTAATTGCCCATGTTTGGAGATTCGAAGGTGGCAGTGACCTTCCGGCGGTTGCACATGGTGTTTTTACGGTCGTCGGGGCGAATTGCCGTTTCGAACTGCTGGCTGGGTTCGTTGCCAGTAGTTTCTCAGTGATCGTGGAGCGATGTCGAACAAATGAGTTCGTTCGTCGTTGCTGATGAGGTTTCCCTGCTGCAACAGGCTCAGATAACGGTCCTCGGACCTTCTGTCATTGGTTCGTCTGGAAATCATTGCTCGCGCCACCAGCGCCAGTGCATGCAGCCGGCGATAGTCACCCGGAACCGATTCCGTCCACGCGATTAGCTCCTCGGCTGCGTTTTTGGCTCGTTCAAAATCGGGTGGAACGCGACTGAGATACAGCAAAGCGAGATGCAGTTGCGCATATCGAGCTTCGTCTGATTCCGGAAAATAGTCAGCGACCACCAGCCACGCAGACTCGTTTGGCGGTTGGAGCATTGCGGCAGCAAACTGCGCTGCTGCGTTATCTTTTTTCTCCAATCCGGCCGGATCGACTTTAGGTGGCAGGTGACTGGAAGTCAGGATCGTGCCGGCAACGCCTCCAGCGACCGCTGTAGCCAGTAATGCGGCAGTGATCAGACGCCATTCGGGCAGAAAGCTCTTTAACCAGCCTCGAAGCCCCAGTGAAGTGCGCAGGCTGGAGTTTATCGACAGCGTGTGCAGCGGTGCCATTGCTGCCAGTAGCTCACTGGTAGACTGAAACCGGTCGCCTGGTCTCTTGGCGATCATACGGTGCACGGTCTGACACAGCTCCAGGGGCAAATCGGCTCTATGTCCGGCCAGAGGCGCCGGGGTGTCCTGGAGGTGCTGGACGGCCACAGTAACGGAATTGGCGGATGAAAACGGTGGGTGTCCGGCAAACATGTGGTAACAGGTTACGCCAAATGAATACTGATCACTGCGATGGTCCACCTTCTGTCCCAGTATCTGCTCGGGGCTCATATACATGGGTGTCCCCATGGTTGCGCCGGTTTGTGTCAGATTAGTCTGATCTGCCTGCTGACTCAGCTGGGCAAGACCAAAGTCGGTGACCTTGGCAGCCAGTTCCCTCGTCAACATGATGTTTTCAGGTTTGATGTCCCGATGGACAATGCCAGCTTCACTGGCTGCATGGAGAGCCTCGGCAATTTGCTGCATCCATTGCAGGCCCTGATGTAATTCGGGGGGACCATCTCGGCGGATCTGCTGAGCGAGATTATTTCCCTGGATGTATTCCTGAACGATGAAGTGAATCCCGCGATCTTCGCCGATCTGATATATCTGCACGATATTGGAATGATTTAGCCCTCCTGCCGCTTTGGCTTCACGTTCGAAACGATCAACGATCGAACTGTCGAATCCCGCAACTCGTTCCGGCTGCAGCACTTTGACGGCGACAACGCGTCCCAGCGACGGCTGTTCGGCCAGATAAACTTCCGCCATGCCCCCGGCGCCCAGTCGCCGCAGTAACCGGAATTCACCGATCATGCGATCGACGAGTTCTTCCGGGCGGGACAGGCTTGGCGGTTTGTGTTCCTCGGGTGACTCAGACATTCCAGGGACCGTGAAAAACGACAGTTCGAAGGTCGATGAATTGTTGCGGAGCGGCAAAAAAACCGAAACACCAGCGTATAGAGTCGTCTTCCCCTGTCAGCTCGTCAACTGAGAAAATATTTTCCGCGGAGCGAATCGTGGAGGTTGCAGTCGATGCAAAGTCCTGCGCTACGGAATCTGCTTTGATGCATTAATATGCAAACCGAATGTGGTTGCACAGCATTCAGCGTGCTGTGATTGCGCTGTGCCCGTTTACTGTCTGTCCTGACTCCTCAGGGCACCCATTGAATGTCAGCACCAACTGTGCTGAAATCCTCGTTATTGACCTTTATTTCATTCAGCCAGACAAGAATCATGGAAACTGAACTTCGCACACTTTGCAATGAACTCCTGGAACGCATTGTCCATCTCCGAGACTGTCTTTGACCATGACAAGAAAGAAGAGAGACTGCGGGAGGTCACAGACCGCATGGCGGCAGCGGACTTTTGGGACAGTCAGGAGTCTGCTCAGGCTACGGTTGCGGAAATGCAGCGACTGAAGGTATTGGTCGAACCTGTTCGACAAATGGTGTCAGCCGGTGATGATCTCAAGGTCCTGATCGAGTTTGCAGAGGAAGATCCGGACAGCGTCACTGAACTCCAGGTTGCCGCCAAAGATTTGCAAAAGCTGGTCGATGGAGTGGAACTACGGGCCACGCTGGGTGACCCCGAAGATACCTGCGCAGCTTATGTCCAGGTCCAGGCTGGTGAAGGCGGTACGGACTCAGCTGACTGGGCACTCATGCTTTTGCGGATGTATGTCCGCTGGGGCGAACGCCGAGGCTACAAGGTTGAAGAAATTGATATTTCCGAAGCGGAAGAAGCCGGCATCCGCAGTGCGACTTTGCTGATCAAAGGTGACTACGTCTTCGGGTATCTGAAAGGAGAAATCGGCAACCATCGGTTGATCCGCATCAGCCCGTTTGATTCCGCCGGCCGTAGGCACACAGCGTTCGCCGCCGTTGACATCAGTCCTGAGATCGACGACACCTTGGAGATTGACATCGACTGGGATCGCGACGTGCGTGAAGACACATACCGTGCCGGCGGTGCCGGGGGACAGCACGTCAACAAGACGGATTCTGCTGTGCGTTTGACACATTCATCCGGGGTTGTCGTGCAGTGCCAAAATGAACGCAGCCAACACAAGAATCGGGCTACGGCCCGCAAGATGCTGCAGGCAAAACTGTATCAGCTGGAAGCTGACAAACGTGAAGCGGAACTGGCTGCCCGACGAGGCGTCAAGTCCAAGATTGGCTTCGGGGGCACGACCGTACGCAATTATGTGCTGCATCCGGATCAGTATGTGAAGGACGCACGCACCGGAACAAAAATTGGTAACCCTCAGCCAGTGCTGGACGGTGATATTGATACGTTCCTGGAATCATTCCTCCGATGGAAGCTTTCTGAAGCGTCGTAGTGAATTCCACTGTATTCTTCGTTCTTTCCGGCTGAACCGCTGCACGGTGTGCAGCGTCTTGCGATGGTGATTGGCCGGCGGTGTGTAATGTGACGTCATCTGTGTCGGCCAGTGCACAACCTCGACTGCGCCGTCGAATGAAACAAAGTGATCAGACAGATGAAGTTCCCGACGGATCCGCCGGAAAACAGGACAGTGATATGACAACCGCTCGTTTAGTTTTGGTATTCGTTGCTGTGATCATTGTTGCCGGCTGTCGGCACGACACCCCTGACGTCGCAACGTCGAGTTCTGATGCACCAGCCACAAACAAAAAGCACAATGCATCACAGGAAGCGGCTGAACTTCCTCCACTGCAGTTCCTGAAATCAAACCTCACCACTGACGAAATTCGTGACGGCTGGATCAGCCTGTTCGATGGTGTCTCACTCTTCGGCTGGAGCATCCCGGATGGTACGAACTGGCACATCGAAGACAACTGTCTGGTCGCCGACAGCGGTGAGCCCGGTTTGCTCATGACGCCCTTCAAGTTCGACGATTTTGAGTTCCGCTGCGACTTTCATCTGGAAGCTGGTGGCAACAGCGGTGTGTTTCTGCGGACAGCGGAGGATGCAAAAAGTCCGGCCACTGATACCTATGAATTGAATATCTGTGATTCGCACGGTTCCTTTCCAACCGGCAGCCTGGTCGCCCGATGTAAAGCAGATGGCGTACCGGCTGTTGAAGGTGAATGGCACAGCGTTCGAGTCATCTGTAATGGAATGCACATTCGGGTCTGGCTGGATGACAAATCCATCGTCGATTTCACTGACGAATCTGAAAATTACCGGTCTGCAGGGACCATTGGTCTGCAGATGAATGGTGGACGCATCGCATTTCGGAATGTGTTTCTCAGGCCGATCGGAACAACACAGTTGTTTAACGGTCAGTCACTTGATGGTTGGTCAGTCGTGTCAGGGTCACAGAGTCAATTCGGAATAGTTGACACGATATTCCGCGATGGCACTGAGAGTACGGTCGAGGTAAGTCACAGAGCGATCCACATCAGCAACGGACCGGGATTTCTGCAAACCGATTCTGTTCATGCCGATTTCATCCTGCAGGTGGACGCACGTATCAACGGCGATGGACTTAACAGCGGTATCTTCTTCCGAGCCATGCCTGGCACTGAAGACGCCCCGTCACACGGCTACGAAATGCAAATCCAGAACGGATACCGAGATGATGACCGGACGAAACCGTCGGACTTCGGAACAGGTGCCATTTTTCGGCGTGCAGCGGCTCGTTATGTTGTCGCCGATGATCGTGAATGGTTCACTGCAACTCTCATTGCTCAAGGAGATCGAGTCGCAACCTGGGTCAATGGCTACCAGGTCGTCAACTGGCGGGACACACGAGAACCGAATGAAAATCCGCGGCGAGGCAAACGGCTGAGTGCCGGACATATCAGTCTGCAGGGGCACGATCCGACGACTGATCTGGATTTTCGGTCAGTGCGAATTCAGGACCTGATGATTCAGCCATAGTAAGGATTGCTGCGAAGATGGCTGGTGACCAGAAACTATGGAATTGCGGGATTGCCTGTCGTTGAACAGGACAATGGTGAGCTTTGCGGGATCATCACGAAATTCTGTAGTATTCGAGTCCTCAAAGTTGTGGTGCAGTTTGGCCGGCGTTCATACACCCGCTGATCTCAAAGTGACATCCAATTCTCTGCGATAAAACCTTTTGTGACTGGGAGAGCAGAAAATTTTCAAGCCCGTCGCACGGATGTCGAATCTTTGCAGCGTTGGCTTTTGTCAGATACGAATGGCTGGGTGCCGGTCAGGCTGGAAAGCTCGCAAAGAAGAACAAAACGGTCTACAGTCCTTAGCCCGATGCTCAGCGGCTCGTGGGTGATTCGTCCCCGAACATTGGTCCGCAATGGATCCCGACAGCAAGATCGCACGTATCAGTTCCCGTCTGCGGGTCAGTGACAGCGTCCTGTTCATCACAGGAGCCGGCCTGTCGGCTGACTCGGGAATCCCAACCTATCGGGGCCTAGGCGGCATTTACGAAGTTAATGATACGGAAGAAGGTCTCCCAATCGAAGATTTGCTCTCCGGTGAGATGCTGGACTCGGAGCCGGAAGTCACCTGGAAGTATCTGGCTCAGATTGCGGATGCTTGTCAGGGGGCGATGTTTAATCGTGGGCACGAACTCATCGCTCGCTTTGAATACGTTCTGCCCCGCGTCTGGGTGCTGACGCAGAATGTCGATGGATTTCATCGAGCGGCCGGATCCGTGAATGTAATTGATATTCACGGCGACATCCATGATCTGTACTGCACCGACTGCACCTGGCAGAATTACGTTGAGGACCTGGAAGATCTTTCGGTTCCCCCGGAGTGTCCGCAATGCGGCAGTCTGGTACGGCCGAATGTAGTGTTGTTTGGCGAAATGCTCCCATTTGACAAAGTGGAACGGCTGCACTCAGAACTGGCAGAAGGCTTTGACGTGATTGTAGCCGTTGGAACCAGTGCTTTGTTTCCATACATTTCTGAGCCGGTGTTTGCGGCCTCCGAAAGCGACACGCTTACCGTCGAAATCAATCCCGCTGTCACGGAGCTGACTGACGCTGTCGACATCGTACTTCCCATGCGAGCGGCCGAAGCACTGGAGTCGATCTGGGACCAGAGTGGTCTGGATTCCGGCCGATAATGCAACCGTACGATTCGACAGAACCTGACCCGAAGCCAGCATGCTGCCACCCGGTTAGGATACTACGAATTCTCCGGAAACCTCAGTTCCGGAAACGAATTTTTGCCAGGTAAATGTTCGTCTTGTCTTCGTGCGATGAGTAGTAACTCATCCACAGCAGCTCGTCGTGCCAGATGAGTCCGGGATAGCTGCAGTCGCCGCCACTGGGCAGGGTCAGTACCGGTTCGTAGCTGTTGCGCGTCATGCGTGCGAGTGTCGTCGTTGCAGTCCGGCCATAGCCTCGGCTGGCCGCCCACAGTTCGCCTGTGGGCAGGCGAATGAAGTTGGGGCCGCCCAGGCGGTGTTTCAGTTTTGTCCAGGACCATTCTGTGTACGGAGCCCGGCTGGTTCCAATCCATTCCGGCCTGACCAGCGCAATTAACTCGCCGTCGGGCATGAAACGCAAGGTCGTCTCGCTGACATTCCAGATGTTCTCAGGTAGTCGGAATTCCGTGATCCACTCCCAATCGAGTCCGTCACAGCTGCGGTACAGCATCCCGCGGCGCGGGTCTCTCCCCTCACCTAACTTGCTGACGCTCCATGCCCAGCCATCATGCCACGTCACGCGCCACAACCAATGATCTTCGGCCAGTCGTTTCTGTGGCGAGGTCCATTCACGTCCGTCTCGTGAGAAGGACACTCGTGGGGAGCGCGTCCCGATGGGCGTGCCACGGTATTCACTTCCCCCCATGATCAACATCAATCACCCATCCGGCATGATCGAGAATTTCGGGTCGCGCAGATCCACTTCGCGTTCTTCCAGCACCGCCGCCGATTCCCAGTTTTCCGTGTCGGTGGAGACGATGATACGTACCTTGCCAATGCTGGGACCGTGGTCTTTCGCTTCGCGGAACGTACACCACCAGCGATCCTGAAAACGAATCAGATCGGTAAACGCGTTGTGCTCACCTTGATCCCAGATCTTGCGGGCAGAGACGATCTCCGGCTCGGATGCTGTTACCGGTAGTACAGCGGTGGACCAGCCCACAGCAACAAGGATCGATATCCGGATTAGTCTTCGCATTTTACTGATGCCTCATCGAAGAATTGGTTCGTCTTCTGAAAAATTCCGATCGCCAGACACCCATCAGGTGAATGGGCTGAATGCATCGACCCGGCTTCTCGCTAAACGAAATTGTCAGCCGTGCAGGTTCCGTCGTGGTCCACCAGACTTCCTTCCAGCACGAAGGTCTGTTCGATGCCACGGTGCCGGTGCATGGGCAATGTGGATCCTGGTGCCATACGAAATAGTGCGGTGAATGCCTCACCATCCGGGTTGTGCCAAAGCATCTTTATCTCCACGCCAGGGAAACACGTGGTCTGCCAGGACAGATTTTTAACGTCAATGTAGTGCGAACCAGGTTCAATTTCGGTCATTGTTCGACCTGCCTGTGAAAAAATTTGTCAGTTGGCATCGCGGCGCCCGGCTTCATCACAGGGGCCGATTCAAAAGTGGGCATGTATTCCACTCTCATGCCGTGATGATAGCTATCTCACCGACCTTTGGCGTGAATTCGGAACCAGACGGATGAAGGACAGTACAATGGCTGGCGCAGGTCGCAACAGCACTGAGATCTCGTGAGTTTGTCTAACAAATCTCCTGCGGTCCGGTTGCTCGGAGTTGCACTGATCGTACCCGAAGGATCGGTCAGAAGACTTCGGCGCAGCCGACACCGGCTCCACTCATTTAACGGGATGAACCGTCATGTGTCGAGCCAGGGCTCCGCGGCCCGTCTACGGTGATCGTATGGCCGTCCACTATTCGCGCAAACACCCGTTGACAGTCAGATAGTCACTGGCTCCAGGCGAAAGGATGAAGTACTGTCAACAGGGTTAGTGGGTGATGCCGGTGCCGTACCATCCCACCAGTTCATATTCGCCCTGTCACAGACCTGTGAACCATGTCGGTTGTGCGAACAAGGACATCAGTGTGCATCGTATTCGGGCTGGGGCTTGGATTACATTCGGCGAGAAATTGTGCGGAGGACAGTTCTTCTTCGGTGGTGCAGACAGCTATTGCCAGGCACTGTGTGAAATGTCATGGCAGAGGCGCGGACATCCAGGGCGAACTGAATCTGAAGCAGCTGATGAGTTCCGGAGAACTACTGCGCCGTGCTGATGTTCTGGAGGAGATTATCGGCGTCCTTGAACGCCGAGAAATGCCACCGGAGGGTGAAGCGCCGCTGGCACCTGACCTGCGACAGTCAATAATCAGGCATCTGCGTGTCGTGTTGAAACGACTGCTGGTGACCACAGAATTTGCGCGCACTCCAATCCGACGGATGAATCGCTTCCAGTACAACAATGCAGTCGTCGATTTGCTGGAGCTCGAAAGGGATATCTTCTATTTGCCTGAGAAGCTGATGCGGCGGTATTCGGACTACTTTGAACCTCAACTTGGAAATATGGCGTCTGAACTTCGGGTTGCCAATCGGCCGCTTGGGAAGGACGTAGACGGGGCCAGGGCAGAGGGTTTTGTGGGTGTCGGCGCCTTTCCTCAGGACCTGCGTGCGGAACATGGGTTCGACAATCGCGCAGACCATTTGACGCTTTCACCACTGTTAATGGAGTCGTTTTTACGTCTGAGCCAGACCATCGTGGCGAGCCATGACCTGAATCCCGAAGAGTGTGGAAGCTGGGAGAATTTTTTCGCTCCACCATCTGATAATGGCAAAGCTGCCGATGACAACGCTGGTGAGGCAACGGACATCGAGACGCAGGTCCATGTAATCCGCTCACGGCTTCAATCGTTTCTTCGCCGCGCGTTTCGGCGACCGCCCGACACGGAAACACTCGATCGTTTCGTCACGTTTGCGGAAAACAACCTCCGGTCGGGCACCGGGTTTACCGACACCATGAAAACGGTCGTCGGGGCAACCGTCGCTTCGCCGGAGTTTCTGTATCTCTACCACAGTCATGCGCATGATGGTCTTCGCGACGGTGAACAGGGCGACGTGATAGACAAATCTGCGGGTCGCCGACAGACACTGAACGACTTCGAACTCGCATCCAGACTGTCGTTCTTCCTGTGGGGTAGTATTCCGGACGACACGTTGCTGGACCTGACCGAGGCGGGAAAACTGAGTGATCCGGATACGCTCAACGCTCAGATCGATCGGATGCTGGCCGATCGGCGGATGATTCGATTCTGCGATAGTTTTCCAGGCCAGTGGCTGCAGCTGGAGCGGTTGATTTCATCAATTCCGGATACAGAACGATTTCGTTACTTTTATTTCGCTCAGGCCTACCGTGCCAGCATGCACATGATGCTGGAACCGCTGTTGTTGTTTGAAGCGGTCTATCTCGAAGATCGATCAATTGTGGAATTGCTCGATCCGGATTTCACGTATCAAAGCGAAGTACTTGCGGCGGCCTACCAGGGTGAAAACAACACACCGAATCGAGACACCAAGATTTTGACGTTTCGCAGAATACCCGTGACCGATCGACGGTGGGGTGGAGTGATCACCAACGCTGCGGTGATGACCATGACCTCGTCACCGACACGCACTCAGCCAGTCACACGCGGTGCGTGGGTCAATACAGTGATATTTAACGATCCACCGGAACCGCCTCCGGCGGATGTCCCGCCTCTTCCCGAACCGGATGAAGAACAACTGAAGACGCTCACTATTCGCGAGCGATTTGCTGAGCACCGGAAGCGGGAAGACTGCGCCGGCTGCCACAGGCAGATCGATCCTCTTGGCTTCGCACTGGAGAACTACGGGCCAACGGGCATCTGGCGGGACAGATATGAAAACGGACGACCGGTCAATCCTAGCGGCATGCTGTTCGATCAGCATGAGTTCAGCTCAGCCGTTGAATTCAAACAGGCAATTCTGGCCGAGAAGCCTCGTTTCATTCGTGGCTTTGTGGCGCATCTGCTGTCGTACGCCCTCGGGCGCGAATTGAACGCGGTCGATTCTACCGCACTCGATGACATCACGCAGCACGTTCTGGACGGAGATGATCGTTTGCGCTCTGTCCTCAAACAAGTAGCGTTGAGTGCCTCGTTTCGACACAAGAACACACATAGACGCATTTCCGGAGAGACGAACGATGAGAAATGACGATCGGTCAAAGCGACTCTCACGGCGCCGATTTCTAAGCGGTCTTGGCGGAGCTTCGTTGAGCCTGCCTTATCTTGAAAGCCTGGCAGATGGTGTGGAGACCAAGGCTCCGTCCGTGCGCATGGCGTTCTTCTATCTGCCGAACGGCCTCGTACGTCGAGGTTTCTTTCCCGGTGAATCGGACAGTGAATTGCCGGAATTCGCCAGCCAGAATAACGTATGGCGTTTTCAAGGCAGGACCGCTCCGGTCGGAAGTCACCCACTGACGTTCACGCCAACTTTGGAATCACTGTATGGTTTCAGAGACAAGATTGCGCTGATCACCGGCCTTGATCGTTCGTTTCAGAATGGAACGGACTCCCACGCACAGGCAGCTTCGTGTTTTCTCACCAGCACCGCCCCGTATGAGATCCCGAATTCGGTGTATCCTTTGGCGCGGACGCTCGATCACGTGGCTGGCGATCACATAGGCCGGGCGACACCGTTTCCCACTATCGAACTGAGCTGTAACGATTCAAAGGACAACATCGAATCAATCTATTTCGACAACATGTCGTGGTACGGACCGGGTCATGTCGCTCCATCGATGCGCAATCCACGTCAGGTGTACGATCGCCTCTTCAGCACAGGTGAAAACACACGTTACCGCAACATCACGGACCTTATTTTGGGCAACGCACGCAGTTTGCAAGAGAAGCTTGGCACGGCGGATCGGCAGAAATTTTCCGAATACTTTGATGCGATCCGGTCCATCGAACAGCGCATGGACAGAATGGATGAAATGAAAGCCGAGATCGCTGAATACAAAACCGAATGTCCACGCGACCATTTGCCGCGAAACGAGTACATCCACATCATGGGTGACCTGTTGGTCACGGCCCTGCAGGCGGGCCTGACCAATGTCGGTACTCTGATGATTGGCCCCGAACGCTGGCAAACCATCAACAACTATGAAGGTATTCTTGATCAACCGCGCAGCCACCACGCGATGACGCACAATCAGCCCGAGTTCGTGAACGATCTGCTAAAACTCGATCGCTTCCACGTTGCCACGTTCGCACGGCTTCTGCAGAAGATGGACGGCATCACGGAAGCTAACGGAACAACGCTGCTCGACAACACCATATTCACGCTGGGCACAGGGCTTGGCGATGGCGCGACTCATCAATACAACGACCTGCCGCTGGTGGTTGCAGGTGGCGGTGGCGGTCGCCTGAAGCTTGGGCAGCACATCCACTGTGAGCGAGGAACACCACTTGCCAATCTTTGGCTCACTCAGCTGCACGCTCTTGGAGTCCGGCGTGAACGCTACGCCGACAGCACAAATACGTTGTCATCAATTCTGACATGAGCGTTCTCCGGACGTATTGCTGTCAGAAACTTATCTTCGAGGGTCATCGAAAGCAGAGATATCAGCTGAACCTGAAATGTGGTTAACGATGGACACTTGAAAACAGGCCGCATGTTCAACTTTGCCAACGTACAGGCGATTTCTCACGAACTGAACGCCAATGTCAACTCAGTATCTTTGTGATGACGTGTGATTCCTCTTCCACTCCGGTCAGCCTTTGGTCCAGTCCCTGAAAGCGGAATGTCAGCTTCCGATGATCAATTCCCAGTTGATTCAGGATCGTGGCATTCAGGTCGCGAATATGGACCGCATCGTCCTTGAACTGAGTTGTTTTACGGCCGTCTTTGTCAACGATGTTGTAACTGTATTCGTCGGTGCGACCGTGTTCGATGCCACCCTGAATGCCACCTCCGGCCATCCACGCGGTGAAGCACCTGGAGTGATGATCACGGCCGTAATCAGTTCCCGTCTGGTTTCCCTGGCAATACACAGTACGTCCAAATTCACCGCTGAAGACGATCAGTGTGTCGTCCAGCAGGCCTCGACGCTTCAGGTCTTTGATCAGTGCCGCGCAGGGCTGATCAATATCAAAACACTGCCGTTTCATTTTGCCTGGCAATCCCGCGTGGTGGTCCCATCCGCGATGGTAAACCTGCACAAGCCGTACGCCCCGTTCAACCATCCGCCGCGCCAGCAGGCAGTTCCGCGCAAACGAACCGGTTTTGTGAACTTCCGGTCCGTACAGCTCGAGTGCCCTGGTGGGTTCTGAACTAATATCCGTGAGTTCCGGAACTGAAGTCTGCATCCGAAACGCCATCTCCTGTTGTGCGATCGTGGTGCGGATTTCGGGATCACCAATTTCGGCGGCATGTTTCTGGTTCAGACTGGTCACCAGATCCAGCATTCGGTGGCGGCTGTCGCGGCTGACACCCGCTGGATTCGACAGAAACAGAACGGGGTCGCCTGAGGACTGAAATGCTACGCCCTGATGTTTCGAAGGCAGAAAACCGGTTCCCCACAATCGGCTGTACAGTGCCTGCACGTTCTGCTGGTCACCGGACCAGAATGCAGAGTTCAGCACGATGAAATCAGGCAGATCTTTATTGAGAGTGCCCATGCCGTAACTTAACCACGCACCAAGGCTTGGCTTGCCAGGAATCTGTGATCCCGTACAGATGAGTGTCTTACCCGGATCATGATTGATGGCATCCGTGTGCATGGACTTGATCAGACACAACTCATCCACCACCGTTGACAGGTACGGTAGTAGTTCCGACATGAACAAACCGCTTCGGCCCTGGGGCGAGAATCGGAAGATCGATGGCTGAACCAGGTGGTCCCTGCCTCTCGTCATTGCCGTCACACGCTGACCATCTCGGACTTCGGCAGGCAGTGGTTGTCTGAACTTTTCACCCAGGTCCGGTTTGTAGTCGAACAGGTCCAGCTGACTGGGGGCGCCAGCCATAAACAGAAAGATGACCCGCTTCGCCTTCGGTGCAAAATGAGGAATGTGGCTTCCTGCGGCGACATCCTGTTGTACAGCTAAAGAGCCCAGGGTGGCGGCACCCAGTCCCAGTTTCGTCCAACTCAAAAACTGCCGCCGGGATTGAAGGTTCTGGAGTTGTTCGATTGGATCCATGACTTATTCCCGGGTTCTCACTGCATCCAGGTTGAACAAACTATTCATCAGCATCGTCCATGCTGCAATCTCGATACGGTCCCGGTCACCGGCCTCTGGTATATCGGAGGTCATCGCCATGGCCGATGAGATGTCTGCTTGGTAAGTTGACCGAAGTCCGTCCAGTCCGTGTTGAAGGCTTGTCAGCTCATTTGAGTCAGGCACATGAGATGTCACCAGCTCAAACGCAAAACTCAGCCGCGACACGTCATCCATGTTCTTTGGAGTGATCAGTTGTTGTGCGGCTGTCCTGGCGGCATGGAAATACTGGCTTTCATTCATCAGCACCAGGGCCTGCAGCGGCGTGTTTGTCCTCTCTCGCCGGGCGACGCAGCTTTCTCTGGTGGGCGCATCAAAAATCGTCATTTGTGGCGGCGGCATTGCTCGTTTCCAAAAGGAGTAAATACTGCGCCGGTAAATGCTGTCGCCCGTGTCCGCCTGGAATGAATAAGTGCTGGAGGAGACCATCGATACGCTTTTCCAGAGATTCGGCGGCTGTGGAGGCTTCACGCTTTTTCCATACATGCGTCGATTGAGTAAACCACTGACAGCTAAGATCTGATCGCGAATCATTTCAGAATCAAGCCGGAATCGTGAGCCGCGGGCCAGCAGCCGATTTTCAGGATCGGCGCGGTACGCGTCTGCCGGTGCGGAGGAAACCTGTTGATAGGTTTCCGACAGGACGATCGATCTGACAAGCGCCTTCACGTCCCATCCGGACTCGACAAAGTAGCTCGCAAGGTCATCCAGCAAATCCGGATGGCTGGGGAATTCACCTTGCGCACCAAAATCCTCAGACGTCTTCACCAGCCCGACACCAAAGAACTGCTGCCAGAAGCGATTCACCGCGACACGTGCGGTCAACGGATGCTGGGTGTCCGTCACCCATTGCGCAAGATCCATGCGAGTTTTCAGAGTTTTGGTGCTGGTCATCGGCGGGAGAAAGTCAGGTGTGTTGCGTTCAACTTTGTCTCCCGGCTGATCGTAGGCGCCTCGTGTCAGGATGAAGGCGGGGCGAATGTCCTTTCGTTCCTTCGACACGAGGCTCACGGGGATGACCCGTTCGAGTTCTGTCTTTTGTTGCGACAATGATTTGAGCTCTTCCTGTCGGAGTTCCAGGGTCGACAGATCTGTCTTTGCGTCGTCTGTCGCTTCGAGTCCCTGTACCGCCGCTTTCAATTTGTCGATTGTGGAGGCGCTTGCCGAAATCCTGGCCTCGAGCACAATCAACCGGCTGGTCTGCTCAGGTGTCGGCAACTGAACAAAAGGAGGATGGTTGTTTCTGCCAGGAGTTTCGGGCTCCGTATCAATGTTGTTGAAAAAGGCAAACAGTTGATAGAAGTCCTTCTGTGTCACGGGGTCATACTTGTGGTCATGACAGACGGCGCATCCGAGTGTGAGTCCAAGGAAAGCTGTGCCGAACGCCGAGACGCGGTCGACCACATTGCGCGTATAACTTTCCTCAGGAAGCGCCGTTCCCCGATCGATCACCAGATGCAGCCGATTGAAGCCGGACGCAATCTGTTGATCCAGTGTTGGCTGCTCGTACAGGTCACCGGCAATTTGAAATGTAATGAAGTCATCGAATTGCAGGTTCTCATTGAATGCACGAATGACCCAGTCGCGATAGGGCGTCATTTCCCGGTAGTGATCGTGATGGATGCCGTTCGTATCTGCGAACCGCACCAGATCCAGCCAGTATCTGGCCATATGCTCACCATACTGCGGTTGCTGGATGAGTCGATCGATGAGGTTCTGGTAAGCATCGGGAGACCGATCATCGACGAATCGCTGAAGCTCACCCGGTGTCGGAGGTAATCCGGTCAAGTCAAACGACACCCTCCTGATCAGCATTCGTTTGTCCGCGCGCGGCTGAGGCGTAAGATTCTCCTTTTCCAGACGAGCCAGCACGAACTGATCAATACGCGTACGCCAGCGAGGATCTCTGACCACTGGCTCCGTTTTCCTCTGTGGCGGCACAAAGGCCCAGAACTCCTCATACTCGGCCCCTTGGAGAATCCATTGCCTGATCAACGCCTTTTCGGCAGCAGTCAACGGATTTTTGTTGGAGTCCGATGGCGGCATTCGCTCCGAGTTGTCGTCGGTGGTCAGTCGACCCCAGAGGGCGCTGGCCTGGAGATCGTGCGGTTGAATCACTCGATAGCCGTCGCGATCTCGAAACGGGCCCTGTGGATTACCGGGGACATCCAGTCTCAGTTCTGCCTGGCGCGCATCTTTATTGGGACCGTGACACTGAAAGCACCGGTCCGACAGAATTACTCGGATATCCCGATTGAATGAGACTTCGTCGTTTGCTGCGGCGTGCCGTCCGACGACTTCCCACGCGCAGACCGACAAACAGAACCAAATCAACCAGAGCCTCATCGACTCATCCGAAATATTTTGGCGCGCTGCAACATCAGCCATCGTTATCCGGGCCTGAGAAACATGCTGACTTTGCCCAATTGTACCATACATGTTTGCCGGCGACAGTTTATCGGATTCCGGCAGATCCTGAGCTCCCGTGGAATTTCCAGTTGAGCAGTGAGTCATAGGCTGACTCTCGGCCGCTGTCGGCGGTGACTGCGGAGCAAATGTAGTTCCTGTTCCCTGAGCTACCTGTTGGACAGTCCGAACCACAGCGCCGAGTTTGCTGACAGACAGTGATGGATCACACGTCCGGCGCAGAACGGAAGCGGGCTCATTTTTGATCCTTTTCAAAAGCCAGTGAACAGTCTCACGTGGCAATCCTGTCACACTGGTTCAGCAGCAATGTGTGTGGAGGCGAAGGAAACGCTCGAATGTCTCCGATCTGTCGCACGTCAGACATGTTAACGAGGGTGGCCACCTCCGGAAGTGGAATTTTGGCAAAGTGGCTGATTTGGCGACACACTATACATGCGTTCGATTCCGCTCGGACGTCCGACAGCACCCTGTGTCTCCACGACTCTGCGCACGAAATCGTACTCGTCTGGCGAATGGGCATATGCAGAGCCACATAAAGCGTCGTTTATCGTGTCGTCATTTCCTACGGACGGTCGGTGAATCTTACGCTATGACAGGTGGCTGGTAACATGTGGCCCACCTTCTGCGCCGTGTTGTTGAATCGCGCACGAATCATCTACGCGAGTCATGCCGGGTGGATCAGGACGGCACACATCCGGGATGGCAGGTCGATCACGTGATCACGGAAGGACATGGCAGCCTGAATGACGCTGCAAGTCTGCCGTGAAACCTGTTGCAGGGTGCTTGACTCCGACGACGGAAGCGAGTCAGCTTTATGAACGAGAGAATCTGTTCCGATCCCAACTTATCCAGCTCTGACGGGAGTAACCGAGAATGCATTCAAGACTGATGGCCGCAGCGATTTATTTGAGTTGCAGTCTCTGCACAGCTGTCCAGGCGGAGTCTGGTTCCTGGTTGTTCGTATCGCTCCTGAATGATCGAAAGATCGTGACTTTCGAACGGAATCTCGAATCTGGTGAGCTGACGCGACGTGGTGAGACAATTTGTCCTGCCGAGCCTGCGATACTCTGCACGGCACCGGACCGGAAAACGTTGTTTGTTTCATTTCGATCGAGTGGCCAGCTTGCCAGTTTTCGGATCGATCCGGCAAATGGGCGTCTGGTACCCGTCAGCGTGGTTGAGGGTGGTGCCGACCCGGCGTATTTACTGCCTGATCGCACCGGGCGGTTCCTCATCACGGCTTACTATCAGGCAAACAAGGTTACTGTCCATTCCCTGGAGCTGGATGGATCGATCAACCAGACCCCGTTGCAAACAGTTCTCACGGGGGAAAAAGCACATGGAATTGCGATGGACTCATCGAATCGGATGGTGTTCGTGTCCCATACGGGAGCTAACCAGATCTTCCAGTTTTACTTCAATTCGCGGACCGGACGCATGACCGCCAGCAGCCCTGTCTCTGCGCGTACGCCGGTTGGGGACCATCCGCGCCACATCATGCTGCATCCGACCGACCGCTGGGCCTACGTCAGCAATGAAGCCGGGGACAGTATCGGAGTCTTCGCCGTGAACCGTGACAACGTCACGTTGAAGCGCATTCAGACGATGAGCACCCTTCCCCACAGCTTCGACGGCGCCAACAACTCCACGGCACGCTGCGAGATGACGGCCGACGGAAAGTTTGTCTACGTCGCCAACCGCGGCCATGACAGCATCGCTGGGTTTGCCATTGACCAAAGCACAGGGCAGGTCATCTCGCTCGGCCAGACGCCTACTGAGAAGACACCTCGCTCCTTTACGATCGAGCCGCGGGGGCGCTTCCTTTATGCCGCCGGCGAAGGCAGCGGACGGATCGCGGCGTATCGCATCGGTGCGGATGGAATGCTCAGCCATACTGGCACATTCAAGTCCGGTCCTGTGTCATGGAGTGTCCTGGCGGTTGATACGCCGCAGGCGGAGCGCGCTGTCGTGAACCCTTGAATTGGCGGCGCGAAACCATGATGTCTGCAAAAAACACGATGCTTTTATGAGGAGTGTGGACACTCACCGGATTTCAGCCCGGTTGGGCGCATAAATATGCAGATTATTCCGCACGTGTGAAGCTTAGCAAATCGGTTGTCCCCACGACTTGCCTGATTTGGAAGCCGCCCTCCGCGACGATGCTTCGAGTCACAATCTGTTACAGTCGTTTAAACTGATGACGACGATATTTTTCTGATTGATGAAGTTGTCCTGTTCGATGCTGATATTCTATGAAGACTCACCTGTCAATCGCCGTCTTTGTTCTTTTGGTTGCCACAACCGGTTGTATAGCAAACGACGAATCGATCGAGACATTGAGCTCGGATTAGCATCCGACGACACAGTTGCTTTCAAAGCCGACGGGCCACGTTATCAACGTTGCGACAGTGAACGAAATATTTCAAGAGGCACGGGCCTTGAAGCCGGGTGGAGTTTTTAATCAGTCATAACATCACATCCACGAATCTCAGTTGTGAGGAGTAACTGTGCAATGAACACGTCGGCCCACCGCGCGATGATCATGTTTTACCTGGCTGTCGCAATATGGAGTCCGTTGACCAACCAGGCCGCTGGTGTCCAGTCGGTTGTGATTGACCAGCAGGACTCTGGCGACGGGTTCACGCCATTCGTTGCCTGCGGTGCCAGTGCGACTTCGCAGGAGTTGGTGGCGATTCGATTTCATTGGGTGAATGGCCAGCTGAGATCAGAGATCCAGCAACGCGAGCCATTGGGATTCGAGTGTGCACCCGTCGTCTGCCACCAGCGCCATCGGCTGCTCTACGTGGCATCGTTGCAGGCGAAAGAAGAGGATGGGAATAAGCTGGCCATTTTTTCTGTCGGTTCCGATGGGCGGTTGACACTCCGAGACAAACACTCGATGAAACATGGAAGTGCTTATGCGAGCTTCGATCGCACGGGACAGTTTATGTTATCGGTGTCCTACTTTGAGGGACATGTGGATATTTATCGGCTCACGAAGAACGGGACCTCACCTACGCTTACCAGCACCACATTTGAAGGTCGAGACGAAGCACATTCTATCCTCACCAGTCCGAACAACCGTTTTGCCTATGTGCCTTACGTCAAGGACAACAACGCGCTCTTCCAGTACTCATTTGATGAAAAGAGCGGCAAGTTGCTGCCACTCGAGCCGCCTCAGGTCGAAATTCCAGACGGTATCGGTCCGCGTCATGTCGCGTTTCATCCGACCAGACCGTTCATTTTTTTCAGCAACGAACAGCAGCTTGGCGCGACGTCCTGTCGGATCGGCGAAGGTGGACAACTCGAGCTCATCGCGGTTTGCAGACCGGGTAAGCTGCGACCGTCCACGCCGCTCGCTGCGTCAGACATTGCGATCACGCCCGATGGCCGCTACCTGTTTGTTGGGGTGCGCGACTTTGGCAAAAATTTACTCGATGCCATTCATCGATACCGCGTTCACGACGATGGCCATCTTACCCATCTTGGAACGGTGGACGCAGACGCTATTCCGTGGGGCCTGCGGATTTCACCCGACGGCCATCATCTGCTCGTCACCGCCGCACATGGCAATACATTGACAGCGTTTGAAATCAACGAGGGTAACCTGAAGAAACGTACGTCTGTCAAATGGGGTAATATGATCCGCGACATTGCAGTTGTCGTTTGTGAATGACCTGATGCTCGATGCGTATCATTTTCCGGGACGAAACGTCACTTGCGGTCTCCGGACCGCAGCGACGGCGCCTGCCGAACTCACTTTCTGCCCCGGTCCGGCGGCCAAGGCTGTAGCAGATCTGAAGCGTTTCGGGTTTGCATCCCGGATTTTCTGGTATCAATCATAAATATTTGGCATCCTGTCACGACCGAATTCGGATGTCTGCGTGCACCCTGGACAGTTCCACGCGCCGCTGCCGCGAATGCGGTCGGAGTTTCCTGATGTATTTGAAAACACTCACCGGTGTCTTACTTCTCCTCAGTTTCACGTGCAATGCGTTCGCTGGAACGATCATTCACGCTGGTCGTCTCATCAACGGTCTTGACTCAGTAGTCCATGAGGAAATGTCGGTCGTGATTGACAAGGAACGTATCGTCGCGGTCGAGTCAGGCTACATCGAACTGACAGAGAAAGACACACTGATCGACCTGCGAACCTGTACAGTGATGCCAGGGTGGATGGACATGCATACGCATCTCATGTCCCAGCACCATAAGAAGGTATACTCCGACAGATTTTTCATGAACCACGCGGACTACGCGTTGCGATCAACGATCTACGCCAGACGGACCTTGCTGGCCGGATTCACGACCGTGCGCGACGTTGGCGATAACGGAATCAATTCGATTTCTCTGCGCAAGGCCATCGATGAAGGCTGGATTATCGGTCCACGTATCTTCACGTCTGGAAAATCACTGGCGACAACTGGCGGTCATGCTGACCCAACTAATGGACTCAAGGGAGATTTTCGGAGCGATGTCGGTCCGGTCGATGGGGTTGTCAACGGTCCGGATGATGTGCGAAAGGCCGTCCGCCAACGCTATAAGGATGGTGCGGATCTGATCAAGCTGACAGCGACCGGCGGTGTATTGAGCCTGGCTGGCAACGGCACTAACCCTCAATTCACCGACGAAGAGCTGCGAGCTGTTGTCCTCACTGCTCATGACTACAACATGACTGTCGCCGTACATGCACACGGCGCCGAAGGTATGAAGCGAGCTGTCCTGGCCGGTGTTGATTCTATTGAACATGGTACGTTCATGACCGACGACGTGATGCAGTTGATGAAGGAACGCGGAACCTACCTTGTCCCAACTATCTCAGCTGGAGTCTGGGTTGCGGAGAAGTCACAGGAGGACGATTACTTTCCTGACATCGTTCGTTCCAAGGCCGCCTCAATTGGTCCTGTCGCGAGAGAGGCATTCGCGAGGGCATACGCAGCGGGTGTGAAGATCGCATTTGGAACAGATTCGGGGGTTTCAGTGCATGGCGAAAACGCACGTGAATTTGAATTAATGGTTGAAGGCGGCATGCCTCCCATGAAAGCGATCCAGTCTGCTACGCTCGAAGCCGCCCGGCTGCTCATGGTTGACGATCGTCTCGGTACTCTGGAAGTGAACAAGATCGCTGACCTGGTGGCCGTTCAGGGCAATCCGATTTTGGACATCACTGTGACACGTGATGTCGTCTTCGTAATGAAAGACGGTCTGGTATACAAGAACAAACCAGTTCAGGAACAGGACAATCGGTAATGCCCGGGGACCGCACGGACACGGACTCCGACTCTGTTTTGGCTCAGTTCCGTAACCACACGACCATGAAATCTGATGCATATGCCCGAACAGGTAATCCTGACGGTCAGCGGCCAGTGTTTAGACGACTGTGTCCTGATTGCAGTTAAAATGTCCTAGGTCACGGTTTGAATTTTCCCGCGGGCCAGTCGACAATTCAGACTACACGTTGTGGAATGATCAGTTCTCACGCCGAGTGGCCTACACGAGTTCATTGTTCATCGCACTTCAGGACGCCAGAGGTTCTTTGGGCGAGACCACTCGGGTTGGATGACAGAATATCTGGCGCCGTATTATTGTGTATCTGGTTAAAGGAAAAGCTCCGGGAGATGACCGTATGAATCTTCGAAGACGTCAGCTGAGTCTGCTCGCTGCAATTGTCGCTTTACTTGTGTGCCGGTCACTGTCCGCCCAAGATGTGTCGTCATTCAGCATCGAACACCGCGTGCGCTGGACGTCGTCGCGTGTGACCGGAACTCCGGATCCACCGGCACCGTTTCGAACGGTGAATGCGTTTCCCAATCTCACATTCACCGAACCTCTGGTCATGGCGTCTGTACCGGACAGCGAGCGACTGTTTGTGGTCGAACGGTACGGAAGAATCCTGTCGTTTGTCAACGATCCGAAAGTCCAGCATGCCGACGTGCTACTGGATCTGGAGGATGGCGAGAAGTTACAGTTCATGGGAGCTGCGTTCCACCCCGAGTTCCAGACAAACAAATTTGTGTTCGTCACGATGCAGGTCCATGACGATGATGCTAACGGGATGCGCGTCTCACGGTTTCGCGTCGAGTCGGACAATCCGCTGCGCATTAACCTGGATTCGCAGAAGGTGATCATCCAGTGGTCGAGCGGTGGGCACAACGGTGGCTGTGTGAAATTTGGACCCGACGGCAATCTGTACATCTGCACGGGCGATTCGAGTGGCATTGCCGACCAGTTGCTGACCGGTCAGGACATTACCAATCTGTCGGGAGCTATCCTGAGGATCGATGTGGACCATCGGGACGCTGAGCTGGCATACGCGGTTCCACCGGACAACCCTTTCGTGGGTGTTGACGGCGCGCGGGCGGAAATCTGGGCATATGGACTTCGTCAACCCTGGAAGATAAGTTTCGATCGGGAAACGGGAGAGTTGTGGACCGGCAATGTGGGCCAGGACCTGTGGGAACAAATCTTCCTCATCCAACGTGGCGGTAACTACGGCTGGAGTGTGATGGAGGGTGCGCATCCGTTTCGTCCCGGGCGCGAACGCGGGCCGTCTCCGTTTATTCCGCCCGTCGTCGAACACAATCACGCGGAATTTCGATCCATCACCGGGGGGTATGTCTACCATGGAACAATATTGTCGGAACTCACGGGGGCGTACATCTATGGCGATTACGACACCGGCAAGATCTGGATGTTTCGCTATGACCGTGACACGGAAAAAGTCAGCGAACATCGAGAACTGGTTGATTCCGCCCTGCGGCTGGTGGGGTTTGGTGAAGATCAGGCAGGTGAATTATTTCTGGTTGACCACATGAGCGGCCTGATCAGCCGGCTGGAGAAAAATCCTGCTTCGGACAAAACAGCCGACTTCCCACGGCAGCTCAGTGACACCGGACTTTTTGCTTCAGTCCCCGAGCACACCGTTTCAGCAGGTGTGATTCCCTATGATGTCGTTGCACCGCAGTGGACCGATGGTGCAACCAAGCAGCGGTATCTGGCACTGCCGGGCGAATCGAAAATTGAATTCGACGGTATTACTTATCCTCAACCCGCGCCAGACGCTCCACACGGCTGGAAATTTCCGGACGGTTCAGTTGCGTTTGAAACGATATCTATGGAGATGGATCCGGGTAATCCGGCCAGTCGGCGCCGGCTGGAAACGCGTTTGCTGCACTACCAACAACTCACCGGAAGTGAGTTTGTGGGAGACCAGTTGTGGCGTGGTTATACGTACATCTGGAATGACGAACAGACTGACGCTGTGCTGCTGGAAGATCCGCTGGGTAAAGACGTTGCCCTCTCCATTCAGGATCCGGGTGCGCCGGGAGGTCGGCGTACGCAGACATGGCATTTTCCCGGACGGGCCGAATGCATGGTCTGTCACAACATGGGAGCCAAATACGTGCTCGGCATCAACACGCTACAGATGAATCGTGGCTTCAACTACGCCAACTCCCGGAAGAATCAGTTGGCAGTGTTTGCACAACTTGGCTTGTTCACGGCTGATCTGCCCGATGATCCCGGGAATCTGCCGTGTCTGGAGGACTATCGTGATGCAGGACGGGATGTCGCAAATCGCGCTCGCTCCTACCTGCATGCCAATTGTTCGCACTGTCATCGCAAATGGGGCGGCGGTAACGGTGAGTTCCGGCTGCTGGCGTCGTTGACTCAGAAGGACATGGGAATTATGGACGAGCGTCCGCGGCATGGTGGGTTTTACATTCCTGATGCCCGCATGCTGGCACCGGGCGATCCCAGCCGCAGTGTACTTTTTTATCGTATGGCCAAGCTGGGTCCGGGACGTATGCCACGGATCGGGTCGAGTCTTGTCGATCATGATGGTCTCAACCTGATTCACGAGTGGATCGAAGAACTCAGGCCGTCACTAGAGAGACGTGACGTCGAACGCGTGGTTGCATCGCTGAATAAAATTATATCCGGCGATGATCGCATCACACACATTGACAAACTGCTTTCATCGACCACCAGTGCAGTTCAGCTGATGCGCGCGGTGGGTTCCGGTTCGCTGAATCCCGCCATTCGCGCCGAAGTCGTCGAACGCGGGGCCGGCAGTACGGCCGCTCATGTTCGCGACCTGTTCGAACGCTTTCTGCCTGAAGAATTGCGAACCAAACGGCTTGGCAATGTGATTCAACCCGACGAAATTCTGGCACTCGATGGTGATGCGGAGAGAGGCAGGAGGCTGTTCCAGACTGCAGCCGGCGTGCAGTGCCGGAATTGCCACAAAATCGACGGTCAGGGCACCGAGGTCGGACCCGACCTGAGTGCAATCGGAACGAAGTACAAAGAACGCAGCCGATTGCTTGACACGATCCTCAACCCGTCACGCGAGATCGATCCAAAGTACCGCGTACACTTGGTGCTGACCATCGACGGTAAAGTGGTGACCGGACTTCTGGTGAAGAAGGACGATCTGGAAATCGTCCTGAAAGACCCCAAGGGCAAACTTACCACGATTGCGGCAGACGATGTGGAAGAACTGGTGCAGCAACAACAGTCCATGATGCCGGACCTGTTGTTGCGCGACATGACATCGCTACAGGTTGCAGACCTGGTGGTATTTTTGTCGAGTCTGAAGCAGGTGACAGCGTCGAAGTAGCAGGAAATCGCCACACTGAGACAATTCACAATGACAGGCATGAAGCGTGAGGGAGTGTAGTGTCCCTGATACTTCACGCTTGCGTTTCTGCAGTGCAGGATGGCACTTCCAGTGCAGTTGGACGTTGTTTTCAGGCAACAGTCCGGCTGCAAAGTCAAACATGATGGTTCAGCAGGCTGCCAGATGAGGAGTTTCAATTGACCGCCTCTGGATGGATCCTCGTAATTGGCATCAACGGGGCCATCATTCTGTTTGGGCTGTGGAAGGCTCGTGACACTCACGATTCAGTCAACTGGTTTTTGGCCGCACGCGGGCTGCCGTGGTGGATGGTCGGGTTGTCGATGTTCGCGACAGCCGTGGACAGCGGCGATTATGTAGCTGTGGCTGGGGCTGCTTACGACCGGGGTATGCCTTACATCTCAACCTGGTGGATTGGGATGAGTGTCGGGTGGATGGTAATGACGTGGGTGGTTCTGGTGCCCATGTATCGCAGCGGAATGTTCACCAACTGCGAATATCTGGAGTACCGATTCGGGGCGACCGCGCGAATGATCGCCGTATTTATCCAGCTTCAGACTCGAACGAACGTACTCGGCAACGTCGCATTCTCGCTGTATCTGACCTTTAACATGCTGACTGGATGGGGCCTGCAGACCTGGTGGCTGCCATTACCACATTCGCCGCGGCCTACACGGCCATAGGTGGATTGAAATCCGTGGCCGTCACAGATTCACTGCAATCGGTTGTGATGCTGGTGGCAGCAACTGTGTTGTGGTGGACGGTGTGGAATCACGTCGGCGGCTGGTCGGGGATCGAAGCACGGCTGGCAGAACATGCAGCAGCCGGGCGGATCGCGCCTGAAGAGGCCCACGCCATGACACATGCAGGTGGCACGACCGAACCTGGGACACCGCCATGGATGGTGTTGGTCGGATTCACACTGGTGATGACGTCGTACTGTGTAATCAATCAGTCGCAGGCCATGCGCATGCTGGCGTCGCGGTCGAAATGGGATCTGCGAATGGCGGCTGCAGCTGCTGCGGCAGTGACTGCTTTCATACTATGGTTCAATGTCACGCTGGGCATCATGGGCTTAGCTCTTTTTCCGGACCTCGAGACCGGTGATCGGATCTTTCCAATTCTGGTGGAGCAGTTCCTGTTTCCAATGGGTGGTGTACTGACCGCGATTGTTGTGGCTGGTCTGCTGGCTGGAGGGATTTCGACCTACGATTCCATTGGATCCGCCATGGCGTCGGTATTTACACGTGATGTCTACGCACGTTTCATGGTGCGGCAAGCCGACGATCGGCACTACGTGCAGGTATCGCGTTTGGTCACGTTTGCGGTGATCGCCCTGTCGTTTGTCTACATTCCGTTTCTCGAGGGTGGCATGGTGGCACTGTATCTGCGTCTGGTCGGCGTGGCAGTCATTCCATTGCTGATGGTGTATCTGCTGCGTGTACTGACACCAGTGTCTTGTTCTTCCGGCGCGGTGGGACTGATTGTCGGCATCGTGCTGGGACTTACGAGTTTTTCGGACCCGATCACGGTTGCGTTGTTCGACACGCGGCCTCCGGGATGGTGGACCGGAACTTTTCAGGGTTATCTCTGGAGCAGTGGACTGACGTCGGCCGCTATGATCGTCACCAGCCTGCTGCATGGCTGGGCGCCACGTGAAGACGTCGGTGCGATGATGTTCCGGTGTGAACCAGTGAACCCTAGCGAGAAAAACACGGAGCCCACCACGGATTGGCTGGAATCGTCTCGGGCGCAGATACTGGAAGTGCCGGAATATCCGTTTGAGGTGGCTCGGGACGGCTTGAAATGGTTTCAACGGACCGGTCTGTGGAGTACGCTGGTTGTGAGCATTATTTTGTTGTTAAATCTTGTTCTGTTCTGGTGAGACCCAAGTCGGGAAACGATTGACACGAAAGCGCACAGAGAATGAACCTCAACAGCGTCGTTTGAAACCGAAGGCTGGGGCCACAATACATCCATCAACTCGTCGTCTCACGGGTATTTGCCAGACCTGCACGATTGGTGTCTCGTTTCTGGTTCAACGAGCTGGAGGTTCTCTGAATGCTGGATTCATCCGTCCTTGAAGAATTCGACACGGACGGCTACGTGGTTGTTCGCGGGTTGCTCAATGTCGAACTGGATATCGATCCGGTGATCGACGAATACACGCGGTTGCTTGATCGGTTGGCGGACGGGTGGCTGGCCGCCGGACGGCTGACGTCGACGTTCAGTGAGATGCCGTTTTGCGAACGGTTGATGAAAATCGTGATCGAAGCAGAGCCAGCCTACGATCAGCACTTTGACATCTCGTTGCCGCAGGCGGACATTACTGACGACACGCCCATGCACCACGGACCGGGTGTGTTTAATCTGCTGCGCAGCACCCGACTTCTGGACGCTGTGGAGCAGTTCGTCGGTCCGGAGATCTATTCGAACCCGGTCCAGCACACACGTATCAAACTGCCGGAACATCTGCTGCCCGAATCATCTCGTACCTCGCTCACTGTGCAAGTCGCCTGGCACCAGGACCTGGGCGTGGTGACGGACGATGCCGACGACACCGATATGCTGACGGTGTGGTTTCCGATCACGCGATGTACGGTCGAAAACGGTTGTCTGGCTGTGATTCCCGGCAGCCATCATGACGACCTTGCCCTGCACTGCCACAGTCGGAATCCACTGGTCATCAATCAGGTCTGTATTCCTGAGAACCGCCTGACGGATGACAGCGTGCCGCTGCCGATGGATCCTGGAGATGTATTGTTTATGCACCGCCGTATGAAACACAGTGGTCTCGTCAACCGCAGTAATGAAATCCGCTGGAGCTTTGACCTGCGTTATCATCCCACGGGACAGGCGACCGGACGGCAATGGTTTCCGGGATTCGTCGCCCGCAGTCGAACAGATCCGCAATCGGAACTTATGAGCGCCGAAGCATGGGCCGAATCCTGGCGTGAGATACGTTACAAGCTAGCTCGGTCGGACGATGTCGAGTTCAACCGCTGGAAACAGGATGACCCCCGCTGCGCATGATCACGTCAGTTAGTGACCAGTCAAACAACACTGAACAAACAAAACACGGGTACTCTTTCATCATTCAGCTGTGCGGCGGCTCAAAGCCGCCAGCCGGTTGTTAACATGAGAATCCAGTCGACAGGTCTTTTTTTTGAAACTTCGGAGACGGACATGAACTGTGAAAACACTTCCGGCGAATCAGAGCAACCGCGAATCGGTAGTCGACGTAGGTTTCTGCATGTGGCTGCAAAAACGACAGCAGCGTTTGGCGCACTCTCCATAGCGCCGGTTCGGAATGTTTCTGTTCAGGCAGACGATACAGCGAAATCACCCGTAATCGATGCACACATGCACGTGTGGGCAAAGAAGTCCGGCAAATATCCTTTTCCACATCCTTACAGCGATGACTTCGAAGGGCCGCCGCACGAGGCGACCATAGAAATGCTGATTGATGACATGGACCGTCACGGATGCACACATGCTGTTCTGGTGCAGGTCATCTATCACGGCTGGGACAACACGTACGTCGCCGACTGTGTGAAACAGCATCCGACTCGGCTGAGATCGCACGGTCTCATCGATCCAACTGATCCAAAAGTGGCTGACAAGCTGGAGTTCTGGATGAAGGAGCACGGTCTGCACGGCATGCGTTTCAGCGCAATCTATTATCAGGACGGTAACTATGGTGGAGACGGCTGGATAAATGATCGTGAGACGCATCGTCTGTGGCGCACGGCGGACCGTCTCGGTGCAGTGTTCAACTTCTTTATTGCGCCCGAGCAATTGCCGAAGCTGGAAACCATGGTCAAAGCCTGGCCAGATGTGCCCGTGATCGTCGACCATTTCAGTCAACTGGATCTTGGTGCTGAGGATCCCGAACCGAATGTGAAACGATTACTTGCTATGGCGCGTTATCCCAATATTCGGGTGAAGGTGTCGGAACTTACCTCTGTTTCGAAGTCAGGAAAATACCCTTTTCCGGACGCATGGCCGGATGTTAAACGTATCTACGAAGCATTCGGTCCTGATCGACTGCTGTTTGGGACCGGGTACCCCGGTGATGCCCGGGCCGCATACGGGCGCCCGACACTGGACAGGGAAATTGACCTGATTCGCAGCAGGATGCCGTTCTTTACCAAAGAAGACCGCGAAAAAATTCTTGGCCGCAATGCCGCAGCGTTGTGGGGATTCTCGTGATCCGAGCCGTCATTCCGGCACAGGCGGGATTAGTTCATTGGACATCGTCTTGTCCGAAGTTGTGTTTTTCGGAATCCGCAGCACGTAGTGCGCTACGAGCGAATGTTGTTCGTGCGACGGGAAATACAGACGTACAAGACCAGGCTTCAGTTCGTCCGGATGCAGGACAGGTCCGTCGATGGCCGTGCTGTGGTGAGCGATCCAGCGATCGTCTTCGTTCATGATAAAACTGTATTACGGGCTGAATTGTGACGGCTGATTCTGCAGTTTCCGATATTTCGGATGAAACCGTGGCACACAGATACCCACGTATATGAAAACCGTCTGAATATTGGCATATGGTCAACATCGGTATCTCATTCAGATCAATTTTACCGGTGATCACGCGGGTCAACGGGCAATTGTGTTACCAAGACATGGTCAACGGAGTGTCTGCTGCTGGTTTAGGGACGCAAGATCTCAATATCGACAGTGTGTTGAACACCCAGGACATTGGCGAGTGGCTGGCCATGACGGCGGAGGACAAAGGTCACGTCACACCCTGCCGGTCAGGAGAAACCAACAGTGTAGGCAGCACGTTTCCGGCAGTAAGATCTGTCAGCCTGTTTGATTTCAACGTGCTGAGCGATTTCTTCGATCCTACCGGCAAGTACGGGCCGTACCTGTGGTCGGAGGGAAACTTTGATGGTGACTCGGGAATCGACCTGAGCGGCTAAAATACCCTGGTGAGCAATTTCAGCTTTGTCGGCTACGGTGCAGAATCAAATGCCGTACCTGAACCAACTGTGACCTTGCTGTTCGGCTTGGGGGAACCTGATGGTTCTATCTCGCAGGTGGTTGGCCAGGGAGTTTACGAACGCCCCAGCCCGACAAACCGGATTCCAGGCCACCGTGGTGCCGCGTTTCTGTTAACAAGGATTTACGTCTTCCCATGAACAAACCCGTGGAAATGTTTGTTCGCCTCCTGGGCGTGACCACTGCGAGACAAGTCGTCTGTGTGTCAGCTTGGTTGATCCATCTGACACTGTCACAATCCGTCCTGCCGCTTCCGGTGCTCGCCGCCCAGCCGAACGTGATTACCATCAACCACGACCCCCAGTTCTTTATCGACGACTACCTGGTGGACAACCGCTGGGGAGTTGCCTACCGGACCGAAACGGTAACCCGCGTATTTCATCAGCCGCGAAAGGACCGCCTCAAGCCCGTGATCCCAGAAAACGGCGGTTACTTGAACGTGTTGCGAGATGAGCAGACGGGCCTGTTTCGCATGTGGTATGAGCAGTACTGGTTCCAAAGTCACGAGCCACTGAAATACACCTTCGGTATCGGTTATGCGGAATCAAAAGACGGCCTGCATTGCAAACGCCCCCGCATTGGAAAGCACAAGTTTAAAGGCACGCGTGACAACAATATTGTGCTGCTGGGACCGGACAACGGCCTGGCGCAGGCACAGTACCTGCTTGAAGTGCCCGTAGAACATAAGCGAGGTTACAAGTATGTGATGCTCTGGTCGACTTTCGTCTCCGGAAAAAATGGCCTGCACCTGATCGGCTCGCAGAACGGGATCGATTAGGACCCGGCCAGCGACACACAAATTTCGCACGCAATCAACATAGGCATCGCCTGATGCAGACAATCCTCCGGTATTCGTTGTGCCATAGCTTGTTCCTGGAGACGATGTACCTTGAGGGTGTTCATTACTCGACGGACGACAGGATATGTGATGTTTCGAAGACTGACTTGCGCGTTGTGTCTCGTTTTCTGGTCATTTCCTCTTGTCGCCGGGGTTCGATCGCTTGAGATCTTCGAGCGGTCTCCGTTCGCCGAGGGAGCCTCGTTCGGTATTGCAGGCAGCTACGAGATCCTTCGGGGTGTTGTGTATTTCGAAGTTGATCCGGATCACTTGCGCAATGCTGTCATCGTCGATCTTGACCTCGCGCACAGGAACTCAAGAGGGAAGGTCGCGTTCGAGGCAGATGTATTCATGCTCGCCCCGGCGGATTCCTCAAAGGGCAATCGTGCGATCTTCTACGACGTCAACAACCGTGGTCAAAAAATTGCGCTGCGGAGTTTCAATTCCGCGGCGCATTCAGGAGCACCCCGGACTATGGCCCACGCTGGAAATGGTTTCCTCCTCCGAAAAGGCTATACGATCGTGTGGTGTGGATGGATTGGCGAGCTGACTCCCGGGACTGACAAACTCCTTTTGCGTACGCCTGTGGTGGAAGCGGATGGTAAGCCGATTCGTGGCATGGTGCGTCAGGAAATGGTTGCCGACGAGCCGATTGGCTCGATGCCTCTTTCGCGTCGCGCCGGTCACGGCAGCTACCGACCGACCCCGGACGGGGAGTGGACCGCGCAACTGACATGGCGAATGCGTGAGATGGACGAGCGGGTTCCCATTCCCCGCGGCCAGTGGCACCTCGGCCAATCACCGCTTAAACCAGTGGACGAAGGCGTGTCGGGAACACTCCCCGAAATCAGGCTCCATCTCTCAGGGGGCTTTCAGCCTGGCGCGATCTACGAACTGGTCTACGAAGCCGAGGGGCCGATTGTACAGGGGCTTGGCTTCGCGGCGACGCGCGATCTGATCTCCTTCCTCAGAAACGACCACACTAAGGAAAACCCGTTCAGTAGCAATGGCAAATCGACGTTCGAGTATGCCTATGGATTCGGGGCTTCGCAGTCCGGACGCTTTCTCCGAGATTTCGTCCATCTTGGCTTCAACGTCGACGAAGCGGGACGCAAGGTGTTTGATGGACTGATCCCGCACGTCGCGGGCGCCGGATTGGGATTCTTCAACTTCCGTTTCGCGCAACCAAACCGCCATAACGGACAGCATGAGGATCACCTCTTCACGGCCGACCGATTCCCGTTTACATACGGGCCCAGCACGAATCCATTCACCGGTGAGAAAAATGGAATCCTGCTTCGTACGTGCACTGAAGACCCGGCTCTGTTGCCGAAGATCATGCATACGCAGAGTACCGGCGAGTATTGGAACCGCGCTGGCTCACTTGTCCACACGGATCCTTCCGGTCGCCGAGATGCTTCGATTCCTGACAACGTGCGCATCTATTCATTTGGTGGCACTCAACACGGACCGGCTGGTTGGCTGCCTGAGCGAGGCGCCGCTCAGAATCTACAGAATCCTGCTGACTACAAACCGTTCCTCCGCGCGATTCTAACAGCGCTCGACGCGTGGGTGCGACACGACACTGAACCGCCGCCGAGTGTCTATCCACGCATCGACAACGGAAGCCTCGTTCCGTGGGATCAGCCGTCGACACGATTTCCCGCACTGCCGGCGGTACGTTACCCGCAGGTTATTCAACAACCGCATGAACTGGATTTCGGTGCCGGTTTTCGGGATGGCATCCTCACGGTGACACCGCCGAGAAAGATTGGCGACTTCACCGTGCTTGTCCCGAAATGTGACAGTGACGGGAACGAGATTGGAACGCTCCGTCCGCCGGAGGTAGCTATTCCGCTTGCGACGTACACTGGGTGGAATCTCCGACATCGCGACCGAGGTGCAGAGAACATGCTCGCAAGCCTGACAGGGTCATTCTTCCCGTTTCCGGAGACGCGGGCTGAACGCGTAGCGAACGGCGATCCCCGCGCTTCTGTCGAGGAACGCTATGAAAGTTTTATGACGTATCGGGCGGTCTTTCTAAAGGAATGTGAGCGACTTGATGAGCTGCGCTATCTGCTTCATGAGGACGCTGAGCGGTTGCGTGCGGGTCTCGGACGATATGCGTCCCTCTTTCCGAAGTCGTGGGTTGTCCTCAGTGAAGAGCATATTTCAGCCGTCGAGCGACATCGACGTGTGGTCATCAATGCCGACACAATTTCCGGTGATTCGAGCTTCGGCGGGAGTGACCCCACAGATCTCGTAAAAAAGCGGTTCGAGTTCATTGATGCGGAGGGGACTCAGATCGACAGTGTCTGGTGGGGGTGGGGCGAGGGACACCAGGCGCCGTGGCCAAGTAAGACAATGCTGCTCTACGACGACGCGGGTTATCGCAAATGGGTCGCAGAGGGAGTGGACATCGTTCAGGTATTTCTGGAAGCGTCGAAGAAGCGTGGCATCGAGGCATTTTACACCTATCGGATCAACGGATCGGACAATGATCTAGGACCTGTACGGAAGATTCCGTTCAAGGAAGATCACCCGGAGTGGCTGATCCATACCTGGAATGCGAACGGCTATTGGAATTTCGCGTTTGAGGGTGTGCGCAAATACAAACTGTCGATATTGCGGGAAATTGCCGAGCGATATGACGTTGACGGCATCGCTCTCGATTTTGCGAGAGTCTGCCCGGTACTTGAGCCTGGGCGGGCGTGGGAGGACCGCGACAAGTTGACGGACTTCATTCGCTCAGTCCGGGCGATGACGCTGGACGTCGCCAGGAAGCGAGGTCGTCCTTTCCTTCTTGGTGCTCGCGTACCAGAGAATCTTGAAGGCTGTCACTTCGATGGCTTGGATGTCGAAACGTGGGCGCGTGAGCAGCTCCTCGACATCTTCGCTCCGGGTGTACGCAACTTTGACGTAGACATAGCGGCATTTCGACGTATTACGCGTGGCACAGCGATCAAGATCTATCCGTGTGTGGACGATCACCACGCCACCGACGGTTATGCGACACCACCGATCGTAATTTATCGCGGTGTCGCCGCTAAATGGTGGCAGCAGGGCGCGGATGGTATCCAGACGTTTAATTTTAATCACTCTGCAAACTCCCCTTACGCTGGCCTCGGAGCTACCCATCTCCTTGCTTACCGGGAGATCGGTGAGCCCAATACTATCCGTTACAAAGACAAGGTTTTCGTTGTGCAGCGCCGCGGTGGTGGCCACGGACCGACTGTTGTCCCGAATCCTGAGGATTGGTCGACTCCGCGGTTCATGTACTTCAACACGAACATGTTCGAACCGCTGCCTGCGATAGTCGACAACGGTGCTAACGTCGACACGCTGCTAAAAATATTTGTTGCCGATGACGTTGCCTCGCACTCGGAGAAACTCGTGAGTCTGACGTTACGACTGTTACTTTCGGATCCCACGGCAGCATCGCTCCCGATGGATCAGCGACTCAAGAGTACTGTCGTCGCCACGATCGGCCATTTCGGTGGTGGGCTCAAGAACATCCCGCCACAGAAGGGGATAGAGAGGCAGATTGAGGTGCGGCTCAACAACCTTTTGCTTCCAGCGCCGACTGTCGAAGGGGCATGGCTTGTTTTCGACGCAGCGCCTCATGCGTTCGCGGTGGGGGACAACCTGGTGGGGGTTCGGGTGACTGAGCGGCGGGAGGAAGCAAGTCACGAGATCAGCATCGAGAAACTGGAAGTGCACGTTCGGTACGGCAGGGCTGACGAATAACAAATGACCAAAGGATGAGGAACTCTGAATGATGCGTCTCTTTTTTTTCATGCAACTAACCCATCATCGATCCTCCCGCCACATTGATCGCCAATCCCGTCAAGTAGTCCGCTTCTGAGGAGGCTGAATACGCGGCCGTCTTTGTGACGTGCGCTGGCTGGGCGATGCGTCCCAGTGGTGTTTGCTCGGCCCACTCGTCGACGAGCTCTTTACGGAATTTCTCTGTCGACATGCTGTCCGGCTTCCGAGCTGCGGCCACGTGAGTAATACGTTCGGGCTGAACAAGGCATGGGCAGAGGGCGTTGACGTTGATGCCGTGCGAAGCGAGCTCCAGCGCCAAAGATTAGGTGAAGTTGATCACCGCGGCTTTCGACGCACAGTATGCGGCGTAGCGTGCACGCCCCTCCTTTCCAGCGATCGACGACATGTTGATGATCTTTCCACCCTGTGCACAGTCGATCATGTGCCGAGCGAGCGCGCGACTGCACAGAAATGTTCCCCTGACATTGACACTCTGGACTCGGTCCCAGTCAGACTCGTCCAGATCGACGACTGTAACTCGGTCTCGCGCGGCGAGAGCGCCTGCGTTATTGACGAGGACGCTAACGTGGCCGAAGTGGTCGACTGCTTCACGTCCCATGCCATCCAGCTGCGCGGAGTCGGTGATGTCGGCTACAACTGCCAGTGCCCTGCGTCCGAGATTCGTGATTTCTTTGGCGACGCTGTCGAGGCCTTGCCAGCCAGACCGGTTCTCCACGTGGGGACGCCGGGCCACGTCGCTGACGACGACATCTGCTCCTTCAACAGCCAGGCGGACCGCAATCGCACGTCCGATGCCGTGTTTCCCTCCAGCGCCGGTGACCAGTGCTACCTTCCCTTTCAGACCATACATGAGTCCGGCTTCTACTTCGTCCGCTTCGGAGGTGTGGCCGAGACGTCCTTCAAACAACCACTGACGCGAGGAAGAAGGGGTGTCGCAGGAACGGCACGTTTTTGGATATCCTCAGCATCGTCTTCTTGGTCACGTGTACGAGTGTTGCCGTGACTAGCGCAATAACCGACACGTTGGATGCTGGACCGCAAACGAAATCAGGTTGTTCAAGACTGAAGTCAGTACGATGAGAAAACAGGGTAACATTCTTGGACACACCAGGTGGTTTGAAGGATCAACGAGACATATTGCGTGAATGTTTATCGGTCGGGCCAACGACAGACTGCGACACGTTTGCCTGGTGACAAATCACCGGCCCTGCAGCGAATACGCCCCGTGGTAAACTGAATCGATTCGAACGAAGGCAGCAGCGGAATTTGCATATCACCGGCAAATGGAATCGATCATCTACAGCGACTTTAGGAACGCGATCAGATCCCGAGTTTCCATTTCGGTCAATGGTCCGCCGCCGACAACCTTTTCGGGACTGTGCAGATCGGTCACGACACGCTCGAGTGTACGCGCTCGCCCGGTGTGGAGCAGTCGGACCTTACGGTAAACCGCGGTCAATGACGGTGTGTTGTAACCTTCATAATAATCTTTGGGCGAGCCCAGACCGACATCGTGAATTTGTCCGTCAGAGTAATGCCGTCCGTTATGACACGAAGCGCAGCCTGCTTTGTCGCTCTCAAAAATCTGCTGACCGCGCAATGCGGAATCAGTCAGCGATCCATCGGCCTTTCGGAACGGATTCGGAGGAGCCTTCAGCGTCTTCAGGTAGGTCAGTAAAGCCAGGGTGTCCTGTTCATTGGGAATTTTTCCCAACATGGTCGATGTCAGAGACTTGTGTATCGCGCTTTCGAGATCGTCCTGCCAGCCGTGCCATGTCCACGGGCGAGTGTGAGTCACATCATACAGCGGCAATACGGTCTTGAGGGTCATTTCTGTGCCGTCATTCATTGTGTCCATTGGCCTTGAATTGACGCCACCGTTCTGATGGCACGAGTGGCAACTGTACCACTGATCAAGACTTCTCTGCCCATCATAAAAAATCTCCATGCCGCGTCTTGCCAGGGACAGTTTTTCGGGGCCGCCGAGTTCGATTTCTTTGGTGACGTTTCGTGAAACTAGATCGACGACCTGGACTGAATTGCGCAGGTAGTTGGCAACGTAAACGGTCCGACTGTCGTCCGCTATGCGCAACCCCATCGGTCGTCCACCAACTTCAATACGGTGAAATCCATCTGAATCGTTCTGCAATTGTCGATCGATCAAATCACCGGGCCCGCCGACGCCAATAAATGGCAAATCCTGCAGCCGATATACCAGCAATTCGTGGGTGCCGGAAGCTGATACCACCAATCGACGTCCATCACGACTGATCGCGATTCCGTGAGGATCCGCGACGGCTCGTCCCGGAACATCCAGTGAAATCGCCTCACGATATTCGGGACCGTCCAGACGGACGCGACCGATGCGACTGGCCAGGAGCCAGCCGCGTCGAAGATTACCAATGTTAATCGGATTAGTTCGGTAGACCATCCAGGTGAAGTACGTGTAGGTGTCGTCCGCAGAAGGAATCATATGACCGAGATTGATACCGTTAGCCAGTGGTTCATTATAAAGCGCTTCGCCGGTGCCCGTGTCAATGACGTGAATCCGGCTGTCACCACCGCACCCCACAGCGAGTCGCGACCCGTCGCGTGAAAGTGTGAGATATCGAGGCCAGTTTCCAACGTCCATACGGCGAATCACTTTGTGGGACTGCAGATCGATTTCGGCCACCTGCGCAGTGGCGACCAGACCCACGAATGCGCGGCTGCCGTCAGGCATGACTGCTAACCCGCACGGCTGAAAGCCGGTTTCGATCGTCGCAACGTGCTGCAGTCGCGAATCGGTGATCTCCAGGACCGTGACATCACCCGACCAGGCGCCACTGACCAGAAGCGTGTAACTGTCCGGACAGAATTCGACATCGGCCGGATGCCGGCCGCAGAATACTTCGTCAACGACCTGATGATCCTGCGTACTAATCAGGGACACACTGTTTGTAGTTTCATTGACAGTGGTCAGCCAGAGTCCATCCGACGAAAGTGCAAGATCGGCTGGCGATCGATCGACGTGAGGTGACGGGTGGACCGGGTGCAGATTCTCGGTGGGTTCCCGGGCCTGAGACTCCAGAAATCCCATCAGAAGTGCAGGGATGACGACCAGAGAGGTCCTGATGACATATTGCATGCGCTTACCTGTTCGATTCTGTCATGCGGAGCGGCGCGGTATCGAAATTGGATTGCCCCTCTTTAAGAGGTGCAGGCCGCGGGACAGAAGTCCTTTTTCTTTCACCCTCAATTCGATTGAGGCCGTCCGCTATATGATCTCGCTCACTTTCAACTGCCGACTGCAAACTGTAACATTCCAACTAGTTTGACAACTGAATTAGCCGTTTGCGAATAACTTCATCGACCAGCAGTCACACGTGATCAGGACCTTTGAATTCGGCTGATCCTGTCGTTTTGCGTTGACGAAGACGTCTTCAACTTCGTAGAAATACCGAATCTCCCCCCTTCCGTGCTTCCATGCACAGAATTTCAGCCCCTTTTTGCTAGGAGCAAACCGTGAAAAATTTGTTTGTACTTGGACTGGTTGTTGCCCTCACGCCGGTTGTCGGCGTTGGTGAAGAACTGAAGAGTGGTCCTCAGGCTGGCGACAGTCTTGGTGCATTTTATGTGGTCAAATGTGCCGGTGCCGAGGATGACGGAGTCGCTGAAGGCAAAAACCTTTGCTACCGTTGTCGAAACGGTGCAAAGCCGCAGGTCCTGGTTTTCACTCGTTCGATTGACCCCAAGGTTATTGAATTTATTCAGCAGCTGGACAAGGCAATTACAAAAAACGCTGAGTCGAAACTGACAGGCTTCGTCAACGTTCTCGGTGAAGACAAAGACGACGCATCTGCCGTTGCGAAGAAACTCGCCAGGAAAAGCAAGACGACACATGTACCGTTCGTCGTACCGAACGAATCGGAAAATGGACCGGATAATTACGGCATTAACCCGAAGGCTGCAGTTACGATCATCCTGGCCAGTGAACTTGGCGTAAAAGCAAACTACGCTGTAGCAGACGTCAAGGATCTGAAGACAAAAGCGATTATCGCGGATCTCAAGAAAATTCTTTGATCGCCAATATGACCTGTCTTAAGAAACAAACGCGACGCTTGGTCTGACCAGTGTCGCGTTTGTTTTTTTTGTTAGCCGCGGCAAGAGAAAATCTGACACCGTTGCACACGTCCTGAGGTCGCCTGATATCTTACAGTCGGCAGATCAACACCTTTGAGGAAACACAGTCCGCTGCCGATCTCTACGGAGTTAGGAAGAGACTATGGCTTCAGAACGTGAGCTCACGCCGGTGTCCGACAACGACAAATTAGCGGCGGCAGACGAAACGGAAATTACGATACCTCCGCGCAGTAAACTCTCAGGCACCTCCGTGGTGGCCCGAACACCGTCAGAAGTACCCGCGGTGCCCCGGCAAATCGATGGCTATGAGCTGATGGAGGAAATCGCGCGCGGCGGCATGGGAATCGTCTACCGAGCATATCAAAAGAGCCTGGATCGAGTGGTGGCACTCAAGACTGTACTCGCGGGTCAGTTGGCGTCGGAAGAATCAATTCGACTGTTTCGGACGGAAGCAAGGGCAGCCGGCAAGCTGATTCATCCCGGAATCGTTCCCGTGTATGAGATCGGTGAATGCCAGGGATTTCATTATTTCTCCATGCCGCTGATCAACGGTGTCAGTCTGGGGGACCGTGTAACTCGCGGACCTATTGATCCGGACGAAACAGCGCGATTCATGAAGATTGTGGCGGAAACGATTCACTTTGCGCACGAGCAAAATGTGGTTCATCGTGACCTCAAACCAGGCAATATCCTAGTTGATGTACATCAGCAGCCATTGGTCACAGATTTCGGTATTGCCGGAATTATCGACGACAAGCAGACGCCAGGTGACGTTGAGGAACTGGCCGGGACCGCTGAGTACATGTCACCGGAACAGGTTTCGGGTGAGTCGACGGGACCACTTACGGATGTCTATTCGCTGGGGGCAACACTCTATTGCCTGCTGACTGGTCGCGCACCGTTTCAGTCGCATAACACGCTCGATACGCTGTTAGCAGTCCTTCGGAGTGAACCCGTTCTTCCGAGTCGGCTGAATGAACGAATACCGCGCGACCTTGAGTTGATCTGTTTGAAATGCATGGCAAAACGACCGCAGGACCGTTACCAGTCTGCTTGCGAATTGGCTGAGGAGCTGAAGCGGTTTTTGGACGGTGAACCGGTGCTTGTCCATCCCGTCGGAGTCATCGGGACATTCATTCGCTGGATGCGCCGAGAACCAAAGAGCGCAGCGGTTACGTCGGGATTCGTAATCAGTTTTACGGCAGCTCTCGCAATCAGCATATACTTTAACTTTCAATTGAATATGCAGCGCGACATTGCGCTCCAGGAACAAATCTCGGCTGAATATGAGGAACAGCGGGCCAGTCGTCTGCAGAAGGTGACGGAGACGCTGCTCCAGGACCTCGCGTCAGCCGAAAACGGTATTCTCCAGGCTCTTGAGTGTGTGTCCCTTGGGCAAGTCTGTTCCGCTGCCATGAAGCTGTCGAGAGCCGCGCAGGCGAATGAAGTCAGCTTGGCACTCGATGCATTTCAGTCCGCACGGACCAACCTCAGTGAAGGACAGCAGCAGCAGCTGAAGATTCCGCTGGAACAGATCACCGCTGCAATCGAGGCTGGAGCGGAATACGGAGTAACGTTAGATGCAATTGAAGAGTTGACTGCCGAAACGCGACGGTTGTGGCTGGCCTCAACTGAGGAAGCACCGCAGGTGCGGCAACAGATTCGCTCAGTACTTTATTCTCGGACGGTCCAGCTTGTTGACGAGATAATAGCAGCAAACGATCGCCTCGACGTGGAGCAGGAAATCGAAGTATTGCTGGATTTGGTCAATGCTGAGTTATATGTGGTCGCGGCGGATAAATTTTATGTTGAGGGAGTCAAACTGCTGGTGGAGTTCGAGGAGTGGTCAGATGGGCCACCGCCGGAGGCTCTGAAAGCGATTGCCACCAACTTACGCGCAGACGTTGCGAACGCAGAGCCCAATTCCCAGTGACGTCCGAAACAGGCAGCGTCCAAATTCTTGACGATCGTGCGCTCAGAACAACTTCCCCGGTTGGTTGCACCTGCCGTCGACCAGTCTGACTTCAATCAGTTCAACGGCAATCCGTTTTGACCTTCAGGGCGAATCAGCCTAAGAACACGGTCAGTGTTTGTTGGTATATGGCGATTTTGTCGGCCTGAGTGACGGCGCTTTCAACCATCGGCAGTTGCATCATGACTTGTTTCATGAATTGCAGAGCCAAAGTGCATCACACGTCGATACACAACCATGAAGCGAGGTATTCTTTTGTTTATCCAGGTGCATTTGTGTGAGTTTCACGATGGGAAGTTTTCTTCGCTGAGATTTGCAAAGCCCCACCTTGACGGCTTGTAACTGATAGCCAGTTCGGGTGAAAACAGGCGTTTACCCTTCTGATTCAGACTGTTCATGACTCGATCCAGTATCCCCGTTGTGAGTAGTGTTCGCTGGACCGGATACGCCGGGTGTTTGGTATGAAACATGTGCTGAATCGCGCGCAGCAGATGCTCGAAATGTCCGAACGGCTTTTGTTCTTCCAAGCGGAACCAGCACGAGAATGGTTCCGCTTGCCCACGTAATCGACAGGCGACTGCTTTCTCTGCGCTCACACCATTAAGCATCGCCACGGTTGCGCGAAGGCCATCACGATATTCAATCAGATAGAACGCCGCGTTGGTCCGGCTGAGTCGATCCTCGAGTTTGTCCGCTGAACCGTCAAAGGTCGCCATCGCCGATACGAGCAGTTGCCGACTCCACTTCCCTTCTTTCTCGGCTTGCCAGATCTGGTCACCTGTCACCGCCGTGATCGCCGTGACTCCGGTTTCGCCACCGCGACGGCGTTCGACGATGCACTGCAGTGCCTCAACCGAATGGAATCCGTACGACTCCAGTCCTCCGTAACCTAGCACCATCGCTTCTTCGATTTCGCTGCCGACGGGCAATTCCTTCGCCGGATATCTCCAGGTGACAGGCAGCGATGAACCGGCCATGAACGGAATCCGGTGACACGCAGCAACGTCATACATGTGCTTTGCATCGCTCCAATTCCAGGACAGATGTTTATCATTGAAGAGTGGCACAAATTCACCGCATCGCCGCATCGCTGTGATGATTTCGTCGAAGAAACGCCGGCGAGGATACTTCCTCTGCTGGATTTTATTTTTAGGATAATTTCCGTGTTCACCAATGCTCAGCACACCCGCCACTGGAAGTCTGTTCTGGCCAAGTGTGACGGCTTCATCGATCGTTTTCGCAAGTCGAAAGCCGTGCTTCTTCGACAGACCCCGACTGAGATCGTTTGAGTCAACCTGATCGGTATACAGTGATACCAGTTCGAGATCGGGGCCGGTACCACTCTTCTGACGCCAACCTTCCAGAATCTTGCCGACGATTACATCGGCGTGTGAATTCTCGAAATACGTGGTTACGACTGCAGCAACCGGGAGTTTTTTTCCGTTTCCTGCAGCCAGTAACGCAGCCGGTCCGGAAAGTACAGCCAGACCGCCGAGACCGAGTGAGTGCAGCGCCAGTCGACGAGTAGTGTTCATACTGTTCCAATCAAACTGAATTTGAAGAGGACAGGTAAACCCATCACGCCAAGTGTACCGGCTACAGCGAGATTCGGGCACTGCTGGCAGGGTTTTTCCAGTTACTGTTTCGGAGTCTCCGAAGACCGGAACGAATAACGCGCCAGTCCTTCATCCAATGCCGCTATACGAAAATCTGCTTTACGACGCGGTCCGGTTCGGCGCCGGTGCACAGCTAATCCAGACCCTGGAATCTGAACGTTCGATTCTGTGATAGTGCAGGATGAAGCCATTCCGGTTTGGGTCGTGAACGGACTCTCTGACAACGTTGTAGCAGTCGCTTGGGCGTGAATCCACCGAACGTGAATATCCGCCACAAAGTCGGTCCAGCTTTTCGTACGTGCGCTCGGCAGATATGCTGATATCAGACACCCATGAACACAGGAGAACATTATGCTGAATCCACCGGGGCCAACGATTCGGGCAGTCTTTGTACTGCTGATCGTCTTCGTTAATCATGCAGTCGCCTTCGCCGGAGAAGTTGAAACCGCCGAAGAGGATTTTTCCGTTGTATTGCTGCCTGACACTCAAAACTATTCAGAGAAATATCCAGGGACCTACATGGCCCAAACGCTGTGGATTCGACAACAGGCGAAAGAAGACAACATCAAGTTCGTCATCCATTTGGGTGATATTGTTCAAACGTCCACACAAGAGTCCGAGTGGCATAACGCGGATCAGGCTATGCGGCTGCTTGACGGTGTCGTGCCCTACAGTATGGCACCAGGCAATCATGATATGGTGGTGGTGAGTCGTGACACGTCACTGTACAACAAATTCTATTCGCCCAAGCGGTTTGCGGACCGCGTCTGGTATGGCGGCCACATGGGCGAAAACAACGATAACAACTTCTGCTTCTTTGAGGCCGGTGGCATGAAATTCATGATCATCAATCTCGAATTTGCTCCTCGCGATGAAGCTCTGGAATGGGCGGCAGATGTGACCAGCCGGTTCTCTGAACATCGTGTTATCGTTGCAACGCATTGTTATATGCGGCAGGGCGGGCGAGACATGGATTGTGCTGCGTCGTACAACATTGCCGGCAACAGTGGCGAACAGATTTGGCAAAAATTCATTCGGAGGCAGCCAAATATCTTTCTCGTTGTCAGTGGTCATGTATTGGGAGTAGGCCTTCAGACAAGCCTTAACGATTCCGGTGGCAAGGTTCTGGAAATGCTCACAGATTATCAAGGGCTTCCGAATGGTGGCGATGGCTGGCTGCGAACGCTGCAGTTCGTGCCTGGCAGAAACAAAATTCACGTCAGAACATATTCACCACTGTTGAACCGATATAACAAAGACCCCGGGGAAATGTTCTCTTTGGACTACGAAATGACCACTGTCAAAACGAATGCTGATTGAACGGCTTCGTGGAACGCGTTATCCGAATCGGATCAGGTGATTCGATCCATGACTGCAGACGGTGCCCGAAGATGCTGTTTCGCGAACGACGTCACCAAACCGCATTTTCCTGCATCCGACAGAGCTGTACGAAATGGCCCTGAAGAGCGACCAGTTCCTCCCAGGTGCCCGATTCAACGACGCGGCCCTCATTGAAAACCACAATTCGGTCGGCGGCGACCACTGTGGACATCCGGTGCGCGACAATCAAAACGGTACGTCCCTCGGTGGCCCGTACAACGGCATTACGGATTTCCGCTTCCGTTTCGGCATCGACGGCGCTGGTTGCTTCGTCGAATACCAATACCGGCGCGTTTTTCAGCAAAGCCCGTGCAATTGCAATTCGTTGCTTTTGCCCGCCGGACAGCCTCACTCCCCGTTCTCCCACCAGCGTGTCGTATCCTTCGGGAAAGGAGAGTATGAATTCCTCGGCATTGGCGGTTTGAGCTGCTGCCTGAATATCTTCGTCACTCGTTTCCGGATTTCCGAGGCGAAGGTTTTCACGAATGGTTCCGCTGAACAAAAAGACGTCCTGCGAAACCAATCCAATCTGTTGACGCAGATAGTCGAGCGGAAGATCTCTTACGTCGTGGGAGCCAAGTTGCACTGACCCGTTGTCCACCTCGTAAAAACGCACCAGTAAATGACAGGCCGTTGTCTTGCCCACGCCCGAAACACCGACCAGCGCAACAGATTCCCCTTCGTTGACATTGAATGTCGCCCCAGTCAAAACAGTAGTGCCTGATTCGTAGCTAAACTCCACGTTCTTGAAGGCTACGTCAAACCTCATGTGCGAGGGAACAGGCAAATCGTAATTGGCAGTGATCGCGGGTGGTTCGTCAAGGAGTTCGAACACGCGGGTCACACTAGCTGCCGCTTTCTGCAGGTTTTCGGTCATGTTGGCCAGCCGGAGAAACGGCAGAAAGATTTGACTGAGGTAGAGCAGGAAGACCACAAGGTCGGCGACAGCAACCTGCATTGTTCCGCTGCCGGTCATCCATCCGCCGCTCAGTACAATCAGCACCAGACCAGCACCGCTGGCCGCTTCGACTACCCCCGCAGGCACCAGTGACCAGGTATTGGCGTAGATAATGCTGTCACGGTATTCGCGGCTTTCCCGTTCTATGCGGGATGCTGCTTCGGATTCAGCAGTGAACGCCTGAATCACCGGTAAACCGGACACATGATCCTGAATACGGGCCGAAAGCTCGGCAAATCGGTGGCGCACGCTTCTCCAGTGATTGCTCACTCGCGTGGTGAGCACATACACCAATGCAGCGACAAACGGAAGCGGAAGCAAAGCAACAAACGCCAACTTCCAGTTCAGCACAAACAGCACGATACTCATCGTTATGGGAACGGCTATCGCCAGCAGTGTTTCAGGAATGCCGTGTGCGATGAAGTCTTCAACCGCCTCGACGTCGCTTACTGTGCGGGCGACCAGATTTCCCGAATGACGGCGGTTCAGATACGACGGGGGCTGGCGCTGCAATTGACAGTAGACAGCGTTCATCAATCGATGCAGTGTGCGGTAAGCAGCGATGTGCGACATCAGCCCGTAGAAATAGCGTGAAACGCCGCGCAGCACATAGAGACCGGCAATTCCCAGGCCCAGCCAGACAAATCCCTGGGAGGGATCGGGGCGTTCCAGTCGGCTGATCATTTCCCGCACCATCAGTGGCGGTACGATGCCCAGACCGGTGAAAATAAATCCGAATACGACCGACCACACGATCAACTTTCGGTCGACCGCCAGCCAGCTCCAGATACGGGTCAGGAATCTGCTCAATCACTTTCTCCAGTTCCAAGATCGTGTTGAAACTCCCAGAAAGTAAACTATCGAGGCTCACATAGCGTCACGTCAAGAGCCTGCACGCTTTTCTGAGCGCCCACGAATTATGAGAAAACAAAGATTGGCATCATGCGGGTCCGCCTCGCGCATCTGATACAGAGTGGGTTCAAGGTCATCACGTTTATACGGCAGATATATCGTCAACTGAACCATGAATGAGATGACCGGAGACATTTGACAAAAAACAGCGTATCGTTGATTTTTGCTGCCGGATGTGGTGGATCGCTGCACCAATCCGTGTTCTCATGTTCGCTGCAGTTTATGAAAATGTGCTTCGGAGATCTTCTTCGGGATCAACCATGCCCTGTCTTTGTCGCCGATGTATTGTCGCTGTTTTTACGGTTTTTTGCGGGCTGTCTGCCGTCGCATCCGGTGTCGAAAGCAGCCGTCCCAACATTCTATTCATCTTTTCGGATGATCACGCAACCCAGGCCATTGGGGCATACGGTTCAGAAATCAATCAGACGCCGAATCTGGATCGCATCGCAGACGAGGGGGCCATCTTCCGAAACTCTTTTTGCGCCAATTCGATCTGCGGACCGTCGCGAGCGTGTATCCTGACCGGAAAACACAGTCACCGGAACGGCTTCCTGCGGAATGGGAATAAGTTCGATGGTTCACAAACCACGTTTCCCAAACTCATGCAACGTGCGGGTTACCAAACGGCTGTCATTGGCAAATGGCATCTCTCTACTGATCCGACAGGCTTTGATCACTGGGAAGTACTGCCTGGGCAGGGCAGCTATTACAATCCTGACTTCATAAGGATGAATCACAGCCGCAAACACTATCAGGGCTACTGCACTGACATCATCACAGACTTGGCGCTCGACTGGCTGAAACAGGATCGTGACCCGGACAAGCCGTTCATCATGATGTGTCAGCACAAGGCACCTCATCGAAACTGGACTCCGCCACCAAGGCATTTTTCACTGTACAGGAATGAGGATATACCCGAGCCTGCTACTTTATTCGATGACTACAAACGCCGATCGCAACTGCTGAAGCAGAATGAGATGTCCATCAAGGATCATTTCCAGTGGGCTCACGACATGAAGTTTCACGGCGAGATTCTGTTCCCGCGACACTTTGCAGTTCGGGGGCGAAACGGCGAGTACACACGCATGACCGACAAGCAGAAAGTGGTCTGGGATGCTCAGTACGAGCCCGAGAATGAGGAATTTATTCGGCTGATGGAATCGGGGGACCTCAGTGATGCCCAGGTCGTCAGCTGGAAGTACCAACGTTACATCAAAGACTATCTTCGCTGCATTCAGGCCGTTGACGACGGTGTGGGTCGACTGTTGAACTACCTTGATGAAGCCAGGCTGGCGAATAACACCATCGTTATTTACAGCTCGGACCAGGGATTTTATCTGGGCGAACACGGATGGTATGACAAACGCTGGATGTTCGAGGAATCGCTGAAGATGCCGTTCCTCATCCGCTGGCCAGGTGTTGTCGAGTCGGGAACCAATGCAAGTGCGCTGATTCAGAATATTGATTATGGGCCAACATTCCTGGAGGTCGCCGGTGCTGACGTACCGAACGAGATGCAGGGACGCAGCATGGTTGAGGTTTTCCGAAACAACGGCAGACCCACCGCCAGCTGGCGTGACGCAGTCTATTATGCGTATTATGAGAATGCGTCCGTACACAATGTTCCCGTGCATGATGGTATTCGAACCGACCGATACAAACTGATGTATTTTCCTCGGTCTCGGGAATGGAACCTGTTTGACCTTCGAGAAGACCCTTGTGAACTGGAAAGCCGCCACGACGATTCGCGGTACACGGAGATCCTCGAGGGTTTGAAGAAGCGGTATGTCGACATTCGCGACTTCTACGAGGTCAATTCAGCTGTGATTCCTGCCACTCGTGGCGACGAGCATCGCTGGAAGGACCGTGACAGGCAGTTGACTGAGAACGCAAAGAAAGGTGACGTCGATCTGGCGTTCATCGGTGATTCCATCACACAGGGCTGGGAAGGTCGTGGAAAAAAGGTGTGGCAAAAATACTATGGTGATCGCAGGACTATTAATCTCGGTATCGGAGGAGATCGCACCGAACATGTGATCTGGAGGCTGACGCACGGAAACTTTGGCAACATCAAACCGAAGGTCGCTGTCCTGCTGATTGGCACCAACAACACGGGCCACTTGATGCAGAATCCTCAGCAGGTTGCAGCAGGCATTGAACGCATCCTGGAAATCCTGAAGCAAAAGACACCGGAGACGAAAGTGCTGATGCTGGGGATCTTACCTCGTGGTAAAAAACACTTCGATGAAAAACGGCTCAATAATATTGCGATCAATCAGATGATTCGCAGGTTTGCTGATGGCGAACGAGTACACTATACCGACATAGGTGACGTATTCCTGAATTCGGACGGTACTCTTCCGGAATCCATCATGCCTGACGCTCTGCACCTGAGTGAAGAAGGTTACGAACGCTGGGCTGGTGCCATCGAACCGATACTCAAAGATCTTGGTGTGTAGTGTGAGCCCAAGATATAAGTGCCTGGATTTCTATGCTGAGAAATATCTGACGGCTGGCAGTGTTTTTGAGCAAATTTTTGCAGGCTCTGTCCTGCAAAACGGTTAAGCAGCAGGAGAATTCTGTAGTGGCTCCGGGGCGCGGCCAGTCGGGACACAGGCGCCGGACGGGCCGCTGCACTCGGAACTTCCGCTGCCCGCAAAAAATCACTCCTCAATGCGATACAGATGCCTATCGCTTCTCAGGAAAATGGCCTTGCCGGTAACCGCAGGTGATGCCAAAAACGGGCCATCAAGATCGTTGATCGCCAATGTCCGGAATTCTTTGCCGGCGGCCAGGACCGTTGTCCTGCCCTGCTCACTGCTGATGCAGATCCGTCCCTGAACCTCAACCGGTGACGCTCGGAACCTGCCGCCAAGCCTTTCACGCCAGTGTTCTTTGCCAGTCAGCGCATCGATACATGTTGCAATGCCGTCGTCATGTACAAAATAGATTTCCTGTCCCACGAGTAACGGGGACGGTACGTGACCGACTCCCTGTGAATGTTTCCAGACGACACCATCTGATTCTGTCTTGCCTTTGCCAGGTCGAATCGCGTAGATGCAATGGTCGTCCAGCTTGACCGTCCCCACAACAAAGAACAGTCCGTGACCAAACGAAGGTCGTGCGACCTGCGAACAGCCTTCGTACGGCATCCACCAGATTTCCTTTCCGGTGAGGACGTCATAGGCGGCAACGTGGTCAGCTGCGGTGCTCACTAGTTGATCGACGTCGTCAATCCTGGCTACCAGCGGAGTGGAGTAAGCCATTCTGAAAAAGTCATTCTGCTTTGCTCGTGCTGCGTAGTGTTGACGCTGCTGCTTCCACGTCACATCACCAGACTTTTTGTCGAGCGCCGCCACGAACTGGGCATCATTGCCGTCACAGGTCAAAAGCAACAGGTCGCCATGGAGAATCGGAGAACTGGCCGAACCCTGAACCCCAGAGAAGGCGAGTTCGGCGTTCGTCCACACGATGTTTCCATCACGGTCCAGGCAAACCGTACCGTGCCCACCAAAGTGAACGAATACCCGATCGTCATCGAGAACCGGGGTTGGAGACGCAAATCCATTTTCCGGGTGTTTTGACGCAACCTCAGATGGACGTAACACTTCGACGTCATACAACAACCTGCCGGATGTACGATCAACACAGACTGCCCGCAGCGACTTGCCTTCTTCGGTGGCAGTCGTCATCCAAATCTGGCTGCCTTTGATCACCGGAGACGAATGGCCTTCTCCCGGAATCAGCGTCTTCCACGCAATGTTTTCAGTTTCACTCCAATGCAGAGGGATGGAAGCCGCTTTCGCATGTCCCTGACCATCCGGACCGCGAAACTGAGGCCAGTCGGCAAAACCGAAAGGCTGGACTGATGCAAATATCAAAACAAACAGGCAGCATTTTCGCATAATGCATGTTCCTCAATTCAGATTTCGTACTGAACCGTTGATCAGCCGAACAGCTTGTGAATTCGGACCTTATCCGTCCTGCGCAGCCCCTTCAGTGCGGGCGCACCGGAAATCAAACGGATGTGACGAGTCACGCAAGCAGTGACTCCACCACAATTCCATGCACGTCTGTGAGACGGTGATTTCGACCCTGGAACCTGTAGGTCAATCTGCGATGGTCCATACCCAGCAAGTGTAATATCGTGGCATTCAGATCGTGCACGTGGACTTGATTCTGAGTTACGTTGTAACTGAAATCGTCGGTTTCGCCGTAAGTCGTACCGACTGCCACGCCACCCCCTGCCATCCACATCGTGAAGCAACCCGGATGATGGTCGCGGCCGTAGTTGTCCGCAGTAAGTTTGCCTTGGCAATAGATCGTGCGTCCGAATTCTCCACCCCAAATAACGAGAGTTTCGTTCAGTAAACCTCGCTGTTCCAGATCCCGGATGAGTCCCGCAGTAGCCTGATCGGTATCTCGACACTGATTGCCAAGATCCCTGGGCAAATTCTCGTGCTGGTCCCAGCCTCGATGGAAAAGCTGAACGAAACGCACACCTTGCTCAACCAGCCGACGAGCCAACAGACAGTGTGACGCCCATGTCCCACGCTGTTTGGCTTTGTCTCCGTACAGCTTCCATGTCGATTCCGGCTCGTCAGACGTATCCGTAACTGCCGGAATGGCACTTTGCATTCGGAAAGCCAGCTCATACTGTGCGGTCCGAGCATCGATCTCCGGCTGACCGGATTCATTGCGCCGCAGTCGGTTCAGTTCACCGACGTCATCAAGAATCTGACGACGAATTGGACGAGTGACGCCTGGCGGATCATCGAGGTACAGCACGGGAGCACCGACTCCACGAAATCTCACGCCCTGATGCTGTGTGGGCAGAAATCCGCTGCCCCAGAGTCGGTTGTAGAGCGGTTGTCCGTTGTTCTTAGTTGCGGACGTCATCACCACAAACGCAGGCAGGTTATCATTCAGCGAACCGAGGCCGTAAGAAAGCCATGCACCAAGACTCGGCCGTCCCGATCGTTCAGATCCCGTCTGGAGGAACGTGATCGCCGGGTCATGATTGATAGCCTCCGTAAACATTGACTTCACGATGCACAATCGGTCCACAATGCTGGCGGTGTGTGGCAACAGTTCACTGACCCACGCGCCGGATTCGCCATGTTGCGCGAATCTGAATTTCGAGGGAGCAACCGGAAATCGCTTCTGGCCGGATGTCATCGTCGTCAGTCGCTGGTCTCCGAAAACGGATTTCGGCAGATCAGTGTCAAACAGTCCGGCTAACGCAGGCTTGTGATCCAACAGGTCCATCTGAGCCGGGCCACCGGATTGGCACAGATAAATCACCCGCTTGGCGCGCGGGGCAAAGTGGGGCAGACTGTGGTCCCGGTCGGTGGCTGCCGCCTGACCTCGGCCCTCCGCGGCCATCAGCGAGGCAAGAGCTCCGGTTCTGATACTCACACCTGTTTGGTGGAAGAACTGGCGACGAGCTGACGGATGGACGATTGGATTCATCATGACACCTTCACATGGGGATTCCGTTCCAGGTCAATTGTTTGGGGTGACTGTGATTTCGGTGTGAGTCTTGCATGGGCTTTGTTTCGTTCAAGCAAGGATTTGGAAATCGATGTGTTTTGCAGTCCGGGACGGACCGACAACTGTCACGAAAATTCCTTACTGTGATTTTCCACCATCTGCTGTTTTGATTCATCCCAATTACAGACCCGCCCGGTGACGCTATCAGATCCAGCCAGCGCAGCGATGACCAGGACACCGTTGACTATATCTCTTCAAAATCCTGAAAGTGACTGACAATTTCCAACAGAACAACATGACGCTGTGTTTGGCTTTACCTGGCTGCGGAAGATCTCCATAAAAGTCAGAAGACCTGTTTGTGGCGAGAAATGTTGTGATCAAACAAGAATCCATGCATTACCTATGTCGTGTATATTTCTCATTCTTCTGATGTTTGTTCACTACCCTGTCCCGAATATTTGGCTCTTTATTCTGCCCATCACCGCAATTTGACTTTGCGCAATTGAACAGGAAGCACGTTGTTTCCTGTAAATCCGTCACTAAACTGAAACACTGCAGGCGTTTTCCTGCAAAAGGTCAGGAATCTACGACCGTATGGCTGCGATTCTCGATAGGGTGGAAGCCGGAGAACCGGGCCAGAGGGAGTTAGGGTCCTCCACGTCCCAAGTTTCCAACCATCGTCCGTCCAGCGATAACCTTGATTTGCCAGAGGTTTACCAATGACGCATTCCACATCAAATCAACTGACCAGGCGACAGTTTATCTTAGGTGCTTCCGGCACGGTGGCCATGGCAGCCATCGGTACTGTCGTCTACAGATTTGCGCCATTCGGGAAACGACACACCACCTATGTTTTGATGTCCAAGGATCTGCTTAGGAACGACACATATTTTATCGTTGCATACGAACCGGATCAGAGAAGTTTTAGTGACATTCCTATTCACTTCTACGGACACAGTATTATTCCTCATTCTCGTCCGGGTAAAGCGGTCATGTTTGCGCAGCGCCCAGGAACCTATGCCTGTGAAGTTGATTTTCTTGAAGGTACGGTAGCCAAAAAATTTGAGACAGCTGAGAACCGTCATTTCTATGGACATGGCTGCTATAACAACGATGGGTCATTACTATTCTGTACTGAGAACAATTTTGATGACGGGCAGGGTGTTATTGCGATACGAAATGCCGACACCTATGAGTATGAGGGTGAATTTCCCAGCTATGGCGTTGGGCCCCATGATATGTGGTTAGTGGATGATGGAAATACTTTGGTTGTCGCTAACGGCGGCAATCGAACCCATCCGGACCAAAAGGATGGCTATTTACCGGTTGAAACGACCGGTTCCACGTTGTCTTATGTTGATATTCGATCAGGTGAACTGCTGGAACAGGTGGTACTTGATGACTCCGAACTCATGATGAAGCACCTGGCCCTGGGTGGCGACGATACGGTATTTATTGGAATGCAGGGGGGAAGCGGCCAGCCGAACCTCGCTTACCATCAGCGGGGACAGGAATTGCGGTATTTCGATGCGTCTGATTCTCTTTACGAGGCAATGAAAGGGCATACATTAAGTCTGGCGAATTACAATGATCAATGCCTTGCAGTAACGAGTTTGACCGGCGGACAGATTACATTCTGGGATATTCCGTCAAAACGATTTCTGAAATCCTATCATGTGGAAACATGTAAAGGTGTTGTGGCCGTCGATGATCGATTTATCGTGACAGCTTCCGGAGGGCTGGTTATGGAAATTGATCCTGTTTCACTCGCGATTACCTATAAAGACGAACCGATGGACGGGAGTCGCTGGGGATCGCATCTGATGTCGATCACGGTCTAGATTTTGCCGGGTGCCGCGTCTGCCAGCATGATCTAGGCAGCGTCGTCTTGAATTGAGACTCCGTTGTCGGGAACGCTGCTGCGAATTCGGCGGTGACATCTGACATCATCAGTGCCGGGTGGTTGTTCTGTATTTGGTACGCGGCCGGGCGAGACCGAAAATATTTCTGACTTCCAGAACAGAACATGGGCGCGCTACGCGAACTATCGTTATCTATTTTCGATTTGCCGCATGAGAACGACGATTGAGCGCTGGTGGCCGGTCGGGCAAAATGAACCCGGCTAACGGACACTGGACGCGTCCTTACCGTGTGTGGTGCATCACGGATGAGTGGCCGGCTCTTCCCGGTGCGCGACCTGGCAGGTGAAGCGATTGTGTGGTCCGGCATGGTACACGGGGTCCCAGGATGACGTCCTGCGGCTGAGATGCTGATCATGCCGTTTTGCGCGAGTTGAATCGCCCCTTCGGGACTGTGAAATCGCGCCGGATGTCCGGCGGCCGCATCCCAAGCGACGACCCAAATCGAATAGAAACGGGTCTGATTGACGGCCCATCTCGATTGACAACGTCCTTGGGTGACAAAGGCAGGCCACATACGCGGTGAAGTTTCGCTTCAGCTGTGAATACGCCTGATTAGCCGGAAGTGCATCACGCGTCACCCCGTTGGGGCAGTCAACGGACACGGCTCCAGCCGGACGTGTGCCCTCCACAACCCGGTTGGACATCTTTGCCATCAGGAAATGCCAAAACCTCTTGCAGATTCAGGACCGCCTATGGGTCGAATGTACTGATGGACTTGGCATCTGCACCGTTCCAGACACGAACAACACCATCTTCACCGCCGGCTACCACCAGCTTCCCATTCTGAGTGATGGAAGAACAATACACATAATCGCCGCTGCCAGCGAATTCACGGACCGTTTTGCCGTCGCCGGCCTGATGCAGTGTCACACGTTTGTCTCCACTGCTGCTGAGGAAGTTATCCTGAAGGCCAACATATTCAACAGATGTCACCTGCTTCTTATGAGTACTGATCGTGCGTCGCTGTTCGCCTGTTTCGGCATCCCAGACCTTTAATACATTGTCAGCACCTGCGCTGACCAGCGAAGTGCGATCACCTTTCCAGCTCACATCCATGACATGATGGGTGTGGCCTTCGTACGACCGCACATGCTCACCGGTTTCAATATTGAAGACCTTGAGGAACTTGTCGGCTGCGCCTGACGCCAGAAATCTTCCATCGGCGGAAAAGTCAAGTCCATAAACGGTATCACTGTGTGCATCCTTGATTTCGCGTTCGAGCGTCCAGTCAGAGGTCTTCCAGATGGTCAACTCACCTGATCGCGACGCCTCACCGCCACCGGCAGCCAGACGTGAACCATCCGGTGAAAATGCAAGACTCAATACGCGATCTGCAAACACCGAGGTTGAACCTTCCTGTGGTCCCAGCTCCCGAAGTAATTCCCATTCAGGAAACAAATCCACCGTCGTTGTGTTGTCAGCAGCGTCGACGATTGACAGCAGACGACCATTGCTTGCAACTGATTTGAGGCTGCCTTCGATGGGTCGGCCGATGGGTACCACGTCTATCGGTGTTCCATCGACAGAGCTCCAGACTCGAACTGTTCCAGATGCCTCGATCGTCGCCAACAGAGGTTCATTCGGAATAAAGACCGCCGTGAGTAGCTTCATTTCGACGACGACGGCGGTGGCTTCATCGCGACCGACAGTCGACTGTTGCAGTTCTGTCTCGGAGAGAGCCAGCAGATCCTTGCGGGCCTGAAGTCTTTCTTCTGCACGAGCCACGGACTGTTTTGCCAGCTCAATTCCTCGAGCTGCTGATTTCACGGCTTTTTTTGCATCCACGACTCCCTTTTCCGTATCTACTACAGCCTTCTGCAGTTCGGCCTCCTTCTTTGTCTGCTCTTCAACGCTCTTTTTAAGTTCCTCGATCTCCTTTTTGAGTTCTTCATTTTCAGGAGCTTCAGTGAGCTGTTTTTCCGCTGTAGTTATCGCAGCCTGCAACTCAGGCAGGCGGTTCTTCATTAGCTCTTCAACGTGATTCCGGAGTTCATCGAGCTTCTTTTTAAGTTCTTCGTTGTCGGGAGTGTCAACCAGCTGTTTCTCCACTTCCGTCACCGTCGTTTTTGATTCAGCCAGAATCTGTTTTTTTTGCTCTACGACGTTTTGCCGAAGTTCATCGACGTTTTTCTTTAGTTGTTCAGCATTCTTTCTGAGTTCGTCGACTGTCTTTGTGAGTTCTTCATTTTCAGGCGCTTCAGTCAGTTGTTTTTCTGCTTCAGTGACGGCCGCCTGTGCCTCAGTGAGTCGTTTTTCGGATTCGGTGACTGCGGCTCGAGCTTCAGCCAGTTGTTTGTCCGGACCTGTAACGGCGGCATGAGCTTCTGTGAGTTTCTTTTCAGCTTCCGGCACAGCTTCTGTCGCCTTCTTATGTTTTTCATTGGCGGCTTCGAGTGCTTTGTTCTGTTCATCATGGCGTTTTTGATTCTGTTCGAGCTGAGACTTCACCACATTGACCCGTGCTTCCCTCATGGCTCGATCTGATTCACGTTGAAAAATCAGACGCTGCGAGCTCAGATCTTTATTGAGGTCGGCGATCATTTTGTCCTCTGCTGCCTGAAATAGTTGCGCCGCGCCTGTCTCCGAAATTTTCACCAACAAAGCACCATCTGCAGAAACGTTCATATCCAGTGCCGGCAAGTCATGCTGGCCGGCAACGGCCGTGTCAGCACGTTTCCAGAGTTTGATGACACGATACCCGGCAGATGCGACCAGATCACCGGCGGGATTAAACGCCACGGCGTGAGCATAGTCGCGGTGCGACGCGCCTGGTGATTCCAGTGCCGGATCGGTGAGTGATCGCGTTGCACCAGGTGCTGCGAGATCATAGACGACCACCTTATTGGCTCGACCTGCCGCAACAAACCGACCAAAAGGGTCCGCGTCGATGGAATATACAGCCGTGAGTGCATCGGGAACTGGCAGCCATTCAATACTGTCACTTCCGGTTGATGCGTCACCTTTAGCGCCTTCGATGATCCATTGACGAAGGAGTCCGAGTTGTTTTGGGGTTAACGGCTTTGCCTCTACCTGGTTTGGTGCAGGCGGCATGAAAGGCTCTTCGCTTCGGGAGGCGACCATATACAAATAGCTTTCGTCCGGCTCACCCGGAACAATGACTTCACCCGATGATCCGCCCTTAATGGCCAGTTCCGCCGATTCAAGAATTAAATCGCTTTCAGCTTTGGTCTTGCTATGACAGGCTAGGCAGCTGCCGGCGAGAATCGGGTAAATGTCCCGCTGGAATTCAACGGGACGTCCGAGGTCCGCAGGTTCCGGAACAATGGCCTGTTCTTCTTCTGCCGAAAGCACTGTTGTAAAGGCCGCCGGCAACATGAAACAGGCAAAAGCAACAAGTGAGTACTGGCGAAACTGCGTCATTCGGACACCTTGAGAGTAACAGGGACGTCGAATGAAGCCGGGCGTCCCTTGAAATCTGTTGTGGAAGCGCGGAGAACCGAGTTAGCAATGTCAGCAACTGCTGCATCGGCGGCGGCGGTGATGGTGACTTTACCCTCAGTCTGATCCGCGGGAAGACTCAGCGCGGTTGCTGTGAGCCCGCTGCCTTCCGGCACGACCAGCACAACTTCGACAGCACCGGCGAAGCCATTCTTTCTGGCGACAGTCACCGGCACTTCAATGGCGGCTCCCCGCTTGATGGCACCTTCTTCGGGCACACTGGCAGTGATCTTACCGGGTGTTGGGAAGACCTGCAGTTCAATCGCTGTAGCAACCGCACGAACGTTTACGTCCTTAGGTTTCGTGGCTTCATCAGCCGCTTTTGCAGCCTCATCGGCCTTTGTTTTCTCGCCGTTGAGTTCGTCCTGCCTTTTTTGAACTGCTGCAGCTGACGCTTGGGCCTGTTTGAGTTTTTCCTGCAGTTCGCTCAGACCGACCTTTGCGGCTTCACGCTGCTTAAGATTCTCTTTCGCGCTTTGCATCGCCAATTTGAGCATATTGGTCTGATTGGCTATTTCCGTGGTCAGTTTGGCCAGCTCAGTTGCTGCTGATTCCAGTGCCTTCGACGCAGTTTCAAGGGCGTCAAAGCGTATGTCGGCCGTTTTCACTGTGGATAAGGCATTTAATTGTGCCTGCTGAACTTTCTGAAATGCAACCAGCGCTGTTCCCTGTTCACCTGTTGTTGCGGCCGTAATTGTTTTTGTTAGCTCACCGACTTTGGCCTGATGGTTTTCCAGTTGCTTCTTCAGGTTCGTGATGGAATCCGTTGTTTTTCCGATTTCCGTGTTAACGGCCTCCGTGGCCGTGTTCGCATCAGTCAGAAGCTGCTGCTGTTGTTCGACCTGCTTTTGAACTTTAGCGACGCGAGCGTGTGCTCGCTCTGCCAACCATGGATTTCGACGATACTTGACAGGCCCTGTGGCATAAGCCAGCAATTGCGCAGGGCCAACGGCAGCATTTTCTTTGAAGAACAAACGAGCGGTTGCTGTGCCAACGTCTGGCGCAAAGGACACCGCAGGCACGTCGACATTGCCGGGCTGTCCTGCGAATACAACGTCCACCTTGCCATTGAAACCCTGACGACGTGTGAGCGTCACGGGGATCAACAATTGCTGGTCCTGATGCATGATTGCTTCAGTGAGTCCAAATTTGACTGTAAACGGCTGCGAATCCTTCATTACGTTGAGCAGTAACGCGTGAGTCAGACGAGCCGTTCGTGGCAGGCCATTGATCCCGTTGGATAACAGCGTTGCTACATGGGCTTCTTTCTGAAGGTTGCCTGCAGTTCCGGTGATTCGAATCGGCAGTGTCGCCTCCGGAGCATCATCCGCGGCCTGCAGCAAGAGTTTTGTGCCGGGTTTACCAGCAGCTATGGTGGTTAGAGCACACGTAACGCCCTGTGGCAAATCCTTGGCCGTCACTGTGATGGCCGAATCGTGACCATCTTCACGAATGACGTAGACCGGAATCTCATAATGGCCTCCGCGCCGAATACTGACCGCTCCGGTCGTTACAGGTGCGGTTCCATCCGCCGAGGCAATGGATTCGAAAGCAATCAGCTCAAAATCCGGCTCCGGGGCATGTACATCAACGACGAAGAATCGATCGGGTCGCACTCTGGTTCCTGCATAACGGTCTCGAATTCGCAACTGGTAAATGCCTTCGGCCGGAGCAGTCAGTCGATAGGCCGCATCGCTGGTTACTGTGGGGAGCTGATTGCCGCCCGGGTTCTGACGACCGTCTACTTCGGTGGCCAGCAGCTTGATTGTTTCCGATCCGTCATCTGCGGTGGTGACCTGTTCGATGTGCAGAATAGAATTTACGGGAACGCCAAGACGATGAGACAGTACTTCGATGTGCCGGATTTCGTCTTTTTGCGCGAAGAAACGAATTGTAATGTCCTGTCCGCGCAGTGGAAAATGACCGGCAACGGTAAACGGGCCGGTCAGCTGGCTGCCGTCGTCTGTGATGGGGTCGGATTCACGGTAAATCGGAACTCCACCTCGACATATCGCCAAACGCAGAATATTTCCATCGATACCATTCCACCATTGAGTATCGATGGCCGATGCAGCCACCGCAGAACCGGTAGACGGGCCTGCTGCAGTGATTGCATCGATGAAATGTGGCTTTCGCCAGAGTGGTGTACCGTTGATTTTCAGATCGGTCAGTTCTCCACCGGGCAAGTGTCGGCCATATACCGCTACAACTGTTTCAGCACCCGACGGAACGACTGGCGGCCAGACAAAATCTATCAACGGTCGTGTGTCGATTGTGAGTCGGTACGGGTAAGTGTGTCCGCCTGCGTAAATAACGTCGTGAATCTTCACGGTCAGGATCTGATCTCTGTCACTGGTCACGACAACTGAAGCTTCCTGATCGAGTGTCCGGCGGGCTTTTTTAATTCGCTGCCCTGCATCGTTCATGACCTGAATCAGTGGCTGCATCAGCGAACCAATGCGCGCTGACTCTGTCCGGATCGTAATGGTCCGGCCCGCGGTAACCGGAACTTTGTAAATGTCGATGTCGCCGCCACCGTCTGCACGGGCGTTAATAATCTGACCGACCTCTACAGGCTGCGCCACGTCTGTGGTGTTGTTCGGTTCGACTTCGCGGACTTCCGGCAGGCTGTCGACTCGAAAAGTTCGAGGATTGCTGACACCAAACAGACCACGCAAACGAACTTCGTAGTAGCCAGGTTCGACACCAGAACCGATGGAGACATCAAAAGTGTTCGCAATGACAGTTCCAGCTTCATTCTTTGCCTGAACTGCTGTGATTGCCGGATCACTAAACAGCATCTCTGAAAGTTCGTCGATGTCGGTACTTTCGGTGACCGCTATCTGGAAGGTCGATCCGACGGTACCCCCCTGAGGATACACGGCGCTGAGTCGAATCTGCGGCAGCTGTGCCGTCACTGCCGGTAGCAGCGGGCCAGAGATAATGACAATGAGTACAGCAGGGGTCAGGAGGCGTCGTGTCATGGCGAGTTGCCGGAGGAAGAAAGGTGGAAAAGAAGCCGATCTGGAGCGGGCCACTGAGTGACCGAAGTTTCTCGCGCTAATCCTGGTGCGCGACAGCAGGCTGTAAACGGACCCCACGTCAGATCTCAACGACCAGATTCCGGCGTACTAAAGAATTTCCATTGTATGCTGTGAATCCACTAATGGTTAAACAGAAACTCCTTTGTATTGATCAGTGCCCACAAAATGTCTTCGTAAGCAGCGGGAATGTTATCTTTGTGAGATTCAATGTAGGTCAGTGCCACCTGCATCTCATCGGCTTCGGCCGTTCGTGAAAAGGCGACCCGGTATAGTTCCTGAATCCGTTCCGCGTG
>Ga0310123_10000015_pt1 | contig 147346 bp, 149 predicted proteins | sample CB6_AW_1057_MG_FD_203505 | JGI IMG/M metagenome (GOLD analysis project Ga0310123, IMG submission 203505) | Marine microbial communities from Western Arctic Ocean, Canada - CB6_AW_1057 | ecosystem: Environmental > Aquatic > Marine > Oceanic | place: Canada: Western Arctic Ocean | collected...
TTGGATCTCGGAAAGCGCCTTGGTGTGCTTGCGATACTCGGCGGGGTCGGCCTGGACCGCGCCGTCGCTCACGAGCGCCATGAGCTCGTCGTATCGCGCCTCGATTGAATTGAGCTTTTCGAACATTGTTGCGAGACCTTACTCGTCCACTCCGGCCGGCTAGCCGCCCGAAACCGGGGGGAGGAATGCGACCTCGTCTCCGTCCGAAAGAACAGCGTCCATCTTTGAGTACTCTTCGTTCACCGCGGTCGAGACCGTTCCCCCATAGTCAACAAAGTCTGGGTACTCGGACGCGAGTGTATTCCAGAGAACGCGTGCCGTGGCTTTTTCCGGGACATCTCGCACACACTCGGCCACTCCAGCGATCTCACGCAGTCGCGCGAACAACCGGACGGTTATGCGCATGCTCGGCGGTAGGCGTCCTCACGCGCCTCATCGTCGTCTGGGTCGGCCGTGGCGCCCTCGATCCACGAGTCACCGCCCTCGAAGAACTCGTGCTTCCAAATTGGGACGATCTGTTTTATGCGCTCGATGGCATACCGGCACGTGGCGAAGGCTTGAGCCCGGTGGGGCGATGCGGCAGCGATGGCTACGCTTGCCTCGCCGACGTCGAGCGTGCCAAGACGATGATGGATGGCCAGCTCTGCGTCCGGCCAACGCTCTCGAGCTTCGGTCGCGATCCGCTCAAAGGCCTTGACCGCAAGTGGCTCATATCCTTCGTATTCCAGACGAAGCACTCGCTTTCCGAGGCTATGACCGCGCACTTGTCCAAGAAAGGTCGTTACGGCACCAGGCGTGGGCGACTGGGGCCGAGAGTCATCCAGAGCTGCCACCACGTCCCCGATCGAGAGAACGACGGGTGTCACAACAAACCGAGACACACTCATTTTTCCGGAGTATACCAGCGCCCCTTCTCGGGGCGTCCGAGTGGCCCCGGGCCCGCGCCAATGGGAAGACCGTGCTGAATCGCGGTCGACACATATTCTTTCGCGTCCCGCGCCGCACGTTCCAGCGTATCACCTCGCGCCAGGCCGGCGGCCAAGGCCGCGCTATGAGTACACCCCGTACCATGGGTGGATGAGGCGGGATGCCGGGGGCCAGCCAGCTCGACAAAGCGGTGACCGTCATAACAAAGGTCCACGACATCCGTCGTCGCCCGGTGCCCGCCGGTGATGATGACCGTTTGCGGGCCGAGACCTACGATTCGCTTGGCCGCTTCTCGTATGTCGCTTTCCGTTTCGATCGCAATTCCAGCGAGTCGCTCGGCTTCAAACCGATTGGGGGTGACGCAACGGGCAAGCGGGAGAAGTGTGCGGGTGAGGATGTCAATCGCATCCGCGTCGAGCAGTGGCGCCCCTCGGCTGGAGCGAAGAACGGGGTCGACGACAAGCGAAGGCAGTGACAAACGGTCGACACACGCGGCGACGGCTTCGACTGTTGCCGCGGTCGCCAACATTCCAGTCTTCACCGAGTCCACGCCCAAGTCGGAGACAACCGCCTCGATCTGGGTCACGACAAAAGCCGGTGGGAGCACGTGCACGGCAGTCACGGTCACCGTGTTCTGGGCGGTGACCGCCGTGATAGCGGTGACACCATGGACGCCACAGGCTGCAAACGTCTTGAGATCGGCTTGGATACCCGCGCCACCGCCGGAGTCACTGCCCGCGATGGTAAGCGCGGTGGCCACTACAGATTGTTAGCGTCCGATGGTACAAAGACGAGCAAATACTGATAGCGGAGGAACGTCTCACGGCTCAGTAGACGGAGTCCTGCCTGGGTGGCCTCCGCAATGACGACCTCTGGCTCGACGCGCTCGTCGAGCGGGGGGCCGGGGCCACCGCCCTCGAGACTGAAGCCGACGATGCCGACTCGGCCGTTTGGCTTGAGGGCCGCAGCAACGTGTCGCAGCAGCGTCACGGGGTCGGTCATTTCCGGGTAGGTTTCCACGATGAGCACTGCGTCGAGCCCGGTCGGGAGTTCGGGGTCGAGTGGGCTTCCCAGCACGACGGACACATTGGTCAGCCCCTCGCGGCCGACACGCCGTTCGATCGATGCCGTCATCTGTGGCTGAATATCTTCGGCGTAGACTCGACCGTTTGGACCCACTCGTTCGGCCAAACGAACCGTGAACCATCCTCCCCCGGCCCCGAGGTCCGCAACTCTGGCCCCGTCCGCAATACCCAGCGCATCCATGACCAGGTCAGGTTTCTGCCAGGCAGCCCGGTCCGGACCCTCGAGTTGACCAAGGTCCTCGGGCGGAAAGAGTCGCCCGTGCGGCACGCGTTCCTGCGCACTGAGGGTCGCCATTGCCGCGATGGCGGTCGCTAGAATGGTGACCGCCAGCCCTGCTCCGACGAGCCGGAATATCGTGACAGCGACAACGTACGTTCGTGTGACACACACAGTCATCTCACACTCATCGTATTCCGTGTTGAACGACGGCGGTGCACTAGCCAACGGGTGGACACGGCATCTCGGCGGCGCCCGCGAATTCTGGGAGAGGGGGGCGACCGTATCCCCGTTCAGCCGCACTCACGTCAAGGTCGCAGGTCCTCAGGTCTTCGACCGGAAGCAGCGCAAACGGGATTGGTCCGTCTACCTTCAGTCTCTTGAGATACCCTCCGCAGTCTCGACACATGTCCACGAGGCACTGCCCGTCATCCCCCGGTCCTGCCGTCAGTACGGATGCGCCCTTGGCGTCACAATACACGCAGTGGCCGGTGGGGAAGGGCCAGTCGCAGCCGCAAAACGAGCAGCGCAGGAGGCGCCCGTCTAGAGCGTGGGCGTAGCGTTCGGCGAAGGCTGGCCACGAGCCGCAGGCCGGACAGTATCCCTCTTGCCAGTTCGGCATGCCGGCTGAGGTCCCACCGTCACGACCCGCCGCGGTGGCTTTCCGGCTAGAAGGAAGGAGTGCACGCCGGAAGTGATGGGCGATCGGTCCCGCCGCGAGTTCGGCCACGAGCCAGAGAAGATCGGGTGCCACTCCGAGGTGATGGGCCTTGGTGAGGATTGCCTCTCGGCGTCGGGTGAGCGATGCGGAAATCAGAGAGCCGCAATCGATGTCACCGTGTTCGAGACTGTTCCGTAGTCGGCCGGCCGGGCGTCCCGCGGAACCGGATTCCAGGTCGTCGCAGAATCCAAGGAGATACGGGGTCAGCGCGGCCCCGTCGGTTTCAATGTTCTCCCCAATCAACACCGGCCGGCCTTCCGAGAGCTTGCGGGCGACCTCGTCGGGCGTGAGCGTCACCGGTATTGCGGGGAACGTGTGGGACTTCGAGCCGAGGGTCAGCGCCCGCCGGAGCAATCGGCGTTGGACGGCGATCGCTGGTTCGAGGTCCGGCCGCCGCTCTAGGAGAATGCGCCACTGTCGCTCGGCCGTCTGGATGGGCAATTCGTCCACTAACATACTCATAAATATAAACTTATCACGATCTGAGCCATCCGTCTCCTATTGCCCTGTGGCCCGCCACACCTTGTGGTGGTCGTCCCGCTACGGCTATAATCTACGGATACTTCGAGGGGAATCCGATGACGCTAGCCGCGATAGAGACTTCGATCAACGTTACTGAGGCCGCCGCGGGCAAGATTGCCCAGCTCCTGAACGAGGAGAAGACGACGGAGGCCGGGCTGCGGGTGTTCGTGCAGGGTGGCGGATGCTCCGGTTTCCAATATGGCTTGATGATCGAAGATGGAGCCGGCGACGCCGACGCTGACCAGATCTTTGAGTCGAACGGCGTCAAGTTGTTTGTCGACCCTATCAGTATTCGTTATCTCAATGGTGCAGAAGTCGACTTCGTGGACAATCTCACGGGTGGCGGGTTCACAATCAAGAATCCGAATGCGAAGTCGACCTGCGGTTGCGGTTCGTCGTTCGGAGTGTAGCTCCCGAAATCCGACGCCGGTCGGTCCGGTGGCGGTAACACGCCACAATTCAGCGAACCGAGATGGAACCGCGGTCAGAATACCTCGAGCGCCTCAGGCCTCCTGGCAGCCGCCGTTCCAGCAAGCGAGATCTCATCGTCAGCGTTTTCCTTCGGCAAGAAGGACACCTGAGCGCTGACGATCTCGTAGATGTGATTCGCTCTGACGACCACAATATCAGTCGCGCTACCGTATACAGGACCTTGCAGTGGATGGTCGACGCCGGCATCGCGCGTCGAGTAGACTTCGGCGAAGGGCGTTTCCGCTTTGAGCATTCGTATCGCCATCCGCGCCATTTTCACCTCCTCTGTAAAAGCTGCAATCGGTCCTACGAGTTTCTGAGCTCCGATATTGAGGGGTTGCTCGAAGAGATTGCCACGTCTCGGGGCTTTGCCGCGCGGCAGAGTGTCGTGCAGGTCTATGGCACGTGTGAGGAGTGTCGGACTGGCCTCCGTCGCCCGGGATCAGAGGTGCCCGACGAGCTGACGTTTGCCCGTGACGCGCTCCGGATCGCTATCGCGACGGAACGGAGCGGGCTAGAGTTCTACACTCGCGCAGCCCGGGTCGCCGCCGACCGACGGGCGCGGCGGGTTTTTGAAGGTCTCGCCGCGGAAGAGGAGGAGCACCTCGGTACGCTCGAAGCTCGTTATAGGAAATTGCTGGCGCAAGATCCAGAGCTTGAATCGCGGCCGACGTTTCTCTTTTTCAAGGGTGCTGCGAACGGCTTGTTTTCGGCGGGTGCGGATGAGCTCGTCGAAGGAATCGACGATCTGCGAGCGCTCATGATCGGTATCCGTTGCGAGCGAGGGTCGCATCGGTTCTTCCGTCGCTACGGAGAACGGTTCGAGGACACCGAGGGAAAACAGATCTTTCTCGAGTTTGCGGATGAAGAGCGTGAACATCTGGAGCTCCTCATCAAGGAGTATCGCGACCTTGAGAAGCGTCGGACGAGCACGTCCGGGCCCACGCTGTCAAAGCCACGTCCCCCCCGCTCAAAACGGGCACGCCGGGCGTCTGCTTGAGGCGCCAGACGGCCTCGACATACGCGCGATCTGGCATCAATATCGTGGCGGCTTCCTTGATTGACCTCCACCTCCATACCACGGCGTCTGACGGCACACTCGATCCAGTCACGCTCGTGAAACGCGCCCACGCCGCCGGCGTCCGGACGTTGAGCGTAACTGACCATGACACAATGGCCGGCGTTCCCGCGGCTGCCGAGACCGCCGCTGCGTTGCAGGTGGAGTGCTTACCGGGAGTCGAGATTTCCGCAGTGCTCGACGGTCGAGATGTCCATGTCCTTGCCTACTTTCTCGACCCGGCGCCTCCGGGAATGACGTATTTCCTCGAGGCGCAGCGCGCTGAGCGAGTGACCCGCGCCCGTCGCATGGCCGCTCGTCTTGAGACATCGGGTGTCCCGATTGGGATTGACGCGATCATTGATTCGGCCGCACGTGCGGGGCAATCCGTCGCTCGTCCGGCACTCGCCCGGGCGCTGGTTGATGCGGGTCACGCGCGAAGCCAAAGAGAGGCGTTTGACCGATGGCTTGGCGATCGCCGTCCCGCGTTTGTCAGACGGAGCGGGTATACACCCGCCGAAGTGGCCCAACTGGTGTCAAGAGCCGGCGGCATTAGTGCGCTTGCCCATCCGGGCCTTCTGCGACGCGACCGCTTGATTCCACGTCTCGCGAATGCTGGGCTGACGGCGCTCGAAGCCTATCACCCGCATCATGGCGCCGCCGAGGAGTTGCGGTATCGACAACTGGCGGAGCGACACGGATTGGCCGTGAGTGGCGGCTCTGACTATCACGGTGACGAGCACCACCGGGCTGCGAGCTTTGGCAACATGGGTTTGCCCCGGGCGTTGTTTATTCCCCTCTTGCAACGCCTGCTGCACGCGCATGGAGCCGCCAACCTGGGTCCGCCGGTTGGCGGTGACGCTCCGGCCGGCCATGACGTCGCCGATGACTGATCCTCGGGCGATGGTGGCCGGGTCACCACCATCGCCATTTGTTGTCCGGTCCTTACCAAATGTGCGTGGCGCGCTCGCTCCACAATCGGGCACGCGTTTCACCGCGTTGGATGTGGCGATGGGGTATGGCAGACACACCGCACTCCTGGCGCAGACAGGTTTCACGGTATTTGGCATTGACCGTGATTCGGCGGGTGTTCAGCACACGATGAGGACGCTACGAGATAAAGGCCTTTCTGCGTCGCTCTGGGTCGCCGATCTCGAGATTTCCGAGTGGCCGATGGGGTTTTGCTGCGATCTTGTCCTTTGCACTCGATTTCTCCAGCGTTCGCTCTGGCCGGTCTTGCGCCGCGTCGTTGCCCCGGGTGGGTTTGTGATCTACGAGACGTTTCTCACGAGTCAGCGTCGACTTGGTTGGGGGCCACGTTCTTCGGCTCACCTGCTCGAGTCGGGAGAGCTCGGTGGGGTGTTTGACGACTGGGAACTGTGGCACTACGAAGAGCACGATGCGCCGGAAGCGGTTGCTCAGCTCGTCGCCAGGAAACCGTCTCACCCGCCTCGCTGATATGATCCAGCAGCCAGTGCGGCACCCGTCGCATGTCGCCGGAAGTGGTGGCGCGTCGGCTCATCACCGCACGACGAGGGAAGATATTGGACGTTTGTCAGCACGCGGCACGGGCGGGTGATCGACCTGGTCCGGTGATTGTCTCGGACTTTTCACGAAAGACACGCGGGTGACGGCTGCGCTGATTACGGCCATGGTGCTGAGTCTGGCTGGGTTGGCCTACTCGGCATTTCTGGGTTTTACGGCCGTCGAGTCCGTCGAGATATTCCGGCACACGACGTTCGGTACTTTTTTTACGCTGATCACACTTCTGGCGCATTGCATGACCATGTTCTACCTGATCGGGAAGGGTAAAGCGGTGCGGGAGGCTGTCACAGAGGGACAACTCGACCCCGAGCTCTATCTCTCTGTCGCTCGAGCTCGAAAACCCGTCTTTGGGATAGCCACCATCGCCATGCTCGTGACGATGCTGACGGCGATTCTCGGGGGCGGCGTGGATACCGGTGTATTGCCCGCGGGTATCCACTCATTGGTTGGCGTGACGGCCATTGCGCTCAATGGTCTGGCCCTCCGTACTGCCATTGACGCGATGCTGTCGATTTCTCGCATCGTGGACGAGGTCAACGCGCTGCTCGTCGCGCCCCCGCCGGTGACATCCGACGCGTGAGCTCGAATAACTGTGGCCGCGCCGCAGCTAAACCCGAAGAGAAAGACCCGGTCACCGTCCCGATTCCGTTGTGGTAGAAAGACCGGTTGGCTGTCGGTCTTGTCGATGGCTTCGTAGAGACGGAAGACATTGCTGTCCGGCGTGTGACCGCCCTTGTTGCCGGTGCCGTCCGCGCAGCTCACCAGATTGCCAATCATAGGTTTCCTTTCTAGCAGCATCGGCGGCTGGCGCCAGACACCGTCGGCACATTGATCGCCGGGGGAAGTACTACCTTCCGAGAAGCGAAAGGTGCACCCGTGCGACTGAGTGCATATAGCCGCCGACCCGCGAGTATCGATCCTCAGCGGCGGTACGGATGTGCTCGAGCGCCGTATCGTTGTCACCGAGTGCTTCGGCATACAGCCCCAGATAGAGATGGGCAAAGAACTCGCCACTCGGTCCTTGGCCGGCTGCGATCACGTCCTCTGGCGCGAGTTCGCCGGCATACAGCTCATAGACTTGGCGCATGGGTATTCGAGCGTCCGGTCCGACCGGCAGAAGGGCGTCTCGCGCCCTCGTGGGTGTCTCCTCCCGAGCAACACACAAGAAGTGCCAGGTCGCGTTCTCGACGTCGTTCGGGTTGACAGTGCGGTGTGATTCGAACTGGTCGCGACAGTCGCGGTAACGCTCTGCGTAATACAGCACGATTCCGCGTTGCCACAGCGTTGGCGCAGACTGTGGAGCGAGTTCGACGAGGGTGTCAAACCCGGTTGCCGAAGCCGCGATGTCGCCCCGCATGAAATCGTCTACCGCCTGGTCAAAGACCACTCGAGGGTCACGGTCGGCGCCGGCTGGCTGCGCGAATGCTGCCGTGGCCGAGAGGGAGAGGACGACGCAGAGACAGATGTTTTGAACCATGGAACAGATCATAGTGCGCAAGGTCGGTGTCTCCCAGGCCTATAATTCCGTCGAATGCCTTGGTGGAGAGTGATCGCGCAACATGGCTGGTCAGCCATTCTCACCGGCACCCTTGTTACGGTCGCGGTCGTCGTCATGGTGCTGACGCTGATGCGGGGCGCTCTAACCGTTCCGTCATCAGAAACGGCCGTGACCGCTGATGCGCCGCCTGCGCCGGACCGCGGATACGTCTCGTTGTTCCCCCTGGCGAACGACCAGTTCTCGATCGTCGAGATGGCGACTGCGCACGGCGCATTCACGATCGAAGTAGAGATCGCAGCGGGCGCCGACACCGGCTCTATCGCGGAAGGCCTGATCGAACCCGTACAAGACCGATACGCCGAAGTGCTGGTCTATTTTTACGACCGAGAAAGCGACAACGCGCTTCCACGGAGCCGCATCCAATGGACGGCCGACGGCGGTTATTCCGAGCTTGAGTATTAGGGGCCCTGGATGCCGCGTCGGCGGTGTTGCTCTTCGCAGGCGCCCAATATGTTGGGTCACCGAGCGCGGCTCCTTGTCTCGCCGGCCGAGTATTGCTGACCCTTCTCCGGAGAGTCCGTTTGTCGGACAAGCCGCACGACGGCTGACCACTGGGTCTCCTCACATTTGAGGAGCTTCCCTGGGACGGACACTACGCGGAACGGCGACTTGGGCGTAAGATCTGCCAGTGGTAGCTGGATCCTTGGAGATGGCTCTGTTGAGAGAGGTGATCACATGGGCAAGAAATATACCCGTTCCCTTCTGGTCAGGCTGTGTATTCCGGTCCTGTTAGTGTCGGTCGTTGGGGTCAGTGCGCAACGCGGCCAGGTCGATTGGGATGCGGTGGAGATCAGCACACATCACGTGGCAGGAACCGTGCACTATGTCCAGGGACAGGGAGGGAATATCGGTCTGTCAGTGGGCGACGACGGCGTCCTCATGGTTGACGACCAATTTGCGCCGCTGACCAGCCGGATTGTTGATGCCATCAACGGTATCTCGAACGGCCAGATCCGCTTTCTGATCAATAGCCATGTCCACGGCGACCATACAGGCGGAAACGAAAACATCGGTCGGATGGGTATTCTGATTTTGGCGCAGGATCGGGTGCGAGTTCGTCTGGCGGAGTCGTTGCCCGAAGTTGCACTTCCAGCCCTCACCTTTGACGAGGACATCACGATTCATCTGAACGGTGAAGAGGTCCACGTTATCTCTATGCCCCCAGCCCATACCGACGGCGACAGCATCATCCATTTCAAGGGCTCGGATGCGATCGTGGTGGGAGATGTGTTTCGGACCGTCGCGTTCCCCGTCATCGACCGAAACAACGGCGGGACGCTGGACGGGACGATCGACACGCTCGGAATCATCGCCGGAATGGCGGGTGCCGAAACAAAGATCGTGCCCGGACATGGCGTGGTCTCTACCCGCGAGGATGTGGTCGAATTTCGGGATATGGTCATCGATGTAGCCGCGCAGGTTGCTGAGCTCGTGGAGCAGGGGATGAGCTATGAGCAGGTGGCTGCCGCGAACCCTACGGCTCCGTACGAGGCAAAGTGGGGATCGCCAGACCGGTTTCTGACCGCGGTCTATGCTGAGTTGGGTGGCGGTGAATAGCACACCGGCTCGGAGCCAATCGGGTGGTGTTGCGAGAAGAAATGGAGAAATGAAATGAACATGTGGAAATGGTTTTCACTGGCGCTGGGTGCCACGCTGGTTGTCCTCCCGGCCGAGGCTTCGGCGCAGACCGGGGTCGATGAGGTGCCTGTGCTTCGCGGCGCGGCGATCGGCGCGGACGCGCCGCTGGTGGCCCTGGAAGATGTGTTGGGCAACCCTGACGCCTACTCTGATCGGGTGGTAACGGTTGAAGGCACGGTGAAGCAGGTCTGTCAGATGATGGGGTGTTGGATGGAGCTGGTCTCCTCATCTGGAAGCACATCCGTTGGCATTCGCGTGACCTTCAAGGATTATGGTTTCTTCGTGCCAAAGGACTCTCAGGGACGATCCGCAACCTTGCAAGGCGAGATTGAGACGAGTGTGTTCTCCAAGGAAGACGCCGACCATTTGATTGCAGAAGGCGTGTCGCTTACCCGAAATCCTGACGGAACCGCCACCGAGCTTAGTTTTGTGGCCGCTGGGGTAGAGCTTCGCTCCAACCTCTAGACGGTAAGTCTCCTGGGTCTCGGCGCGGGTGTTGCGGGACGCCGGACGACCTGGCGACCCTGGAACATTGCTGGCGAGTCTTGGTGGCTAGTGGACTGTCGCAGAGACAAGTTAAGCGCAATGCGGCCCGGGACGCTCGCGTCGGCGGCGGTGCACTGTGTCCCGCTTGGGACTCTAGGAGCAGGCCAACGACTATCGGTAGGCTAGTCTCGAAGACTGGGAATTCGCAAAATCTTAGCAAGACTCCGGAGAAAAAATATGAGTGGACGAATTGGTAGCGTGTGTACTCACGCCGTGGTGACGACTGCTGTCTTCATGATAGCGGCGGCCGTGGTCATGGCTCATATGGCCCTGCAAAAAAGTGCGCCCGAGAAGGACGCCGTCTTGTCGGCGTCTCCCGACGAGATTCAGCTTTGGTTCACGCAGAAACCGGATCCCGCGGTGAGCAACGTATCGCTTGCCGGGGACCAGGGTGAAATCGAGCTTGGTGATGCGAAAGTGATGGAAGAAAAATCCGTTGCGGTCAGCGTGCCCGCGCTCGACCCGGGCACCTACAGTGTCAGCTGGCGGTCGGCGGGCGATGATGGGCACATCCAGCGTGGGCAGTTCTCATTCACCATCCGTGCGGCTGAATAGCAGACAAGAAGAATAGCTCACCAGAGCGCCAAGACCGCTCCGGCGTGTCCGCCAACAAACTGCACGACGCCGGGACGGATTGACTGCTTGCGACAGACGCACAGTCCATTTGGAGAGACAACCCGATGAAGACAGTTCAGAAACTCACGCTGGATGACGCACGTGTGATCATGGCCGCCGCCGAGACAAAGTCATGCGAGATTGGTGTCGACATGGACATCGCCATCACGGACGACAGCGGAAGCCTGTTGATGTTCCACCGCATGGACAACGGTCGCATCACCAGCATAGAGGTGGCGATCAGTAAAGCGTTTACGGCGGCGGCGGCGAGACGCTCAACCCGGGCTTACGGCGATGTCAGTGGCCCCGGAGGCCCGGCGTTTGGCATTCACGTCAGCCATCAGGGTCGCTTCATGATCGTCGCCGGCGGTCTGCCAATTTTTGTCGATGATCAAATCGTCGGCGGCGTGGGCTGTAGCTCTGGTCACCCTGATCAAGATGAAGAAGTTGCCCAAGCTGGGATTGACGCGTTTCTCGCCTCCCTGACATCATAGAAGCCCGTCGACTACCCTCCGAGCGTACCCTCGTCATCGATACACCGGGCCAGTTTCTGTTGGCAGTCGTTACACACCCACAGCGGATCTCCTTCGGGATGGGGTGTGAGTTGGCTGCCTGCCTCGCGAGGCAAGTCACACAACTCACAGACGCGGAAACTGAGACTCAACGCCAGTCTTTGCGCGAACGACGGACCGCGTTTTGCAGGACTTGAACCCAGTGCCATCTTCGCCTCCATGTGCAGTTTCGTGCAGGTGGTTCCGACGGAGCGGCTCACGTGAGCCTTTGGAGTATCTGCATTCTACTTCTTCCCCGTCTGGAGAACTGGCCAGGTCGTTCAACGCAAGAATTTTTATTAGGTTGCTAGACCTATTGCTAAGGTATCGTCTGTGATTCGCGACTCCCGCTGGTACGCTCTTGGACTCGTTCTCGGCACGAGGCATCGGTCAGGCGGCACCTCGAACAGATCGAAGTGGAAGCCTTTTTGCCCACGGTCCGCAAATGGAGTCGCTGGAAGGATCGAAAGAAAGAGGTCGATTGGCCGCTGTTTCCAGGCTACTGCTTTGCTCGGTTCGACCCATCCGCGACCTATCGTGTTGTCAAGAGCCCTGGGATCGTCGACGTGCTGTCCATCGACGGCGCCCCGGCTCCCATCCCAGAGGCCGAGATCAAAAGCCTCCGGCAGCTTGTCGGCGAGCTCAAGTATGATCCCTGCCCACTGCTCAAGGAAGGGGTGATGGTCGAGGTTATCTACGGTCCGCTTCAGGGTGTGACAGGACGACTGATACGAAAGGGTACGCGTGCTCGGTTGTTTCTCGCCGTGAATCTCATCAACCAGGCCGTCAGTGTCGAAGTCGACGCCGCCGACGTCAGGCCATTCTCCTAGCACCCGCCGCCGCCAGCGTTCTCTGCCACAGGTACTCAGCCCCCATTGCTCGGCCAGGATAAGGGGCCGTGTGGCATGGACGGGGGCGTGCGCTCGGCGGGCGGTGTTGGGTCGCTGACAGCACTGACTACCCTGGTGCTGTCGCCATCTCTCGACACCCTGCCGGATGTCGAACTGCATTCAATGTCTCAAATCGAACGGGATGAACATCCTAGGACAATTTGACCGGTCGGCGGTGCTCCCTACCGCGCGCGGGCGCGGCGGGTGGATTTCTAGGTCGGCGGGAGCTTGCTGAGGCCGTGCTTGAGCGCGTATAGCGCAAGCTCGAATCGGCTTGAGAGCTCCAGCTTTCTAAAGATTGATGTGAGGTGATTGCGGACGGTGACCTCACTGATGGACAGGCGGTTCCCGATGTCCATGTTCCGTAGCCCTTCGCCAACGAGGGGCACAACCTGACGCTCGCGGCGTGTCAGGAGCGCTTCCAGTCTGGTCTCGGCCGATGTCGATGGCTCCGTCGTGGTCAGGCAAGTTATGAGCTGTGTCGTAGACGCAGTGTCCAGCCAGACCTGGCCCTCATGGACCTTCTGAACAGCGTCAAAGAGGGCTTCTGGCGCTTCATTCTTGAGTACCGCACCGGTTACACCGTTCCGAAACGCGAGGGCCAGAGTGTCTCGGCTGAGCGTGCCGGCCAAAATCAGTATCCGTGTGCCGCGCGTCACAGTTGGCGCAAGCATCGGGAGGAGGTGCTCCGTCCCGCCGTCAATATCCAGGATGACGACATCGCAGTTACGAAACGCGCTTTCGTCGAACGGAAGTGACGTCATCTCAGCCGTGGGGAGGTCCTCGACTACAAATCTTTCGTTCTTTTGGAACAGCAATGTGAGGCCCGCCGTCAAGACCCGCTGTACACCAAGGATCGCGACATGGATCGGGGCCCGCGCGGTTCTTGGCACCTCGTTCGGAATCGCAGCACCATGCCACGGGGAGTGCGGAGCATTCGATGCATCTTGCACGGAGGTTGGCCTCTTATTGGCGGCTATAAATAGTCAACATCGAAGAAGACATTTACGAATAAGTGAAATAACTTGGATAAAAAACATCCATATCAGGTGATATATTAAGGAGGGGATGGCGGAAGCGCCTGGGAGTCGAACCCAGCCCCCCCGCGTTGGCGGGGAGCGACCGGTTTTGAAGACCGGGAGGGCCACCGGGCCCCGTTCGCCTCCGAACGTGCGCCACCGTAAAGCGTCCGGAGGCCCACTGACTCTGCCGTCGGCTTTTGAGGCAGATCACCCCCAATAACCGCGAAGATGCGACGGACCCGTGCGTGAATATTTGAAGTGCGTGAGCGGAACCGGCCCCGCTAGCGGCCGGCGTGCTGTGCCGAGACTAGCCTTCGAGCAAGTGGACTTCTCCCGCCCGCGGACCTTTCTGGGATTCCTCTATCGTGAAGTCGACCCGCTGTCCTTCCCTGAGTAACTCAAACACGGCGCCTCGCACAGAACTACGGTGAAAGAAGTGCTCGACCCCGCTTTCGTCGCGAATAAACCCGAATCCCTTGTCGGTCAACAGACGTGCAATCGTGCCGGTTGGCATACCGTTCCTCCGAAGTGAGCCGTGGGCGCGCATCTTTCATCGCCCATCAACAGTAGATCCCGACCCGCCGCGCGGATGGTCTCCCGGGCAAACGTTAGCCCCGGTTACTGGAATCCGACTCGAAGGTGGGTAGTCTATTGAGGTAGTTGAGAGAAGTCAACCAATTACGTAAATTCATGGTGTCTCGGCATTGACATCAGCCGTACGCGAGGGTTTCTTGTCACCGACCGCTGACCCAGCCGCCGCAGGTTTCTTCGCAGCGGCTGGTTTCTTGGGTGGGGGAAAGGTGGTCCAGAAGTGACGTCCGCAGGCTGGACAGTCCCAGAATTGTTGCGGGGGCCACGGGTCGGTGGGGCCGGGGTCTTTCAGCACCATCTGCTCCCCGCAACGCTGGCAGCGGATTTGGACCTGAACGTCGTGCATCGCGCGATTCTAGCCGACTACTGCGGACTTTTGTAGAGTGATGTGTGCCTGTCCGCTCAATTTTGCCCGCGATTGTGCTTTCGGCCGGCAAGTCGCGACGTATGGGACGCACAAAAGCGTTGCTGCCCACCGATATTGCCGGCGAGACGTTTATCACTCGAATCGTCCGCGCGCTCCGGGCTGGCGGCGTGGACGATGTTCTCGTCGTTGTGGGCTCCGCCGGTCCTCAGATCACCCAGGCTCTTGCCTCACTAGATCCACCGCCCCGCACGGTGGTCAATCCCCGTCCGGAGGAAGGCCAGCTGTCATCGCTCTTGACCGGCTTGGCGGCCGTCGATCGTCCCGGGGTGGGCGGGCTGATGGTGACCCTCGTCGATGTGCCGCTCATCGACGCCGAAACGGTGCGGCGTTTGAGGGTCCGACACCAAGAAACCGGTGCGCCGTTCGTGCGACCGGTCAACAACGGGCGTCATGGACACCCGGTCATTTTTGACCGGGCGGTCTTTGACGACCTGCGATCGGCTGACCGAGCGCTTGGGGCGAAGCCGGTCGTGCGGGCGTATCTGGATCGTTCAGTCGAAGTCCCTGTGGAACTGGAGGGCCCGTTCCTGGACGTGGATACACCGGCCGCTTACGAGCAGGTCTTTGGACGGCCGGTGCCGTCGGTTTCGCAGTAGTGCAGAGCGGCCCAGACCCGCGCTATTGGCCGTTTCTTCAGGGCTGGCGCAGGCCGATGCCGCTGTTGCGGCACGCATCGACCAACCGCGATAGGAAAAGTGGTGGACCAGACGGGGGTCGAACCCGTGACCTCGTGAATGCCATTCACGCGCGCTCCCAACTGCGCCACTGGCCCACGTCGCGTCTATTGTAAGCCTGCGTGCGACCGGTAATCAACGACGGTGTCACCCGGCCGCCGCTCCCTCGGTGGATTCTGTGGTCTCGGCGCAGCTCACTCGTCCCCGAGCAGCCCGCCGTCAGCGTCGTGGGTATCCGCGCGGTTGTATGCCGCGGGCCTTTCACCACGGGTTGTCAGGCGTTCGCGTAGGCTAGGCCGTCGCCGAGGACCCACGCGGCGGCGTTACGGGTTGGTGGTCCCATCCTTCCCCGGGATCCTCGCGTCTCCCGCCCCGCCAGCGGGCGCCTCAGCATGCCAAAATGCAATCAGGCCAAGCGCCTTCGGATTGATGAACGGGACCACTCAGTACGTCAAGAACATCCGCTGAATTTCGGCGATGTCGCTGCCCTGGGTCAGCGCCAACATCAAGAGTATCCGTGCCTTGATTGGGGAGAGGTCGGCGCCTGAAATGTAGGTGGATACCGAGGTTTCTGGATCGGGACTGCCGGTGGACCTCGCGGTTCTCCGACGAGGTCCCACCCGACCGCTTCCGGTGCGGGTGGTCATGACGACGGGAACGCCGGCGGCGGTGACCTGTCGAATTGCCTCGCGCTGACTGGGGCTGCTGCCCCCGGCTCCAAATCCCGCGAGGATCAGACCGTCAGCCCCTGCATCCACCGCGGCCACCAAAAGGTCGCCCGGAGCATCGAGATACGCGAGTAACACATCGACTCTCGGGAGTGCCCACACTACGCGAAGATCAAATTCGCTTGCGAGTGTGTGGGGATGCTCAACTCGACGATGGTAGACCAGCCCGTGCTCGTCCACGAATCCGAGGGCGCCGTGGGCCCGCGAGCTAAACGTATCGAGTCGCTGAGCGTTCGTCTTCGTGACGTCCCTCGCCGAGTTGATTTCGTTGTTGAGCACGACCAGTACGCCGCGCCCCCGGGACGCTGGCGCGGCGGCGACTTGGAACGCTTGGAGGAGGTTTCTCGCACCGTCATAGCCCAGCGTTCGTGGCCGACGCATCGATCCGACCACCACGACCGGTCGGTCGGTCCGCACGGTGAGATGGAGGAAGAACGCGGTCTCTTCCAGCGCGTCGGTGCCGCTTGCGACGACAATCCCAGACAAATCGGGTCGTTTCGCAAAGAGCTCATTGATGCGGCGCGCGAGTGAGAGCCAGTCCTGGCGGGTCAATGAGCTGCTGGCGACGTTCGAAAACTGCTCGGTCTCTGCCACGACGTGACGGCTCAGCCGCGGAATTGCCGCAATGAGCTGTGTCGCCGTCAGACGACCGCCTGGCCGATTGGAGATCGTGCCCCCGGTGGCGATCAGCCTGACCGTAGGGCGGGAGTCGCGGTCAGGAGACTGACTCGCGGCGACGGACGGGCCGCAGGCCAGCCAGAGTGTCACCCAGCAGAATCCGACCCGTCTGACGCAACGTCTCGACAGTGTAGGCATTTTGCGCGGCGCCCTACGAGCAGGCTCGCGGGGCGTGGATGAGGGTACTACGAGTCGTCGCGGAGCGTACCAGAAGCGACATGATGGGCCCGCTCGAGCCATTTGACCAAAAGCTCGGCAGCCTCCGGCGCCGTCGTTCCGTAAAAGGGCATGAGGGAAGTCGTCCCGCTGAGCGTGATGAGATAGGCACGCCACCGATCCGGTCGGACCGCGGTGACCTCAATCTGGTAGATGCGGCCGTTGATGGTCTCTTCGAAACGTTGGAGGTTCACGGTTGGACGAAGCCGGGAGTGTCGGAGATTTTGACGACCTGGGAGATGAGATTCTACCGCGCTGAGTAGACGCGTCAAGCGAAGCGATACGCGAAGACTCTGTCCACATCCAGAGCAACCTCGGACCACCCAATGGGTTTGGGCAGAAACTGGGATCTCTGTCGACGTTTCCACATAAAATGCACAGATTTTCCACATATTTTACACAGCGAGGCCGACTCGAGATCGCGACATCGCGTATCACCTTGACCTGCTCATGCGACGCCCACTACGCTCAAAACCATGAGGGCCAACAGCCGCGTGCCACTCGCGTCATGCGGCGCCCTTGCGATATGCGTCTTCTTCCTGTCGGCGTCGCCGCGCGCGGAGACCGCGCGCGGCGACCCGATCCTGTACCGCATTTTTCTAGACGAGGCGGTCACCGGTCCCGTCGAAACACCGTCGTCGACGGTCGTGAGTTTTGGTCACTTTGCTCGTGTCGGCGACCGCGTGGTCTTTTCGCTACCCCTAAGCGCCGACCCGGCCGCGGGGCCGCTGCAGCTTGTCGGAATCCCCGCCGCCAGTGTCGACTGGCCGGCGACAGATCGATACGCCGACTCCGCGCGATACGACCGATATCTCACAACGCGGTTCCAATCCGAGGCCTCTCGGGCCAGTGTGGCTGTTGCCCGGTCGGTCGTTGGCGCCACTGAGCCGGCGTTTCCTCCGCCCGAGTTACAGGAAATGGTCATGCAGGCACTGACGGTCGCCCGGTTGACTACGGTGCCGGCCGAACGGCTTTCGGTGCTCGAGACGGTGATTGCCCTCCTTGATGAATCCGACCAAAGCGTGGCGGCGGACTGGAAGGATTCTGTGTGGGAGCTAGCGACTCAGGAGCGTGCCGCAGAGGTCGCGGTCGAGCGCGCCTACGCACAGCTTGGAACCGATGCGCTCGAGGAAGCGACCCACCTCGCAGTAAATGCTGACGTTCGGGGCGTACAGGCCGTGATGGACCGGGTCCTTCATCGGGACGGCGCGCTCGGCAACCGACGGCCGAATCATGTGCTGGCGGTTGTCACGGCCATCGACGAGCAGTTGGCCGCAGCACGGGCCCTTCGTCTCCAACGCGACCACTGGCAGCTTATGGCCGAAAGCTATCGTCGGTACGACGAAGAGGTCGGATCGGTCGTGGAACAGTTCGACGCAGAACGGGCTGTTCTCGACGATGTGCGGGTGTTGGCGGGGCCGGATGCAGACCTGCTGCTCGGTCTCGAGGAGCGTCTGGAGCGGGCTCGGGCCGCGCTGGACGAGGTGTTTGTCCCTGAGGGCGTGCGTGGCACGCACGGATTGTTTCGTCAGGCGCTGGGATTGGCAGTGCAGTCGGTTGTCGGACGTCGCATGGCGGTGACCGAAGGCGATCTGGGGGTCGCGCGTGATGCGGCGTCGGCCGCCGCTGGTGCGTTCTTGCTGTTCGATCGTGCCATCGACGAGTCGCAGCTTCTCTTGACTTTGCCCGATTTCAACTAGTGGACTCTCGGGGAGAAAAGTTGACCATGCTGCGGTCGGGACGCGGTGCTGGCGGCGTTGATGCTCGCGAGCAGAGGCCAAATATGTGCCCTCACCGCGACTGGTCAGCCGGGCGTCTTGGCCGGAGCATGGTCAACTTCTCACTGCGACGCACCCGCGCCTGCTTCAGCAACTCCATGCCGCAAAAGGACTGGAGTTTCCAATCGTGTTTCTGGTTGACATCGGGCGCGGGACCGGGAACGACAGCCCCGCCGTAACTATCGCGGCCGGCCGTCGCGGTCTGGCCGTATCGTCCCGAGGCGGATGACGGTGGCGCCCGTCTCCGCGCGCAGGATGTCGAGGAAACAAAGCGTCTTCTCTATGTCGCGCTCACTCGCGCGCGTGACCGTCTCTATCTTTCCGCCACCACCCCCCATGGGCAACCGCTGTTCAACCGGGGTAGTTTTGGGTCGGTGCTGACACCCGAGTTGGCGTCGCTCTTTGCGGCCGCGTCACACCCACTCGTTGGGTGTGACTCGGCTGACAGGATGTCAGTCGCGACGCAACGCGGGGTCGGCCGCGAGACGGTCTGCCCAGTGCCGTGCGTTTGCAACCGCTTCGTCCTGGGTTTGACCGACCAGAATCACTTTTCCCGACGGTTGGCCGTCCGGGCCAGAGGTGACCCAGGCCACCCAGTGCCCGGCTCTGGGCTCGCTATGAATGTTGTTACTCTCGGCTGTGGGCATGTGCAGGATGATCCTAGTCTAACCACTTGGTGCTCTGCCAATCAGGAATGGGCGTTCTACCGAAATCCGTCTGATTTGTTTGCACGCTTTCCGAGCTATCTCGTAGAATGGCGTGTTTCATCTTCGATAGACAAGCCGTCCTACGACAGGCGAGAGGAGTCACACGCGATGGGGCTGACCTGCCCGAGTTGTGGCAACGAGCAGAGCTTTCAAATCAAGACGTTGCAGATGCACGTCGTGCATGTCGACGACGGTCAGATGGGTGTGGCGCAAGAGGATAGACCGGCCGTACTCGAAATACTGTGCGACGAGTGCGAAGCTGAGCTCGAGCTTCAGCACGTCGAGGCTGACGTCCGAGGAGAAGTGTTGCATCTCCTTGGAGCGTCTCGCTAGTGCACTAGTCACGCGGAGACCCTACGACAGCTACGCGGGTGTGAGACAGGCGACGGGAAGTTAGTGCCGGTATCCGCAGAGTAGACACTGCCAGCCCGGAACGGCGGGCGGCGGGTCGGGAGCGTCGTTCGTTGCGGCTAGAGCCTCGACGGTGGCTCTCCATCGTGGATGCGTGGATTCTAGAATCCCACCGCAATCTGGACACGTTCTGAGCGTGCACGTTGGTGAGCTGCCCCCGGTAGCATCATGGCACCCGTCTGGCATCGTGGGCCATCTTAGCATGCGTCATGAGCTGCCCTATCGGGGCTCCCACGTCATCCCTTGACAACCGCTCGAGGCGGACCCTATCGTACACTTCCCATGGCTCGTTTATACCGGCTCCTGGGGGTTTCGCGTTTTGCTGATCGCGCTGAGATCCGCCAGGCGTATTGGTCGCTGACTCGCCGGTTTCGGCGAGAAAACCGTCGAGTTGGCGAAGACGATCAGCGACCGTCCGAAGCTCGCCGAGCCTTCGAAGTATTGAGCGACCCGCGAAGCCGCCAGGGCTACGACGGTCATTTTGGCATCATTCGCGCAGTCGGTACGAGCCGCCATCTCTCGCGCGATACCCGACCCGATATAGAGACGAGTCTTGCCGCCGACGAGATTTCGACTGGGTTTCCGTCGATGACTCGCCTGGTGCCACGGGTTCTCACCGATTTTCTTGGTAGTGCCAACCAGCCCACCCATCAGACTCGCGTGGCTCTGACTGCTCATCAGGCCTTCCACGGCGTGCGCGTACCTTTGGATCTCCCCGTGCGTCCAACCTGTCCCATCTGCGGGGGACGGGGCGAAACCTGGACGACTTCCTGCGGGGTATGCGACGGAACCGGGTCGGGTTCGTTCTCCCATCACGTGCAGTTTCCGATTCCCGCCGGCGTGCACGATGGCGCGCGCCTGACTTTTACCGTGTCTCCTCCGTTCGCCGCCGACGCGCGCGTCGAGCTTCGGATCGCCATTCAGTAAGGACGTGTGTTAATGGCTACCCTCAACGAGGCTGTCGTCCTCGAAGCCCTGAAGTCTGTAAAAGATCCAGACCTAGGGCGCGACATTGTCAGTCTTGGCTTTGTAAAGAATCTTGCAATCGACGGCTCCGACGTGTCGTTTGCGATCGAGCTCACGACGCCGGCGTGTCCCGTAAAGGACCAGATGCGCGACGAGGCCCACGCTGCGGTTACTGCCCTGGGTGCGACCGAGGTCAAGGTCGAGATGACCGCGAGCGTGCGGTCGGCGGTGACGCCGCAGGCCGGAAAGGCGCCTCTCCCCGGAGTCAAGAACATCATCGCGGTTGGCGCTGGCAAGGGCGGGGTGGGAAAGACCACCGTCTCGGTCAATTTGGCGATCGCGCTGGCTCGTTACGGAGGACGCGTAGGGGTCATTGATGCGGACGTCTATGGCCCAAACGTGCCGATCATGCTTGGTATCAATACTCAGCTCGAGAGCGACGGGAAAAAAATCGTTCCAGCCGAGCGATACGGTATTCAGGTCGTCTCTATGGGTTTCCTGACAAAAGATAACGCGCCGATCATCTGGCGTGGACCCATGCTACACAGCGTCGTGCGGCAGTTTTTCCAGGATGTTCGATGGGGTGAGCTGGATTACCTGATTGTCGATATGCCGCCGGGGACGGGCGACGTTGCGTTGAGTTTGACGCAGACGGTGCCCGTGGCGGGAGCAGTCGTCGTGACGACGCCGCAAGAGGTGTCGCTGGCCGACACGCGCCGAGCTGTCGCCATGTATAAGAAGCTCGACGTGCCCACGCTGGGGCTCATCGAGAACATGAGCCACTTCGCCTGCCCACAATGCGCGCATGAGAGCAATATCTTTGGCAAGGGTGGCGGTGAGCGCACCGCCGAGGAGATGAACGTCCCATTCCTCGGTCGGATTCCGCTCTACGAGCCGATTCGTGTGGGTGGCGACAGCGGTACGCCCATCGTGGTCGGAGAGCCGGATGCTCCGGCCGCCCGAGCGATCATCGAGGTCGCGGAGCGCGCTGCCGCGCAAGTGTCCATTGCAAGCTACGAATCTCCCGTTGCCGCGGATTCGCCGACGCCGGGCTAGCGCACCGCGGTCGAGATGCAGTCAATCCTCGGGCCCGCAGCACCACCTGGCGACGGGTTCCCGTTTCTCGTCATACAGCCGGTATGACCCGGCGCGGCGCCTTGCGCCAGGCGGTCCTCGGAACCCGAGGCTTTTGGCCTCATCTCGACGACGGTGCACTAGTGGGGCGAGCTCGAGAGACGTTCCACCGGGGGGTCTCGTTCTTCTGGGGTATCTTTGGTGCCGCGGGCTCTGCCCGTCATTGGGACAAATCGCACCGGGAACGTGGTTTCGACCGTATGACTCTGTGACGTGCGTGTCACGATTGTCATCGCCTGTGTCCCTCGACCGTCTGACCCGACGGGGATCACGAGGCGACCGCCGATGGCCAGCTGCTCTATGAGGGCTGGGGGCACGTGGTCGGGGGCGGCTGCGACAAGAATGCCATCGAAGGGCCCCTCTTCGGCCCATCCGTGGTAGCCATCCCCTGACCGCACATCAACATTCCGATAGCCAAGGTTCGTCAGCACAGAACTCGCGCGTTCGGCCAGCTCGGCAATGATCTCGATCGTGAAGACCGTATCTGCGACCTCGGCCAAGACGGCCGCTTGGTATCCCGACCCGGTCCCGACCTCGAGGACCCGCGCGTTTTCCGTTAACTGAAGCGCCTCGGTCATGTATCCGACAATGAACGGCTGCGAAATCGTCTGGTTGTAGCCGATGGGGAGGGGCGTGTCCGCATACGCCTCCGACTGGAGCTGCGCCGGTACGAAGACGTGTCGCGGCACCGCGCGTAATGCGCTCAGCACGCGTGAGTCCGTGACTCCGCGTGCTTCGACCTGTCGAGTCACCATAGCGTGACGCTCGGCCAGACGGGCGTTTTGGTTCGGCCGGGGGGCGGTCGTCTGGGCCATGGTCGCGCGATGAGTGTGGCAGTCCACCGCCAGTCCGGCGGTTGCCGTCAGCATTATCACCGGTAGGCCGGCGACGAGGTTGGCTTTGATGCCCATTCAGTTAGAAAGACGCGGTGTTGCGCGAGACGCCATGAAGATCTACTTGATGGCGCCGAGCCATGCATCGATACGGTATGGCTGAGCGGCGGTCATTACGCTCCTGGTCGTCACGGCCCACGCCGGTCCTGGCGCCCGCCCAAACGTCATGTCCAGCCGGGCCAGCCGACCCCGGCGTGAGACGAGCACCGAAGCCGTCGCACCGGCCGGATACAGCGCTTGTCTCACAGCCCAGTCGGCAGCGTAGACGCGATAGTCGTCAAACGCCAAGATCTCATCGCCGACATTGAACCCAGCATCTGCGGCCGGTGTGTCGCGTGGAATCCGAGCCACGACAACGCTGTTTCCACTGATTCGGGTCTCGAGACCAATCCAGCCCGTCTCGAGGCTCTCCTCCGGCATTGGTTCAGTCACGGAGGAATCGCTCGTTGCGGGCAGGTCTAGCCCGTACCAACTTTGCGCTTCCCTGTAATCAAGCTCGGACGTTGTCTCGAGCGCCTCACGCAACCACGCGTCGTCCGCATCTCCACCCGCGGTGGAGGTTGTCGGGCGTTTCAAGATGTCGCGAAAGTCAGTCGGTGTAAAACCCCGATCGCCGGAGTACCGTTCATAGGCGAGACGCATGACATCGTCCAGGCTGCGGGCTCCACCACTCAGTCGCCGCAATCGAGCATCTAGAAGAAATCCTATCACCGCGCCCTTGGTGTAATAACTCACCGTCGTATTCCGACTGTTTTCGTCCGGGCGGTAGTACTTCGTCCAGGCGTCAAAGGACGCCTGGACGACCGATTGTTCAAGACGACCGGGAGTGGTCTGCAACGTGCGAATGTCATTCGAAAGCGCGGCGAAGTATTCATCGCGGCTTGACAGTCCGGCGCGGTGAACCAGCCGCCATAGTAGACAGTCAGGCCCTCCGTTACCCAGAGGCTACGGGTGTGGACCTCTCGTTCATAGTCGAACGGGCCCAACTCGATCGGACGGAGTCGTTTGCCGTTCCAGGCGTGAAAGAGCTCGTGACTGACCAAGGTCAGCCAGTCAAGGTAGCGTGCCCGATCACGCATTTGCCACCGGCTCGTCATCAATACAGTGGAATCTCTATGCTCGATGCCTCCCCCGGCCTCGGCAATCACGTTGAGAAAAAGATACGCGGGTAGGGGAACCTCCCCTAGAACTGTTGCTGCTGGCGGACGATACGCTCGACGTCCGCCGCTGCTTTTGTGGCGTCCCACATGCCCACGTCGCGGACGTTCCCGATGTTGACAAGCGCATGGGGCACGCCCTCCACGACAAATTCACGGATCGTGGGGTTCCCGGCCACGATCGGTGAGTCGACGAAGGTGTCAAAGTCGGGTGCGCGATAGCTTTCCGCGCCACGCTCAGGGTGGGCTGGCAGCGCACTCGCACTCTGACGCCAGCCGGGTGGCAGCTCAATGGTGACGTCGTGGGGCCGGCCGGCGTTGTCGGCAAGCGTGACAAAGGTTGCGGCGCCGTTGAGCAACGCGAAGTCTGTGTCTATCCAGTTCGTACGCACCGACATCTGGCGTCCGTAGACCCGATAGGTCAGACGAACGGCGGGCAGTTCCGCACTGTTGACCTGCCATCGGTTTTTCCGAGTGCTCGCCATGGTCAGTGGTTCGCCAGCTAGGCTGGTGGCACGGAGCCGCTCGAGATGGCGGGGGTATTCGCGGACGAAATACGACCCCGGTGTCCACACCGCCATCATCAATTCGAGGGGTGCGTGACCGTCGGTCGGAATGATGGCCTCGACGTCGACGTAGTGCGTCTACGGGGACGGAAACCGCAGCGTATAGGCGATGGGGTTCATGGTCGGTGTCTGCCCGAAGGACGGGAGGCCAAGGGCCAGGGAGGCGAGAAAAAAGGCGTAAAACCGCACGACGCTACGACTTTACCAGTTCGTCAGCCGGCAACGCACCGGCGCGTCGCACGCCCAGGAGGATGTCGGGCTCGCGGAGTCGAATACTGCGACCGTGCGTTTCAATGAGGTTGCGCCGTCGGAGATCCTTCAGGACGAAGTTCACCGTTTCGCGGGTGAGCCCGACGAGGTTGGCGATATCTCGTTGGCTCAATCTGAGGGGAATGACGACCCCCTCGGCATCGTGAACGCCGTGATGAACCGCGAGGTCGATCAGCATGTGCGTGACTCGCGCATGGGCGCTCTTGAAGAGGAGCTCCTCAACCCGGTTTCGATACACCCGCAGCTGCCCGCCGATCAGCCTGGCGGTTTCGTTGGCCAGACCCGGAGATTCTCGCATCAGCCGTCTGAGGGTTTCGCTCTGGATGGCGTAGGCCACCGAGTGCTCATACGCTTCCGCGATGTGATCTCGAGGACCAGGATCGATTATCGCTAATTGCCCAAACACATCACCCGGGGGAAGAAAGCTCAGGATGATCTCTCGGCCCTCTGGGCTTTCCACGCTGAGCTTGACGGCGCCAGACGTGAGGATGAAGGACTCGCCGGAATGGCGAGCGTGGTGGGGCGTGTATTGGCAGTAACCCCGCGTGGACGGGGTTTATTCCGGACCCTCGCCAGGACAAAATCGCAACTGTGAGGCCGTTCACAAACGCGGCAACTGTTGTGCCGCTACCGCCGCTCCGAGCAAGACCGCTTTGGGTTCCGTGATGACTGCGACCGGCATGTCCCGGAGCAACGCGTCCATGGGGGCCTTCGATCGGAATGCGTCGATGAAGCCCGATCGTCTTAGAGCTGGGAGAATCCGGGGCGCGATACCGCCCCCGATAAACACACCGCCCGTCGCGAAGCCCCGTAGACCCGCATTGCCGGCCTCGGCCCCCAATGCCGAGACGAACAACGCGAGAGCCTCTGCGCAGCATTCACAGCGACCGGAGAGTCCTTCATTCGTGACCGCGGCCGGGAGCTCGTCAGCCGCGGTCGATGCCGGGATGGCCGGGCACGACTGGTCGCCATGACAGAATCGAAAGAGGTTCGCGAGACCCGGTCCGCTCAACACGTCTTCGAGAGACGCTCGTCCCCGCTTCGCCGTCAAGACGGAGACCAGCTCCCGTTCGCGCGGGGTCCGGGCGGGGAAATCGGCGTGACCGGCCTCCGACGCGACCGGCACCAGACCGTTGGCGACTTGGTGGACGAGAGCTTCGCCGAGGCCGGTGCCTGGCGCCACGAGCACTTTGTTGCCGATGGCATCGGGTTGACCAGCTTGCAACGTCTCGCATTGATCGCTGCGGAGTGTTCCGAGCGCACAGGCGGCGGCCGCGACATCGTTAAGCAAATGCACCATCGGTAAACGGAAGTGGGCCGTCAACTCCTGGCCTGATACTTGCCAAGGAACGTTGGTGAGCCGGGCGCGTTGCTTGTGAACGGGACCTGCTACGCCGACACAAGCGGCCGATACCTGCGTTTCTCGACCCTTTAGAAAAGTGGCGATCAGTGGCACCAGGCCTTCGAAGTCTTTGGTACGGACCTGTTCCACGTCGCCTGGAGTGGGGGGGTGGGTCTCGGAGTCGTAGAGCCCCACCAGCGTCTTTGTTCCCCCAACATCAGCGGCGAGCAACCAGGGCATCAGCGTCTAGTGTCTCTTCTCTCTCGGAGCGTGACAAGGGTGGCCTCGAATGGGCGGGTCAGGTCAGCCCACCTTGCGACGCGGCGAGCCGGTTTGGCCGCTTGACTTTGCGTGCATTGTCCATCATCGTTCCCGTGAACCATGACGTTGGCGTCCGCACCCAGCCAGCACGGGGCCGCGCCTCCCGCCTTCGCCCGTCACGTGGTCGTTTTTGCCGGGCTCCTGTCTTGCGTCCGCCGTCGCGATGCCCGTGATGTCGTGCGGAGTCTGGGCGGTGAAACGGCGGATGATCTCACCCCCCGTACTACCATGCTCGTGATTGGGGCCGGAGGTGGCCGACCGGCCAGAACCAAGACAGTGGCTCAGGCTGAATCTATCAACGCTCGCGCGCCCGGGCGGATTCGGATGGTCAGCGAGGAAGAGTTCTGCCGACTGAGCCAGTTGCCCTCGGCCGATGCACTACAGGCTCGGTATCACTCGCTGGGCCGATTGGGTGACATCTATCACCGGGTGCGTGAGACCGAGCTCAGATGTCTCGAAAAATGGGGACTCATCCGTCCGGTTGTACATACACATAGAGACACCTTCGTCGGGTTCTCCGATGTGGCGTTGATAAAGAAGGTGCACGACGCGATGGAACGTGGGTCCTCGTTCCACGCAGCGGTGCGCCAACAGCTAGCCGACCACCAAGGGCAGCTGACACTAAACTTTGGGTCGGTTCGCAGCGACGTTCGACCCGCCAAAGTCGTCGCGCTACGACGAAGAGAGGCGACAAAGGTCACCGCCCCGGTGGATGCGACGGGGAAGCGCGACGCCCAAAGCGTACTGGCGGCCCGTTTCTTTGTCGAGGGGGCTGACCTCGACGAAGGCAGTGAGGTCGACCGTGGCCGGGCCCGAATCGCCTATCGAAAGTCGCTCCTCCTTGACCCCAACCTCGTGCCCGCGATTGTCAATCTAGGAAATCTTCACTACGGAAGCGATGACCTCGTCGAGGCCCAAGCCCTCTATTTACGCGCGGTGATGCTGGAAGCTGATTGTTTTGAGGCGCATTTCAATTTGGGCAATATCTATCACGACCTCTCACGATTTCCTGAGGCGATCGCTTACTACAGCGACGCGCTCCGTCTCAATCCTCAATACGCCGACGCCCACTTCTATCTGGCGGTGACCCTCGAGAAAATCGGGTCTTCCGACGACGCAAAGACCCACTGGCGTCGCTATCAGGAACTCGCGCCAGACGGAAAGTGGGTGGATTTGGCGCGAGAGTTTAGCGACTAGTGCGGTGCGCTCGCTCGTTTCCGTCCGAACGCGTTACCGGCCGTTGACACAGGTAACGTCTGGGCTTAGTAGCCATCGGCCCAGTCGTCGGGTGACTTGCGCTTCTTCGTGATCCGCTTGACTTTGAAGAGTTCACAATCCGCGCACCATGCGTCCGGCCGGAAGGCGTTCTTTCCGGCGAAGGGCAGCACATCGCGGTTCGAGCAGTAGTCCGGGAGATCGTCGCCTTCCTGCGTTTCATACCAACGGCACGATTTGAAGCGGGCCTCGGTCGGATCTTCGGCCGGAGGGTCGGGAGGAAGAACGTCGGACGACTCTACGGATGTAGTGGATTCCACCCTGGACGCAGTGTCAGTGGTCGAGGAGGGTGACGGTTCGGAGAGGGGCTTGCGTTTCGAGGGAATCGTCGCCTGGTCTTCGTAGAAGTCGCTCACTGTGAGGGTGACTCCAGAGGTCTAGATATCTGCCAGGTGCGGAAAAATCATCGCTCGGCACCGAGATTATAGCAGCCACATGCCAATTTCGTGCCGTCGTTGTCGTCAAAGGCCGCGCACCGCGTCTTCCACCCGCTTCGCGAGGTCGCGGTAGTTCTCTCCTTCCAGATACAGCGCCTCGCCAAATACGACCCGCGCGCGGCCAGGTCTGGCCATACGCCAGCTTTGATGGAGGATCCGGTCAACACCCTCGATACGCACCGGGACAATGGCGACGCGGAGGCGCGAACCGATCATGCCAATCCCTGGTCGGAACGAACCGATGGACCCGTCGTCGGTCCTACGGCCCTCGGGAAAGATCAAGATCGATCGACCTTGCCCCAAGAGATGCCCAAGGTAGCGAATGGCGTCGCGGGTGCCAGCTTCCCGTTGCGGGAGCGGAAAGACGTTGAAAAAGAGACTCGAAAGATAGTAGTTCACACCACTAGTGAACCGCTCGGACCACGTGTGTGCGCTGGGGTGGAAGTGCGCGCGAAAAAACTCTTTGGCCGCTGCGGTGGCGACGTTGTAGCGGCGTGATGCCGGCATGGCGGCGAGAATGACCGGCCCGTCCATATGACTCTGGTGGTTTGCCGCGTAGACAACCGGGTCGGCGGTCGCGCGTAGCCGGTCGAGGCCCCGCACGGTGATCGACGCAAAAAGCCGAGTGAGGGGGAGCAGTACAGTGGCGAGACCCGCCCGTCGAACCAATCTGGCCAGTCGGCTCTGGTTCCAGGTTGGAAAGTTGGCGACGACGGCTGGTGGCACATCCGTCCCGGATTCGATCGCGGTTTCGGATTGGCGTGGTGGGGATTCTGCCCGTGTGGGCGGGCCGTCCTCGAAGACCGTCTGTAGGTCGGCCACCGTGGCGCCGTCCTCGAAAGCGCTCTCGTCCAGCGTCCCGGATAGCTCGCGCTCCAGCGCCATCACGAGCTCTATCCGTTCGATTGAGCTCAGAGCGAGATTCTTGATGATGGTCGAACGCGAGACCTCCTGGTCGGTTGCAAATCGCTGCACGATACTGAGGACGCTTTTGTCGTCGGCAGGCCGTGCCTTTTGTAACGAGTTGCCAGATTCCACCCACTTCTGGAGGTCGCGGCGTTTCAATTTTTGCGTGCCGTCGGTGCGTGGTAGCCCCCCGTCGGTCCATACGCTATACCCTCGGATTCGCTGATGATCTTCAAGCGCAGTGTTCGCGGCGCGAATGGCAGACATTGCGTCTTCTCCTTTTGCCAGCACCAGCACCGCGTGCACGCGCTCCTTGCCCTCAACTATGGCTCCGATGATCGCCGCCTCCAGAACCCCCGCCACGTCCAACAGCGCTCGTTCGACGTCCTCCGGAAACACGTTCAGACCCTCGGGGGTGACGATCATCTCCTTCTTCCGTCCTCGAACCGACAACCGTCCTGAATCGTCGACGGAGCCAATATCCCCAGTGTGAAACCACCCATTGTCGAATGCGGCGGCGGTCTCCTGGGGGGCGTTGTAATACCCACCGGTGACATTGGCGCCTCGCACCAGAATTTCGCCGTCCGCCGCGATTTTGATGTCCACGCCACCGATTGGTGTGCCGACGCTTCCCCGCCGAGCGCGGAACGGGTGGTTGAGCGTCACGATGGGCGCCGTCTCGGTGAGCCCGTATCCCTGGATCACGAGAAAGCCTAGACGCGACCAAAACGACTCGAGCTCCGGGTCGAGCGGCGCCGCGCCGACAACAAACGACCAGAACTTGAAGCCAAACATTCGGTGGACGCGACGATAGCGCCACCAGCGTCGCGCGACATGCTGGTGGACCGGCGGCTCGGCGCCCGTCTCGGGAGCGACCGCGACAATGTAGTCCCGGAGCACTTCCAGCATTTTTGGGACGCACACCAGCACCGAGATCCGCCGCGTTCGGATCTGACGCACGATGTCGGAGGGGGTGAGACCGTGCATGAAAACGGTGACCCCGCCCAGCATGGGCGGGATGAACGTGGCCATCGCCTGCCCGAACATGTGGCTGAGCGGCAGGAGGTTCAGAAATCGCAGGGGAAAGAAGGGCCGGCTATACGCGCGATACTTCAGGATTTCCCGCTCGACCGGGACGATATTGGCCAGAATGTTCCGGTGGGTGAGCGTGACGCCCTTGGGTTCCGCCGTGGCCCCCGACGTAAAGATGATCTCCGCAAGGTGGTCAGTCACGGCCTCGGCGCTAGGGGCGGCGGCCGCGGAAGGTCGCTCTGTATCGCCCGAATTCGATGTGGTCCGTTCGCCGCGCTGAGGTAACAGGAGGTCGGTCAGTGGCCACGAGTCAATCTGCTCCCCCAGAGCGAGCCGGCTCACTTCGCGACCCACCATGATGACTCTGGCGTCGACAATGTCGATGATGCGTGTTACCAGATCTGGCGAGGCACGGTAGTCAATGGGTACCACGACGGCGCGCGCCAACAAGCAACCCCAGAGGGCCACCACCCATTCGGGACGATTCTCACCCCACACGACGACCTTGTCAGCGGGGGTGATACCCGCGGTCCGGAGACGCGCGGCACACCTCTGGGCGGCGGCACGCACGTCGTCGTAGCGGTAGGTGTAGGCGCGATACCCGTCGTCGTATTGGAGGAAGACCGCGTCCGACCCGATGCGATCGTCAAAGAAATCGAGGAGGGTGTCTCGAGTCACACCGCTATCCCTGCCCATTACCTGAACGACGCGCCGATGTTTATCACCATAATCGTCGACCGCGGTGAGCCGGGTTCGGTGGCAGACGCGACAAGAGGGCCAGCGTTGTAGAAGCGAAGGTCAAGAGCGAATGCGAGGTGATCGTTGGTAAACCAGCGAGCCCCACCGCCGTAATTGAACGTGCCGGCTCGCCGTTGGGTCGCCGCGTCGGTGTTCAACGCAAACAGCGCAAGCCGGGACGTGCCGGTCCCCGCACTCAAGTAGCTCCACCCGTCTCGCCCTCCAAAATTGAGCGACAGTTGGGGGGATACTGCGGTGAAGCGCTTGCGTAGCGTCGGACCGTCCGGGTTCGGCTCGTCTTCGGTCGGCACTGGGCCTTTGTCACGAAAGGAATCGTGAAACGTTGCGCCAAGTCCCAGGGTGATGAGTCCCAGACGTAACGGAAACACGTGCGCCCCCGCCGTAAAACCAATGGTCAACCCCGGTTGTGGAGTGGACGAGAAGCCGCGGTTTATCCCAAGTTCGTCGTTCTGTCCGAGAGGCGCGAACGAGCCATAGATGTCGACGACATACCATCCGATGGGAACGTCGCTACGGACCGCACCTTGGGCGGCCGCCGGCGACCCGTTGCACAGGCTAATCATGCCCAGCGCGCCGAACGACACGATCATCCGGATCAATTCATACTGTCCTTGACCCGAAAGTATACGGGGGCACCTCGGTCCAATTTCAACCATGAGCAACCCACGTCTGACTACAACCTCAGATCTCCACGCGGCGGCCGCTCGAATCAAGGGCACGGTCGCGCGGACACCACTCCTTGATGTGTCCTGGACGTCGACTCGGGCAGGACAAACGATCTGGCTGAAATGTGAGAATCTCCAGGTTACCGGTTCGTTCAAGATCCGCGGCGCGTTCAACATGATCGCCCGGATTCCCGAGGCAGACCGTCGTCGCGGCGTCATTACCTATTCGTCGGGCAACCATGCGCAGGCCGTTGCGTTCGCGGCGCGTGCCCATGAGACGGTCGCGGCTGTGGTCATGCCCGAGAATGCGCCCGCGGTCAAGGTCGCGGGTGCCCGTCGGCTCGGGGCCGAGGTCGTCTTCGAGGGAACAACGTCGTCCGAACGCCGAGTCCGCGCCGAACGTCTGGCGGCAGAGCGCGGGCTGGTGATGGTCCCACCATTCGACCATCCGGACATCGTCGCTGGACAGGGCACTGTCGGGCTGGAGATCCTCAACGATCTGCCCGGCGTCGAGCGTGTGTTCGTGCCGGTGGGTGGCGGAGGGTTGCTCAGCGGTATTGCTGCGGCGATAAAATATGCGCGACCTGCCGTCGAGGTGGTCGGGGTCGAGCCGACGGGAGCGGCCAAGATGACCGCGTCGTTGAGGGCAGGGCATCCCGTGACCCTCGGGTCGGTCTCGAGTGTCGCAGATGGTCTCCTGCCGGTGCGCCCAGGTGATCTCACATTTGCCCATGTACGACAGTTTGTCGACCGGGTGGTGACTGTCGATGACGAGGCGATCGCCTCGGCGGTCTCGTGGCTGTTCCGGTGCGCAAAGCTCGTTGTCGAGCCAAGCGGGGCCGCTGCGACCGCCGCCGCTCTCGCCTCGCCCGTCCGCCCGGGCGATGGGCCGATGGTCGCCGTGGTCAGCGGTGGGAACGTTTCATCGACCATGGTGGTCGACCTGCTCGGACGCAGCGACGAGTGACTGCGCCGCCTCAATGGCCTCCTGCAGCGATGTGACCGCGCCATCGAGTTGCTGTTCGTAGACCGCGGCCAAGACCCGCCCGACCGCGGGTCCGGGGCGTAGCCCGAGGGCCAGGACATGCCGCCCCAACAGCAATCGTGGCGGTGGTTCGCGCTCGATCCCCAACGTTGTGGCTCGCTCCAGAAACCAGTCCATTGCGGTGCAGTCGAACTCGCCGGTTCGACCAAGGCAGTCGGCTTTGGCGAGTCGGCCGAGTAGCTCCAGCTCGACCTTGCGCGCCAGCCGCCGAAACGCGCCGTCCCCGACTCTCTGCGGTGCGCGGTGCCACATTCCGGGCGTGAGGTGGCAAGCGACCAAGCCCACCACTTGTCGTCGTATGTTGTAGCCGTCCAGCGTATGGATATTCAATCGGTCGAGCAGTCGCTCGGTCGGTCCTACTCCGGCCGCCTCGTGGTTTCGCGACCGGATCCGACCTTCGATGAATTCCGTGGTGGCCGGTTTGCCCAGGTCATGGCAGACTGCGCTCAGCATGAGGGCAACTTGTCTGGCATACGAGAGGTCCTGGCGGTGCGTCGCGGCTTGGTCGATGACAAGAAGCGTGTGGGTCCACACATCGCCTTCGGGATGCCACTCCGGCTCCTGTTCGCATCCCACCATGACCGCCATTTCCGGAAAAAGCCGTTCGACGATCCTCAGCTCCAACGCTAGCTGGAATCCGACCGACGGTCGTCGCGAGCGCATCAACAGTTTCTCGACTTCGCCCCAAATCCGTTCGGCTGGGAGATCGTCAAGCGGAATGCCCTGACACAGGGTTCGTGTGGCGTTGTCGATCCGCAAGTCGAAGCGTGCCGCAAACTGGATTGCTCGCAGCACGCGTAGGCTGTCGTCGGCAAAGGTCTCTGGATCGACGACCCGAAGGACACCCCGCGTGAGGTCATCCCGTCCGTGATAAGGGTCGAGATACTCGTCGGTCATCGGGTCCCACGCGATCGCGTTGATCGTGAAATCTCGCCGGCGAGCGGCCTCGACCACAGGCAGGGTCGGGTCTCCGCTCACGGTAAAGCCACGATGGCCGTGACCGGTTTTTGATTCGCGCCGTGGGAGTGAGACATCCAGCGGTCCGAGCTTGTAGACGGTGAAGCTCTCGCCCACGGTGTTCACCCGTCCGATTCGTTCCAACAGGGCTCGCAGCCGATTCGCTTCGAGGCCGTAGACCTCGATGTCGATGTCTTTGGAGGGGCGGTCAGAGAGTCGGTCGCGCACCCACCCGCCGACAAACAGCGCGCGTCCTCCCTCGTCCCGGACCCGCTTGACGACGTCGGTGGCCAGCTCGAGCTCGGTTGACATGGGTGGCTATCTCGTCAGTCTGAATCCGTAGTCCGTGTAGCGGAGGGTCGGTCCGAGCTTGCTCCGCGCCGCCGACCGACTGATGGTGACGGCATGACGCCACGAGCCGCCACGAGATGTCCGGCGAACGCCGCCCAGAGGACCGCATGGGGCTCGCGCCGGCGACTCAGCGTAGTAACTACGCGAGTGCCAGTCCGCGCACCACTCGTGTATGTTGGCGGTGATTCCATACAACCCGAAATCGTTCGGAGGCCCAAGCGTTACCGACCAGGGGCCGTCCAGTGGTCCGCGCCCTCCGTTGGGGATCCAGGTAGGCATCTCGTTGCCCCACGGGTAGGTCACGGACACACGGTGGCCGCGCGCCGCACGTTCCCACTCTGCCTCGCTGGGGAGCCGGACCGGGCCACTCATTGACGATCGCCACAGGGTGTAGACAAACGCGTCATTCCAGCTGACACCGACGACCGGCTTGTGCGGCACGTTGAAGACGGGGTTGTCCCACTCGCGGGGTGGTTCCCGGTGCGTCGCCCGTAGGAACACGTCGTATTCCTGCCGGGTGACCGGGTGAATGGCCATCTCGAATTCGTCCACCCATACGCGGTGCACCGGCCGCTCATCGGGTTGACCGGTATTGCTTCCCATCTCAAACCAGCCGCCTGGGATCCTCCGAAACATGGCGTTTATCCATCATCCCACACTGACGCGTTGAGGCTCTGTATGATCAAGGAATCTGTGGGGACGTGGCGGAGGTTGATAGACATGTGTGTTGGGCAAAGGGGCACTGCGTGCGTCATGGTAGGCGTCGCCGTTTTCAGCGGCGGCTGCTCCATCCGAACGGTGGCGGTCAATGCACTGGCTGACGCCCTGGCCGAAGGCGTCAGCGTCTATGCTTCCGACAACGACCCGGAGCTTGTGCGAGAAGCCTTGCCGTTCAATCTCAAAACGCTGGAAACCCTCTTGGTTTCGGCCCCAGACAATCCTGGCCTGCTGGTGTCTGCGTGCAGCACGTTCACCACCTACGCCGCGGCCTTCATCCAGGCCGACGCGGAAGTTGCAGAGTGGGCAGACTTTGACTACGCTCGAGCTGAGACGCTCACCACGCGCGCGCTGAATCTATACATACGTGCCCGCGACTACTGTTTGCGGAGGGTGGAGCTTGACCACCCTGGCATTACTGACCTACTCCGGCTCGATCCCGAGAACGCGGTCACCGTGTTTTCGATCGACGATGTCGACACGCTCTATTGGCTTGGTGCGTCGTGGGGGTTGGCGATTTCGATCGGGCTAGACCGGCCGGCATTGTCGGCGGACCTGCCCGCCGTGAGAGCATTGATGGAGCGCGCGCTGGTGCTCGACGAAGACTACAATCGGGGAGCGCTCCACGCTGCTTTTATCGCGCTGGAATCCTTGCCCGACATTCTGGGCGGGTCGCCCGAGCGCGCCCGCGAGCATTTTGGACGGGCGCTCGAGCTGTCCGGGGGACGGGATGCGTCGGTCTACGTGTCCTTCGCCACCGGTGTGGCAGTGCCCACGCAAGATCGCGTTGAATTCGAATCGCTGCTCCAGAGCGCCCTGGCGATCGACCCCGATAGCGATGAGAGTATTCGGCTGATGAATATTGTCGCCCAACGGCGGGCTCGACTGCTGCTCGATCACATCGACGAGCTGTTTGACCTGCCGTTGTAAGGCGCCGAAAAGGACGATGTAAATGAGAACACGCGTGCTTTCTTTTGTCGTCGCGTTGGCGCTCCTGTCAGCGTCGGCCGTACTAGTGGGCCAACGGGCCATGACGCTGGGGTCGATCGCGCCCGCGAATTCGCTCTGGGACCGCGCGCTCAAGCAGATGGCCACCGATGTCCAGGCGGCGACTGAGCGGCGGGTCCGCATACGGGTCGCCTCGATGACCCAGGGCGATGAGTCGGCTATCGTTCGGCGTCTCCTGTTGGGGACAACCCAAGTCGCGTCGCTCACGCTCATCGGATTGAGCGAGCTTGATGAATCGTTCGACGTACTCGGGATGCCGTTCTTTTTTTCTTCGGATGCCGAGGCTCGTCATGTGCTCGGTGCACTCGAGCCGAGGTTCGTGCGAGGGCTGGAGGCCCAGAACCTGGTCTTGATCAACTGGGGACATACGGGGTGGGCGCATCTGTTTTCAGCCGAACGCATTAGTAGTCTGGCAGAGCTTAGGGATGCCAAGCTCTTTACGTCCGCCGGTGACGATCGTGTGGTTCGGTGGTTTCGAGAGAATGGGTTTAACCCGGTGCCGCTCTCGCTCAGCGATGTGCCCGTGGGTCTCAATACGGGCCTGATCAATGCCTACCCCTTTCCGCCGTATGCGGCGCTGCTGCTGCAGTACTACCGACCCGCGCCACACATGCTTGACCTGCCTTTGGGACCCGTTTTGGGGGCGACGGTCATGCACAAGCGACACTGGTACCGGCTGTCGCCCGAAGACCGAGAGGCCATCATGACGGCCGGTCAGGAACTTGAAAACGGGCTATTCAAGAATGTCCCGGTGCAGGATACCGAGGCGGTCGAGGAGATGAAGACGCGCGGGCTGGAGGTGACGGAACTGAGCGCTGCCGAGCTGACCGCGTTTCGGACCGCCGCGGACGAGATGAACGCCTCGATGCGGGGGACGATCGTCGCGGCGGACGTCTTTGACGAAGCAATACAGGCGCGCGACGCGTTCCGGGCACAGTAGACGACATCTTGCCCTCTTTCGAGCCACATCGCCCAGCCGGCGCCCCGAGCTGATAAACCTGTGCCGAACGTGTTTTCCGTCGGGCGACGCATACTTCGAGCGTTTCATACCGGCGAAGACGTAGTTCTCGGGATCGCACTGGCCGTCATGGCCGTCGTCCCGTTGGCTGCGATTGTCGTCCGGCCTGTGCTAACCGGTGGGATTCCCGGGGCAATTCCTATCGTTCAACACCTCACGCTGTGGGTTGCCGTGTTGGGGGCCGCGCTGGCCGCGAGAGAGAACAAGCTCGTCGCTCTGGCGACTCAGACGTTTTTGCCGGACGGGGTGCTGAGCCGCAGCGCGCGGGGGTTCTCCGCCATGGTTGGCGCGGCGGTCTGCGCAACATTGGTCTGGGGTGCGAGTGACATCATCGCGGTTGAGCGCGACCTGGGTTCAGAGATCGCGCTCGGATTTCCGACCTGGCTCGCGCAGCTTGTGCTTCCAGTGGGTTTCGGTCTGCTTGCGCTCCGCTTGGTGTGGCACGCTGGCGGTTGGGGCGCGCGTACCGCCGGACTGTTGGGGTTAGCGGCCGGACTCTGGCTCGCACCGTCCTACGAGATTCTCGACGGTGCCCCAGGTTGGCCGTGGGTCATGCTCGTGTTGGTCGCGGCCGTAGCGGGAGCCCCGATTTTTACGGTGCTCGCAGGCGCCGCGGTTTTTCTCTACATGACCCTTTTTTTTCCTCCCGCGCAGGTGGTCCTCTACGCCTATGAGCGGGCGATCGATCCGACACTCCCGGCGATTCCGCTGTTCACCTTGACCGGTTTTATTCTTGCGCAAGGGAAAGCGACGGAACGGCTACTACGAGTTTTTCGAGCCGGTGTCGGGTGGGTGCCCGGGGGCACGGCGGTGGTGTGCGTCATCGTGTGCGCATTCTTTACGGTATTTTCAGGCGCCTCCGGCGTAACGATTTTGGCGTTGGGAGGCCTGCTGTTGCCGGCCCTTCTCAAGGAGGGCTATCGGGATCGCTTCTCCGTGGGACTGCTGACCGCCTCCGGGTCGCTCGGGCTGCTGCTTCCCCCCGCGCTGCCGCTCATTCTGTATGCGGTCGTCGCCGAAATTTCTCCGGAAGATCTCTTTGTCGCTGGTTTCTTGCCGGGCCTGGTTCTCATCGGGCTGACCGCCGCGTGGGGCGCGCGGGAGGGGATTTTGACCGGAGCGGGTCGACATCCGTTCTCGACGACCGAGGTATGGCCCGCGTTGTGGCACGCGAAATGGGAGCTACTCCTCCCGTGTGTTGTGCTGGGGGCCTACTTCAGTGGCTGGGCGACGCTGGTCGAGACTTCTGCGCTCGCGGCTCTATACGCCGCGGTCGTGACCGGTGTCGTGCACCGGGACTTCCCACTCCTCGGCGGGTTGCGCAGTGCGTTTCGCGAGTGCGGTGTGCTCGTTGGTGGAGTACTCATCATCGTGGCTGTAGCCCAGGGTTTTACCCAATACACTCTCGATGCCGACATTCCTTTCCGCGTGCTCGAGTGGACGCGGGCCCAGATTGAGTCACCGGTAGTATTCCTGCTCGCGTTGAACGCGTTTCTACTGCTCGTCGGCTGTGTCATGGACATTTTCTCAGCAATCGTCGTGGTGGTTCCCCTTATGACAGCGATTGGCGCGGCCTACGGCATTGACCCAATCCATCTTGGAATCATCTTTGTCGCCAATCTCGAGCTCGGGTACATGACGCCGCCCGTTGGGCTCAATCTCTTCTTCGCTTCTTACCGATTCGACCGGCCACTGCTCGAGGTCTATCGTGCGGCCGTTCCGTTCTTGCTGATTCTCGGATTTGGCGTCGTTCTGATTACTTATGTACCCTGGCTATCACTGGGGCTACTGGAGTGGCTCGGTAGGCGCTAACAGACCACGGGCCGCGAGGGAGTCGTGCCGCTATGAACAGACGTTACGCACACGGATTGACAATCCCCACCGTCGCCATATTGCTGACGGCCACTTTCTCGTTCCAGACTGGAGCCGCCGAAGAGGGCTCCGGGGCTCAGGGTGCCGAGTCTGGCGGGGAAACGCACCTCGCGAACATACGTCAGCTCACGTTTGCAGGGCAGAACGCCGAGGCCTATTTCTCATCGGACGGGTCACAAATCGTTTTTCAAACGACTCGCGAAGGCGTGCCCTGCGACCAGATCTTTACGATGGGCCTTGACGGGTCGAATGTGCAACTCGTCTCCACCGGGGACGGACGCACGACCTGCGGCTTCTTCTACCCAGACGGCGCCTCTATCATCTACGCGTCAACGCACGAGGGCGCGGCCGAGTGCCCCCCAGAGCCGAGCTTTGCATTGGGTTATGTCTGGGCGGTATACGACACCTATGACATCTATCGCGCCGCACCGGATGGATCAGGTCTGGAGCCGCTGACCGACACACCAGGCTATGACGCCGAGGCCACGATTGGACCGGACGGGCGAGTGGTGTTTACGAGTGTCCGAGACGGCGACATGGAGATTTATTCCATGAACGGTGACGGGTCAGACGTCACTCGTCTTACCACGCGTCCCGGCCCGGATGGCGGACCGTTCTTTTCGGCAGATGGGTCAAAGATCGTGTTCCGAGGGCGAGAGATGCCGCCCGGCGACGAATACGACGATTACAAGCGTCTCCTCGACCAAGGTCTTTGGCGACCGACGTCGCTGGAGATCTTTGTGATGGACGCCGATGGCAGCAACCTCCGACAGGTCACCGAATTGGGCGGCGCCAGCTTTGGGCCGTTTTTTCATCCCGACGGAGAACGAATCATCTTTTCATCCAACTGGCATGACCCCGCCGGTCGGAACTTCGATCTCTTTGTCATCAACGAGGACGGCACCGGGCTCGAGCAAATCACGTTCAATGGGACGTTTGACGGTTTCCCGATGTTTTCCCCCGACGGTCAACAGCTCATATTTGCCTCAAACCGCGACAACGCAGTGGAGGGTGACACGAATGTCTTCATCGCGGACTGGGTAGACTAGTGGTCTACAAATGACTGCTACAGGCCACTAGACGAGCCGACTGACGACGACAGTGCGCCGGCGGTGCACTCTAGTGATGCGAATGTGCGGAGGAGCCGCGGTCTTTGAGTAGGTGCTCGATAGTGCGGGCGTAGTATCGCAGGACGTCGCGTTCCCTGACTCGATATCGATCCCCTTCCACGACGAGAATTTTTCGAGTGACCATCGCTTCGGTTGCAACCTCGACGGCATCGCGTCCGGTTTGGACGTCGAGTCTGGCGCCAAACATACGGAGCCGTTCGATCACTCGGTCGATTTCACTCTCGAGTTCAACGCGGCGAAGCGAGGAACGCATGGCGGTCGCGACCAACGCGGTCGGGACGACCGTATAGAGCCTTCCGATGGCATCGCGGAGACGCCGCTTGAGTTCGACCATCGAGCGGCGTCCGTCCGGGTCATAGTCTGCAAGCGGGATCGGTGCCCCAAAGCTGACGATTGCCCGACTGCGGTAGCCCACCGCGTAACGGACCATTTCGGCCAGTTCGCGGGCGAACAAACGTTGTTGACGTTTGACCCGCTGCCGAGCCAGCACGAAGTCCTCGAGCATGAGGTCATACGCAATAGCGACCGGCACGACAACCACATCCGGGCGTCGGGCCTGGGCCGCGGCGTGGAGAAGGCCCGTCTTGAATGGTCTGAGCTCGCCGCTATAGCTCCGGCCTCCCTCCAAATAGAGAAACAGGTCGTGCCGCTGGAGAGCCTCGGCGACATACGCCTTAAGGGTTGCCAAATATAGCGGGTCTTTCATCTCACGCCGGATTGGGATCGCCCCGATGACGTGACGCTGAACAAGACCGAGCGCGCCGCCAAACAGGTTGATCCCGGCGGCAATGACCGGCGGTCGTACCCCGTTGTCATCGAGGACGAGTGGCTGGACGAGATAGTCGGTGTGGCTCTTGTGGTTTGACGCGTAGATCACCCGATGGTGTCGTGTCGCGGCTCGGGCAATCTCTACGTGGGCCTGCTGTCTGTCGATCTTGCGTAGCAGCGGGTAGAGCGGGTGCTGCAGCGCGCGGTACATTCGATACCGCTGGGTCGTCCGCAGCTCGTCGAGATAAGAGTGGACTCGTTCTTTCGCTTCGAGGAGGGTTTCACCCTGGCTGTCACGCAGATAGCGAACAACTTCTTCACGTCCGAGCACCGCCTCGGTGACATCGTCCTGCGGCACTTACGAACTATATACCACGGACTATTACCACTTTGTTAGATCGCCTAGTCGTTTTGCCAAGGTTTTTCGATAATGTCGGGAAAACACGAAGTTTTGCCGGTTTGATGAGCGTTTTGGCGCACTAGTACTCGATGATGACGGTGGCCGGGCGAAAAAGTCGAACGGTGAGTCGTGACCCGGCGCGGAACGTCGCCGGTTCACCATCCCCGCTCATCGCGATTGCGGTACCGCCTGCCGCCCCCGCGGCGCTCCCGATCGCCGCACCCTGCCCGCCTCCAAATATCGCGCCGAGGATTGCCCCGCCGATCGCCGCGCCGCCAATCTTGGCCGCGCTCTTGCTACCTCGACCTTCTCCCTCGCGATAGACAGTTTCAGTCGAGACCGGTAGCTCCGCGATGTTGTCCAGAACAACAGTGTGGAATCGCACACCGAGTCGAGATGCTCCCTTGAACTGTCCGGCTCGTTCTGCCAGGACGACTGACCCGAACACCTGCGACCCGGCCGAGATTGCGACCTGGTCGCCCACCATCACGTCCCGAGTGACTCGTGCTTCGACGATATCCTCGACCTCGGCGTCATCCGTCGAAACAGACGTATCGAGCTGGAGACCGATGACCGAGTCGGCCCGGATCACAAGCTCCTCGATACGTTGAGGCCGAGCTTCCGGCGTCAATGACACTCCGACGGATAACGGATCCATGCGGCTCAATGCCACCCGGTCCGGAATTGTCGCCGTCGCCGTCCGGTCGTCTTCGACCCGTGGCAATGATGTGTTCACAGGCTGCTCGCGGTTTCGACTGGTGGCGCTGGGCGTCGGTTTGTCCGGAGCCGGTGCCGACGTCGGAGACGGTCGGACGACACTGGGCGGTGTGCTGTTGTCTGTATCCACCGGTCGCGTCGACGCTGTGTTCTCGCCTCGCGAAATGATCGCCGGGGACTCGACGCGTCCACTGGCGGCCGCCGAGGGCATCTTCGCGGCTATCTGCGTCGAGCTGGACGGTCCGTCTGCCTCGGCGGACGGTCTTGTATCCGCGACTGATTCGCTTGGACGGATGACCTCCTCAGTTGCGTCAACCGCGGCTGCCGTTCCGAGGACCGGCTCTATGGCGTCGGCAGAGGTGCCGTCCTCGACGCGATCGCCGTGAGTATCGAGCGCGGCGTTCGGTCCGACGCGGTCGACATTCTGGACAGTTGACCTGTTGTCGCGGACTGCCCAGTATGCTCCCGTGCCGGCTGCCACGATTATCGCTACAAAGACGGCGACGCCGAGAGTCACCCATTTCACTGCCATTTCGAAGCACCCCTTCAGGCGAGCATCACGATCGCTACAGTTGAGAAAGCAATTCACATGCCACTCACTGATCTCAGAATTATCCCTCTTTTTTGGTGTTTTTCGGAAGTTCCCACGGCTGCGAATGTCCTCTGCGGGTCCGGGTTGTCATCACCGTGGACCGCCCGTGTCGGCAGCCGTTCCACTAGACACTTCGGAGTACCCCTCCTAAACTTATGGGTTTGAATATACCCAGTGTTTCACGTCCTCGGACGTCGTGGGCCCCGCGTCTTCCCGGCTCCGGTACGCCGGATGGCTCCGTCGGGTGGCGGTCGACGTGAGGGCGCCGGTACACGTTGCGGTCGTGGGCGCGGGCATCGTTGGATGTGCCGTCGCCTACGAGCTCGCCCGTCGGGGGACGCGGGTCACCGTCATCGAGCGGCGCGCGGTCGGGCGGGGAGCGACTCAAGCCTCTGCCGGTGTCTTGTCACCGTATATCTCTGCGCATCATGGTCCGCTTCTGGAGCTGGGTGGCCGTAGTCTTCGGCTCTACGATGAATTTGTCGCCCGCGTCGTGGAGGATTCTGGGTCCACCGTCCAATACGTACGGAACGGCACGATTGAGGTTGCGCTCGACGAGACCTCGGCCATACGACTCCGGGCGACAGCTGCGGCGTATGAGCGAAGCGGGGTCACGGCTCGTTATCTCGAGCCGCCGGAACTGCATGCGGCCGAACCCCAGCTGACGACGGACGTGTGCGGAGGGATCTCTGTCGAGACTCATGGGTATGTTGCGGCGACTGAACTGACGGGCGCTCTTCGTCGAGCCGCCGGCGCGCATGGCGTGACGTTCGTGTCGTCGACCGCTGTCACGCGGGTGTCTCGGCCGCGCGAGTCGCTGTTACTCGAGACCGCCCACGAAGCGGTCGAGTGTGATGCGGCGGTCATTGCCGCCGGCAGTTGGTCCGGACAAGTTGAAGTCGTAGGCGAGGATCCGCTGCCGGTGCGCCCGGTTCGCGGGCAACTGTTGCACCTTGGTTGGCCGACAACTCCGCTGGAACGCGTGGTGTGGACCGACGCGTGCTATCTCGTTCCATGGACCGACGGCTCGCTGCTTGTTGGCGCGACTGTCGAAGAGGTCGGGTTTGACGAGCGTGCGACAGTGGCCGCCGTCCGAGATCTGATTGCCAAGACGTGCCGGCTCGTGCCGCGGGCAGAGCATGCCTGGTTCACCGAAGTGCGAGTTGGTCTCAGACCGGCTACGGCAGACGACCTTCCCGCGATAGGAGCGGGCCGGACTCCTGGCCTGTTTTACGCGACCGGACATTTCCGCGACGGGCTGCTTCTGGCTCCCCTGACCGCAGCACTGGTCGCCGATCTTGTGCTGGACGGCAAGCGCGACGCAGCTCTCGCCGTCACGGACCCGCTCCGATTCGCGGCACCACAGTGAGACAGAGACGCTACACAACACACTCCCGAGCTGTCTGTCGCTCGCGCGCGGCGGGTACCTCGCCCCCGTTCCGCCACGTGCTCCGCTTCTCGCGTGGTCACGCCGTCGTCGACGTTTATGGCATACACCAAAACACCATTCGCTCTGAGATCGAGGGATGGTCAGATGTCATGGGACTTTTACGTGGGGTCGCTGGATGGTGTATAAGCCCGAAATATGAATATCACGTTGAACCCGATGCAGCGCGGCTCACGGGGCGCTGCCGTCCTGGCAGGGGTCACGTCCCTCGTGTTCGTTGCGGGCGTTGCCGCACAGTCGTCGTCGACCGTGGCCGGACCGGACCCCGTGGCCACCGTCAAACAGATACAGGAAGCAATGATTAGCCCGTCGTCTGACACAATTTTCAACGTAGGCAGGGCTGCCCCCTCGAGCGACGAGGAATGGGCTGTTGTCCGCAACGCCGCGGTCATCCTCGCGGAGTCTGGCAACCTATTTATGTTGGACGGGCGGGCGAAAGACGGTGACCTGTGGATGGAGCTTTCCACGGAGCTCGTCGCCGCCGGCGCCGAGGCGTTGGCAGCCGCCGACGACCGGGATGTTGCCGGGGTGCTCCAGGCTGGCAACCGGATTGCGGCCGCGTGCGAGGCATGTCACCAGCCGTACCGAGACGGCGGCAGGGCGATGGGACCGCCCCCGGACGCGACGCCGCCTCAGGACTGAAAGACCGGCGACCGCTCACCGGGTGATTTGCGCCCCGGTAATCCGATGACGCGTCATCCGGATGGGCGCGCTTGGCCGTAGCGTGATAGCCGGCGCCAGCCCGACAGTGCCACCCGACGGAAGGTCGAGTCGCCATCGCTGGGCAATGGTGGCGATGACAAGCATCATCTCCATCATTGCGAATGTGTCGCCGATACAGCGACGGGGCCCCCCGCCGAATGGGAAGTATGCAAACGCTGGCGGTTCGACAGCTTGTGACGGGTCGAAGCGCTCCGGGTCAAAGCCTTCTGGGTTTTCCCAGAGACGCGCGAGTCGATGGGTGATGAATGGACTCACAAACACGATGGTGCCGGGGGCGAGGTCGTATGCGCCGACCCGGTCCGGGCCAATGGCGCAGCGAGAAATGATCCATGCCGGTGGAAACAGGCGCATCGACTCTTTGATGATCCGCTCGGTATAGACAAGCTGGGGTAGGTCATCCATCGTGGGGATTCGTCCACCCAAGACGTTCGACAGCTCGTGACGGAGCAGGCGCGCGGCGGCAGGATATTTTGACAAGAGATACCACGTCCAACTCAGCGCGGTCGCGGTCGTCTCGTGTCCCGCCAGAAAGATGGTCATGACCTCGTCTCGGAGCTGCTGGTCGCTCATACCGCGACCAGTGTCCCCGTCCCGTGCCTCCATGAGCATCGAGAGTAAATCTTCACGCTCAACACCGGCGCGCCGCCTCAAGGCGATCATGTCGTAGACGACCCGATCGAGCGTCCGACGCGCGTCCGTCATCCGACGGTTGCGCGCGGTCGGAACCCACCACGGCATACCGACCAGATGGGTGATGGCTCGATTTCCCTCCCGGAGCGCGACTGTTACCGCTTGTCCGACGCGGTCAGCCTTGTCGGTCACATCGGCACTCAGCATTGTCTTGCCGATAATGCCGAGAGTCAGTCGTGACATCTCGGCGGTGATGTTGACTTCTGGAACCGGTGAGTCGTCCCACTGGTCGCACGCCGCTTTGGCGGCGGCGGCTATCGCCTTCGCGAATCCGCCGATCCGGTGCCGGTGAAACGCCGGCTGGGCGATCCGTCGTTGACGAAGCCAGGCGTCCCCCTCGTTTGTAAGGAGGCCGTCGGCGAGAAAGTTGCGGATCGCTCGAAATCCTGGCGTGTTCTTGCTGTAGTTCGTGTAGTTGTCTTGAAGTACGTGGCGGACGTGAACCGGGTCGGCCAGAACCACGACGCGGCGGTGCGCCATTCGGAAGTAGACGACCTCTCCAAATTCGCGGACAGAGCTGTTGAGCAAGCCGATCGGGTCGCGACGCATCAAGGGCAGGCTGCCGAAGAGACCATGTGCTCGCGGCCCCGGTGGGTGAGTGGCCATGGAAAATGATCGGCCTAGCAGCGTCGGTCGTCAACCCGGAAGGGCACATGCTTCGTCGATAGAGGGTTGGACTGGCGATGGCGGTTCCGGCGTCAGCTTCCCTTGGATGACGGCTCCGGCTAGGATCGACGCTCGTTCAATAAATGCATGACCAATCCGACCACGACCAATCCGAAAGCGAGGCAACCCCGATGAGACAGGCGACTTCCGCCATCATCGCGACGACTGGCGCGATAGCGTTTCTAGCGACGTCATGGCCGGCGTCGGTGACCGCGCAGGACACGGAATCTGCGAGCTCCTTTGTACAGGTGGCAGCGACGTATCGAGTTGCCGCGGACATAACCTATCTGCGGGCCGGAGGGGTGGACCTCAAGCTCGATGTCTATCAACCGCGCACCGCGGAGGGTCCGAACCCCACCCTGGTGTACTTTCACGGCGGGGGATGGACCAACGGTAGCAAAGAGGGTTCTGCGCTGACGTTTCTCCCATATCTCGAGCAGGGATGGACGGTTGTCAATGTGGCGTATCGGCTCGCTGATGTCGCGCCAGCTCCCGCCGCCGTTGAGGACTGTCGCTGCGCGCTGCGATGGATCTATCGAAACAAAGAGCAGTATGGAATTGACACCAGTCAGATCGTCGTGACCGGAAATTCGGCCGGTGGGCATTTGGCGCTCACCACCGGTATGCTCCCGGGCTCCGCCGGGTTGGACCGACAGTGCCCGGGCAATCGTCGCCGAACGTGGTCAACTGGCAGCACGTCTACCGACGAACTGCAGGTCGCAGCGATCATCAACTGGTACGGCATCACAGACGTCGAGGACTTGCTCTATCGCACACCGGGGACCTCAGGGTCTTTCACCGAGGCCTGGGTGGGGAGCACTACGGATCGGGACGCCGTTGCGAAGCGTGTTTCACCGCTGACATACGTCGGGTCAGACACTCCCCCCGTGCTCACCGTGCACGGTGACGCAGACCCGATCGTGCCCTACGAGCACGCGACCTGGTTGCACAAAGCCCTGGACGAGGAACAGATCTCGAATGAGCTGGTCACCGTCCCGGGCGGGGGACACGGCGGATTCAGCGTGGCTGAGAACGAGCGCATCTACGGCGCCATCTGGAGCTTCCTCCGCGCCAACGGCGTTGGGTCAGACGAGTAAGGCCCTTACTCGTCCGGTCCACCTCTTGTGCAGGCTTCGTGGCGATCGCCCACGAGCCTGCCGCGAGCGCGGTCGGCCGACCCCGATGCTGAGATGATAGGCTATGGGCGGCCATCGTCCGGCCGTCACGAATTTTCGTAAGGAGTCGGAGCGCGCTCGTATGAATCAGGTTCAATTTGCGTTACCGGTGCGCCGGTTTGGCGCCACATCGCGGCGCGACGCGTGGTGGACCCAGCCGCTCGTCGTCGCCGTGGGGCTTGGTATCGCCGTTGCCTATATGACGTGGGCGGCGTTCCAAGGGGCGTACTACGCACATCTGGGTTACTTGTCGCCGCTCTATTCACCGGAACTGCTCGGAGACTCTCCCCACGCGTGGTTCGGGCCAGCGCCGACGTGGTGGCCAAAGTTCCTGCCGTTTGCCTTTTCACCGGCGTTCCTCATTTTGTGGGCGCCCGGCGGGTTTCGACTGACCTGCTACTACTATCGGGGCGCCTACTACAAGGCGTTTTGGGCCGATCCGCCATCGTGCGCAGTGGGTGAACCTCGCAGTCGATATCTTGGCGAGAACTCGTTCCCTCTGATCATGCAAAACGCGCATCGATACTTCCTGTATCTCGCGTTGATTTTTATCGTGCTACTTGCCCATGACGTGTGGAATGGCATGTGGTTCCCGGTTGGGGCCGGTGATGCCGTCGAGTTTGGTCTGGGAGTGGGCACGCTCGTGCTGGCGCTCAACGTCACGTTATTGGGTGGCTACATTTTCGGGTGTCACTCCCTGCGTCATCTGGTAGGTGGGCGGAACGACTGTCTTACGCAATCCACGAGCAAAACCGCCTATGACTGCGTGAGCTGTTTGAATAGACGACACATGTTGTTTGCGTGGTTGAGCCTGGTCTGGGTCAGTTTTTCCGACCTTTATGTCCGGCTCTGTGCGATGGGCATCTGGACTGATTTTCGGATTATCTGACGAGCGATATGGACTATCAGACGTTTGAGCACGACGTCCTTATTATTGGGGCCGGGGGAGCGGGTCTCCGAGCTGCGATCGAAGCGTCATCGGCCGGAGTCTCGGTGGGACTGGTCTGCAAGTCGCTCCTCGGGAAAGCTCACACGGTCATGGCTGAAGGCGGCGTGGCCGCCGCTTTGGCGAATGTCGATGACCGCGACGGCTGGGAGACGCACTTTGCGGACACGATGCGCGGCGGGCAGTATTTGAATAGCTGGCGCATGGCGGAGCTGCATGCCCAGCAGGCGCCGGCCAGAGTGCATGAGCTCGAATCGTGGGGCGCGGTGTTTGACCGCACGGCCGACGGGCGGATCTTGCAACGCAATTTTGGCGGGCACAAGTATCCCCGTCTGGCTCATGTCGGCGACCGGACCGGTCTCGAGATGATTCGGACCCTTCAGGATCACGGTATTCACCAAGGGATCGATGTGCATATGGAATGCACGGTCGTCGAGCTTCTCAAGAGCGGCGACCGCATTGTGGGCGCATTCGGTTATGACCGCGAGAAGGGTCGATTCCGAGTATTTCGTGCCAAAGCGGTCGTCCTCGCCAGCGGGGGGATTGGCCGTGCCTTCAAGGTGACCAGCAATAGCTGGGAGTACACGGGTGATGGCCACGCGCTGGCCTATCGAGCAGGCGCCGAGCTGATGGACATGGAGTTTGTCCAGTTTCACCCGACCGGGATGGTCTGGCCACCGTCAGTCAAAGGAATCCTGGTCACCGAGGGCGTGCGCGGTGAGGGCGGGGTGCTTCGGAACAGTGAGGGCAAACGCTTCATGTTCGACGACATCCCCGATCTCTACAAGCATCAGACCGCTGACAACGAAGAAGAGGGGTGGATCTACACCCAGGGAGACAAGAACGCGCGTCGTCCACCGGAGCTACTCACTCGCGACCATGTGGCGCGGTCCATCGTACGTGAGATCAAGGAAGGCCGCGGGAGCCCGCATGGCGGCGTGTTCCTGGACATTGCGTGGATCAAGAGCAAGTTGCCGGACGGCGCGGAGCGTATCCGGAAGAAGCTGCCGAGTATGTATCACCAGTTCAAGCAGCTCGCCGGAATTGATATCACCGAGACGCCGATGGAGGTTGGACCGACCACGCACTACGTCATGGGGGGGGTGCGAGTCGACCCTGAGACGCAAATGTCCGCCGTGCCCGGGTTGTTTGCGGCGGGCGAGTGCGCCGCGGGGCTACACGGTGCCAATCGCCTGGGCGGGAACTCGTTGTCGGACCTGCTGGTCTTCGGGAAGCTGGCGGGGGAGCATGCGGCTGTGTTCGCAAAGGACCGAGGCGCGGTCGGCGTCGACGACTCGCAGGTCGAAGAGGTGGCCCAAATGGCCCTCGCCCCGTTCGACCAACCTGGCGAAGAGGGCCCGTATCAGCTGCAATACGAGCTGCAGGACCTGATGCAGAGTTTGGTCGGAATCGTCAGAAACGAGTCGGAGCTGACAGGGGCTATTGAGGCGCTTCAGGGGCTCAAGGAGCGTGCTACACGGGTCGGCGCGTCGGGGAACCGGGAATACAACGCGGGATGGCACACGGCCCTGGACCTGCGGAACCTCTTGCCAGTTGCCGAAGCGGTCGCGCGGGCGGCGGTCGAGCGAAAGGAAAGCCGCGGGGCACACTTTCGCGAAGACTATTTGGGTAAAGACGCCGACTGGGGCACGATGAATCTCGTCGTAAAGCAGGCGGCCGATGGGTCGATGGATATTCGGCGCGAGAAGCTTGCGCCGCTTCGCAACGATCTGCAGGAAATCGTCGACGAGAGCCAGAAGAGCTAGTGCACCGTCGTCTTGACTTCCACGAGTACTGCTGACCGAGGACTGCGAGTATGAGCACGGCGACATTCAAAATCTGGCGAGGCGATGCGCACGGCGGTGACTACGTCGACTACACAACCGATGTGACCGAGGGGATGGTGGTCCTCGATGCCGTCCATCAGATCCAAGCGGCCGACGCCAATGACATGGCGGTTCGCTGGAACTGTAAGGCCGGTAAGTGTGGCTCCTGCTCTGCCGAGGTCAACGGCAATCCCCGGCTCATGTGTATGACCAGGCTCGATACGATTCCTCTGGACGAGCCAGTGACGATAGAGCCGATCCACGCGTTTCCGGTCATGAAGGACCTGGTCACGGATGTGTCCTGGAACTATGACGTCAAGAAACGGATCAAGCCGTTCAAGCCGCGTTCGCCAGACACCAGTGACGGCTCATGGAGGATGGCGCAAGCGGACGTGGAACGAGTCCAGGAGTTTCGGAAGTGCATCGAGTGCTTCCTCTGTCAGGACGTCTGTCACGTGTTGCGTGATCACCGACTGCATGAGGAATTCATAGGTCCTCGATACTTTGTCTACAACGCGGCCCTCGAAATGCATCCGCTCGACACCGAGGACCGGACCCGAGACCTGGCGTATGAACAAGGCGTGGGGTACTGCAACATTACGAAGTGCTGCACAAAAGTGTGTCCGGAAGAGATCACGATCACGGACAACGCCATTATTCCGTTGAAAGAGCGAGTCGTCGACAGGCTCTATGACCCAATGACAAAGCTCCTGCGCCTCTTCACCGGAAACTGATAGCGGGGATACGAGACCGTTCCGGCTGCGGTGCGACGTTCGACGGAGGGTCGACACTCAACGGCGGAGATCAATGCCTGCGATAGTGGCGTTGATGCTCCTCCCAGGCCCGATCCTCGGCTTCTTCTTCGCGCTTCCACCGTGCTCGGCGCTCGGCTCTTCGCCGTCGGTGGCGAGATACCGCCAACAGTGCCAACGTCGTGATAAACCCCAAGAGCGATACCGGGTGACCAATGATCCGGATCCATCGTTCAACAAGAGTCGGCCGATTCCAGAATCGTTCGAACAGTTCTTCCACAGTCAGGTGAGTGACGTTGAAGACGGCTAGCGCGAACGGTTCGCCGCGAGCGACTCTGGCCAGAATGCGGGATGGTGCAAACCACCCGTCGTGGTCGCGCAGATCTCGTAGCACGGCGTGCGAAAGTACATACGCCCTGGTTACCGAGGTCCGGTCGCGTCCAAAGAGCTGTTCGACCTCGGTGGCCGTACGGTTCCCGTGCGAGAGAAGCTCCCACCCAAGTCTGGTGCTGTCTTCGAGTCCCCAATTCGGCTCGGCGAGGCTGGCGAGACCCTCGTCGAACCACCGTGGGAGACGTGCGCCGTGGGCCGCGCGGTGCACCAGGACATGCGCGACTTCGTGATACAGCACGGTTTCGACCGACTGGAACGGGTATGTTCCGATACGACCCGGGATCAACGTCACGGTGTGACGGCCCGGGGACGCGTATCCAACGACCCACGCGGGTATCTCGGTCGCGGCGGACGAGTCTTCCCGAATCAGTGATACACGTATCGGTGGCCCAGGGTCGCTCAACCCGACCAGTGTCATGACATCGCCGAGACGGCCAGGGCTCAGCCGAGCGAGCTGGGTGGCAACACCTGCGAGCGCCTCGGGGCCCTCCACGATCAGGCGGGGTCCAGACGGGAATGCTGGTGGTTGGGCGCCGTAGAGGAGCTCGACGGCCAGGACTATGAACACAAGCGCGACCCGCCAGCCTGCCGCAAGCGCCGCGAGTCGTCTAGCCACGACTGGACCGCAACGTGGCAACCGTTGCACCGAGATGCGACTCGGACGCATCGTAGTACGAAAGCACGTCGGGATGTGTTGCCAGCACTCGGTGGACTGCGGCGCGCTGCCGTCCGATGCCGCGCCCGTGGATCAGCCGGACTTCTGAGAGCCCCTTGCCCGCTGCCACTCGGACATACTCGTCGACCACGGAGGTGACATCCCGTGCCGCAAACGTGTGCAGGTCGAGCACGCCCTCCACGGGCATTTCATGAGTCATGCTGCACGTGGCTCGCCGTGACTTGCGTGCTTATGCCTCCCCGAACCGAGAAGTCTCCGGTGACGGTCATGCGACGGGGCTGGCAGGCGTCGACGAGGTCGTCAAGGATCTCATTTGTGACGCTTTCGTAAAAAATCCCACGATCCCGAAAAGAAATCAGATAGTACTTCAGCGCCTTGAGTTCTAGGCATCGTGTATTTGGTGTGTATCGAATAGTGACCACACCAAAGTCCGGGAGTCCGGTTTTTGGACAAACCGAGGTGAACTCCGGGCAACGGATGGTGACTTCGTAGTCGCGCTCCGGCTTGGGGTTTGGAAACGTCTCGAGGGAGGCCGCTGGCATCGGTGAAATTGTAGTGTAGCTTCGGTACGGTAGCCCGAATGTCTGTTGACACAAGTTCATCTGCAGGCCGGCATCAGGCGTACTTTGGTATCAAAAACGTTAGACTTTATGATATTGTCATCGATTTCTCGGACACTAGTGTCTGCTATAGACGTGTTGAGAGCCATGGGGGGACGTGAATGGCCGAAGGACGAAGATTGGGAAAGTCCGAGTTGTTCTCGCATTTCGCTGAGCGCTTCCAGCTCAAGCGGACCGATGCCCGCGAGTTTTTTGACGAGATTCAACGACTTGCTAAGAGCGAACTCAAGCGGTGCGACGAATTTGTATTGCCCGGGATGGTGAAGCTCGTAGTCCAGAAACGACAAGCCCGTATGGGCCGGAACCCGGCCACCGGTGCGCAAATCCAGATACCCGCAAAAACCGTCGTTAAAGCTCGGATCGCCAAGCAGCTAAAGGACTCAGTTCTTCTCGGCTAGCCCGCCGCGGGAGGGAGCCTCGCGGAGTTCGACCGACATCCAGGCCGGCATCGTTCATGTCGGTCGCGGATGCCAAATCTGCTCGCTCCGTGTGCTCTGGTAGACGTGCGCCGCAGCTACGACGGATTGCCAGACGAGAGGCTGCTCACGAGCCGTGGGGGCGGGTCTCTGTTTTTTCGAGATCGACGACGAACGTCGTGCCGGTGCCCACCCGGCTCGTGACATGAATCGAGCCGCCGAGTTGTTCGACGATCTTGCGAGAGCCAGCCAGCCCCAGACCGCCACGTTTTGTCGTGCTGAAGTCCTCGAAGGTTGCCCGCTAGGAGAGAGGGAGCGATTGTAGGCACGTGACTTGCTCTAAATTAAAGGTCGGGAGGTAACGTATCGCTCGCCATGGCGACCAGTGTATTGATGCCTCAGCTTGGCGAATCCATCGCCGAGGGCACGATTGTTCGTTGGAACAAGAGAGTTGGTGAGACTGTCGACCGCGACGAGCCGCTCTTCGAGATCTCTACGGACAAGGTTGACGCCGAGATTCCGTCCCCCGCCGCCGGAGTGGTGACCGAGATCCGTGTCGCCGAGGGCGAGACGGTACCCGTCGACACCGTCGTGGCATTTATTGCTGACGAAGATGACGCCACCGATGGTCCGAGTCCAGCTCCTGCTGACCTCGTTCCAGAAGCCACCAACAGTGGATCAGAGCCCGCTCCCGGCCGTGTACTCACCTCACCCGTTCCCAGCCCCGCCCGTGGCCCCAGTCGCACCACGCAGTCGTCGCCTATTGTGCGTCGGCTCGCGCATGAGCATGGACTGGATGTCTCGACGATCGTGGGTACGGGTGACCGCGGACGCGTGACGAAAGAAGACGTGCTCAGCGCGGTTGAGATGGGTGACCAGGAGAGCGGAGCCACCGATCGCGTCGAGCCCATGAGCGTGATGCGACGCCGAATCGCTGAGCACATGGTGGCCAGCCGTCGCACATCTGCTCATGTTCACACGGTTTTTGACGTCGATTTTTCCAGGGTCGAGGCGCTGCGGATGTCGCACAAGACAGCCTTCGAGGCTTCGGCTGCGAAATTGACGTATCTGACCTTTGTAGCCAAAGCCGTGGTCGACGCGGTCCAGGACGTCCCTGTCGTGAATTCGTCAGTCGACAACGATAGTGTGGTCTATCGAAAAGACGTAAACCTCGGAATTGCCGTGGCGCTGGACCGGGGGCTCATCGTGCCAGTCGTCAAGCGCGCGCAAGACCGCACGATGGCGGAACTGAGCCAAGGCATCGGTGATCTTTCGCGTCGTGCCCGCGACAAGCAGCTCAACCCAGATGACGTCGCCGGCGGGACCTTCACCATTACCAACCCCGGTGTTTTTGGGTCGATCGTCGGGATGCCGATCATCAATCAGCCGCAGGTCGCCATTCTCTGTGTCGGCGCCGTTGAACGCCGTCCCGCCGTCGTCGCCAACGAGGTTGTCGCACAAACCCGGTCGTATCTGACGCTTGGGTTTGACCACCGGGTCATCGACGGGGCGGTTGCCGACCGGTTCATGGGAATCGTGAAACGGAACCTCGAGCAGTTCGACGAGTCGCTGCTGTAGTCCGAACCCGGCCAGTGTCGAAAGTCCGGCGGGTCGTCGAGATCAGACGGTGGGGCACTTTGTCGTACCGCCGGTCACTGGCTTTGCAGTCCCGGATGGTTGCCGACCGCCAGGCGGGTCTGATACCAGACCTCCTGTTGTGCGGCGAGCATCCGCACGTGATTACACTTGGGGTAAGCGCTCGGCACCGGCGAGCGAACGTGCTCGCGTCTCGGTCCGTGCTCCAGAGCCGCGGCATCGATCTCTACGAAGCACCTCGCGGTGGCGATGTCACGTATCACGGACCCGGTCAGCTTGTCGCCTATCCTGTTCTCGACTTGAAACCGGAGCGCTGTGACATCCACCGGTATGTACGCGATCTGGAAGAAGTCGTGATACGAACAGTTCATGAGTTCGGCGTCGAAGCTGCCCGGGTCGCGGGGTTGACCGGCGTCTGGGTGGGCAACGACAAGCTCGCCGCGATCGGCGTGCGGGTCTCCCGCTGGGTAACGAGTCATGGCTTCGCGCTGAACGTAAATACCGAACTCGAGTATTTCAGTTTGATTCGTCCCTGCGGCATCGACGGACGTGGTGTGACCTCGCTGGCCCGATTGACTGGCGCGCCGGTCTCACTCGACGCCGTCATTGACGCCCTGGCTCGCTCGTTCGCGCTCGTCTTTGACCGCGACCTCGTCTTTCGGGAATAGAACCCGGCCCGTCGGTGTTTTTACAAGCAGCACGGACGGGAGAGCGACATGCCTGACAGAGCAGCTGACCATCGACTGGTGACTCCCCTGAAAGACCACGATTCGACCGCGCTGGCGGACCTAGAGCGGCTTTACGCCTCGCGGATCTATCAATTGGCGTTTCGCTATATGAAAAATCACGAAGATGCAGAGGAGGTGACTCAGGACGTCCTTCTGCGAGTGCATCAGAATGTTGACGCGTTCCGAGGAGAGGCGGCGCCGTCTTCGTGGGTCTACCGAATCACATTCAACGCCGCCATGTCGCGTCTTCGCAGCGCCAATTTTAAGCGAGCGCTCGAGGTTCGTCAGGCCGACCTCGACGTTCGCGGCGACGACGCGGGCGTCGCTCCGGTGCCTTCGGACGTTGCGGACTGGTCCTCACCAAGCTTCCACAGATCTACCGCGACCCGGTGTTGCTTCGGGACGTACGGGGCTTGTCCACCGAGGAAGCGAGCTCGTTGCTGAGCGTGAACCCCCAGACGTTGAAGTCGCGGCTCCATCGTGGCCGTCTGGCCTTGCGACAGCAGCTCGCCGAGTTCGCGGCCCGGGCTTGCTCTTCACCAGTGAGCGACGTGGACCGCACCAGCAGAGGGCTGAGGCCGGAAGCAGCCCCTACGCGGGGATGGCTGTCGTTCGCAGTCACTCGGCTGATAGAGCACCGGCCTCGCCGCCCGTCGAGCGAACTTGTAGGAAGTCCGAGTCACAGGGCTTGGCCTTCCTCTTCCGGTGTCGTGGTTCCCCTCATCGACACGCGACAAATTTGCGGAGCTTTCTGCGCCACAGTCGACTACGGGAGTAACGCGCGGGCTAGTTGAACGCGCTCTTGAGGTGTCAGGGAGGGCTCCAACACCCGTTCGACGCCCCGACCGCTGAGCGTAATATTCACGGCTGCGGCCCGTTGTCGAACCCCGAGCTCGCCATCCAACATGACAAAGCTTGGGCACGCCCGTTCGACAAAACCGAGCAGAAGCGTTTGGCTCAGATGTGCCGCGGCCGCAGCCAGCGTGTAGGGTTCGGGTGGCCACAGTCGCTCCATCTTTTGCTTGAGGAGCGCGAAACGCCGTGGAGCAAGGAGCTCGGATAGCGAGACCCCACGTGCCGATGCTGCGCTCCAGGGGACGACCAGGCCTGAGGGCGGCACCCCGAGTACAGAGAGAGCAACATCCTGGGGCGAGCACCGTATCTCGAGCGCGACAACCGCTCGGAGCGCCGCTGTAAAGGCCAACGGGGCTGAGCCGATAAGTCGCTTCCGCGAAACGGCGTCCCTCGAGACCGCCCGCTCGATGAGTTGATGGTCGGATGCGCCGAGACAGACGATGACAGCGTTTGGGTTCAGCGTTGCCAGTCGCCGCAGCGTGTCGAGATCGTCGTGGTCACTATGTCCGGCTGCGAAACCATCCAGTGGGTCGGCCCAGAGGATGACGGCCGCGCCTACGACGGCGTGGAGATCTTTGTGGGCTGTGATGACGACATCGGAGCGCTCGATCGGGCCCGCCTGCTGGATATCGAGCGCTGTTCCGGCCGCGACCCTTTCCATCGAGTCGATGAGCCGGATCTCTCGAACGCCGTGTTTCGTGACCAGCGTATACGCCGTCGCTCCGCCGACGGGGCCCGCTCCAACGACGGCGACGGTCCCTCTTGGCTGCCCGCTCATGGCCGGCGCTATTCTATGTCATGACTGACACGTCAATGTCCGCCTCGAACCACCTGTCGGGGAAGAGCGCTATCGTGACCGGTGGTTCCCGTGGTATCGGAAATGCGGTGGGGCTTGCCCTTGCGGCCGAAGGCGTCAACGTCTTACTCTGCGGGCGTCATCTCGACCAGCTGTCCGCAAGCGTCGGGCGGCAAACCGTGACCGGCGCGCCCGGCCCAGCGGGCACGATCGAGGTCTGCGCTGCCGATGTTCGTGATCCTGACCAGGTCGAAGCGTTGGTCGCGCGGGTCGTGGAACGATTTGGCGGCCTCGACATCGTCGTGAACAACGCTGGAGTTGGGCGGTTTTGCCAGTTGGCTGAGATGTCGGTCGAAGACTGGCGTGAGGTCATCGGCACAAACCTCGACGGTGTCTTCTTTACGTGTCGGTCGGCGATTCCCGAACTGCGAAAACGTGGCGGCGGGTGGGTGATCAACGTGAGTAGCCTTGCCGGCTCGCACCCGTTTGCAGGAGGCGCCGCCTATTGCGCGTCAAAGGCCGGCCTTGACGCCCTGACTGAGGTGCTCATGCAAGAGGTTCGACACGACGATATTCGCGTGAGCTGTGTCGCGCCCGGGTCGGTCGATACTCGTTTTGCGGGGCAGGCGGGTGACGGGGGGGCGCCGTGGAAGCTCGACCCCTATGACGTTGCTCGGGTCGTCATCGACTTGCTTCGTCACGAGTCACGAAGTCTGCCGAGCCGAGTCGAGATTCGTCCTTCTCGACCGCGGAAGTGATCGAGACCTCAGGGCGACTCTCCGAGCGCAACCGTCAGTTCGAGCCGACCGACGCGCAAAATGTCCCCTGTCTTGAGCCGCATACGCGCAACGCGCGCGCCGTTGACAAACACCCCGTTTGTGCTCTCGAGGTCTTCGACCGTCAACGTGCTGTCGGTCGCGACGAGTCGGCAGTGCATCCGAGACAGGAGTGTCGCATCCACCACAAAGTCGGCCCGCGGCCCGCGCCCCACAGTGCGGGTTGAGCCGGCAGTGACCCGAAGGATACGCGGAGTCTCAGCGTCGGTGGTCCGCAACACCCACATCAGTTTGTGGGCTGGAGAGTTCGCTGGAGCCATTCGGTCAGGGTCGCCGTGACGCTCTCCCCAAGCTCGGTGCTCGACACGTTTAACGGATCGGTCTTCCCGACCGCGCTGGTATTCACGGGCACCATGAGATGGTTGATATTGTCCAGATGAACCAGCGCCACTGTCGACTCTCGTCGACCACGCTCCTGGGCGAACGTGGCAAGCTGGTCGGCGTGCGTCGGTGGAATCTGCCGGTCTAGCGTCCCGTGGAGCAGGAGAAAGGGTTGCCGGCTCCGGCGGACCGCCCTTTCGGGTTCAAACTCGAGAAAGCTCTGAAACCATGGTGTGTCGGCGCGGGATCTCATGTCCGCGGGGATGTCGTCCCATGACCCGTCGTCGAGCACCGCGGCGTTGATGCGTCGTTGCAAGTCGGCACGTTCGTCGCGTTCGGTCGGTGGCAGGGCAAGTCGCTCGAGAACCGCCTGCTGTTGTTCAAGCACCCATTTGCTTCCGGTCGTCGACGGCGTAGCCATCAGCACGAGGGCAGCGATGCGTCGCTCGCGCGAGGCGGCTTCAAGACCGATCCAGCCGCCCTCCCCGTGCGCAATGACCGCGACGCGGTCTCGATCGACGTTGTCTAGACCGCCGACGTATCTGACGACGTCGCGCACGTCCTCTGCATAGTTTCGGAGGGTGGCTGATTCCGGTCGGCCGCCGCTTTGACCGACGCCACGCCTATCGTAGCGAAGCACCACATGACCTGATGCCGAGAGGATGGTTGCGAGTTGGCCGTGGAGGGGCACACCGGACAGATACTCGTCGCGGTCGGTCGACGCGGTGCCAGGGACAAGGACTACCGCCGGCCAGCCCTCAGCCGGCGGCTCACCGTTGGTGGGCGTCGTCAGAGTGCCGGCGAGACTAAATCCGGTGGCGGCCACCCGTACCTGTTCGTCGCCGGGAACGGTCACTCCTGCCAACCGGGTTGAGACGAGTGAGATGTCCTGACGGGCCACGTCGAGACTGATGGCTGGCAGCAGCACCCGCAGAAGCCGGTCGTCGCTATCGACCCATACTTCCGCCTCCAGCGGTTGATCCGTGTTCTCAAAGGTGATCCGATAGATGCGAGCGCTCAGGCGTTGGTCGCTGGTCTGGAGATCCTGGGCGTCCATCTCGCGGACGAGCGCCTGGGTTTGTCCGCGTGGCGCGACATAGACCGGTATCCGGTCACCGACGACGGCGGTTGTGAGTCGAGCGGCCACCGCTTCGTAGGCCCCAAAAAAATAGTCGGGGAGGACGACCGATGCGGGGTCGATCTGGTCGGTCGAGCCGATAGTCGCCCCTCCATCGGTGAACTGGTTTTCGGCGGTTTCATCTTCGACCGTCGTGTGCAGCGAGAACTCGCGGCCGATCCGAGACCCCTCCATGGAGAGCCGCCGGGGCGTCCAGCGGGCGTCGTACTCCACTTCAAATTGCCGGTTGCGTAAGTCAAACGGCGGTGAGAGCTCGCCCGTGGACCGAATAATCCATCCGTCGTCTGTGCGTAGGACGTCCACGCGCTCGAATCCAACCGGTGATGACCGCAGGAAAACGTTAAATGTGGCGGTGCGAAGTGCGGGGGTGGCCGGTTGTGGTTGTCCCCAGACGATCCCAGCCGCAGCCACGACGAGGAAGCAGGCGAAAGCTATGCGCACCGCGGTGACACATTGGGAATAATCGGAAGCACGCGAGCGCACAAAGTTCAGCATATCATCACGCGGGTGGTCACCGTCATGAACGACGCTTACGAGGCACTGAGGCACGGCGCGGCAGTAGTAGATCGCACGGATCGCGGTCTCATAGCGGTGGGTGGCTCCGACCGCGCCGAGTATCTCCAGGGCCAGCTGACAAACGATATCGCCGCGCTTGAGGATGGCGCACAGTGTTACGCCGCCTACCTGACGCCTCAAGGTCGACTCATCACCGATATGGAGGTCCTGTCTATTGGGGAGCACCTGCTGCTGGATGTCCACGAGGACAGCACGGCAGCGCTGGTCGCGAAGTTTGGCGGGCTTGTGTTTACAGAGGACGTCGAGTTCGCCGACTGGACGAACACCTGGCTGTCATGTGGTGTCACCGGCCCCGCCGCCCCCGAACGGTTGACCCAGGCCCTGCGGACGGTCGATGTCGGGCCGACCGGGCTGGACTTCGTGATGTCATCTACGCCACGTGTAGGGCGGTGTACGTCTCGAAGGGGCGATCTCATTGTGGCCAGGACAGATTCGCTCGGGGGGCTGGGTTTTGACCTCTGGGTCGAGCGCGAGGTGGTCTCCGACCTCCGCCGCGCGCTCGCGGGTGCTGGATGTGTCGCCGCGGATCGGGTCACGGTCGATACGTTCCGGATCGAAAACGGCAGACCGGTATTTCCAGTCGACATGGACGATCGGACGATCCCGCTCGAGGCGGGTATCGAGTCGCGAGCGATCAGCTTCGACAAGGGTTGCTACGTTGGTCAAGAGGTCATTATCCGCATCATGCACCGGGGACAGGGCCGCGTGGCGCGCAGGCTTGTCGGGCTGAAGGTCGAGGCAACCGAGCTTGCTTCCGGTCCAGGGAAAGGTGCCCGGCTTTGGCATGACAATGCAGAGGTCGGGCAGGTGACCAGCGTGACGTGGTCGCCGCTCTGCGATCAGGTCATTGCGCTGGCGTATGTCGGCCGCGACCTCGCCCATCCAGATGTTGCGCTTGAATTTGATTCGGCGGACGGGCGCAGGAGAGCAGTGGTCACCGCGTTGCCTTTCACGAGCGGTTAGTCCCCGCCAGCCGCAGTCGCTGGGTCGCGTTCTCGATCCAGCGGCAGTCTGAACGCATCACGCAGCCGTTGCAGCGAGGTCGGCGAGGAAGACACACGATGGCTCCAAAATCCATAAGCGCCTGATTGAAGTCAAACACTCGCTTCCGCGGAAGCAGTGTCCGGGAGACATCCCACAGATGACGTTGTGTGGCGTGACTGCCAGGGTCGCCACTGCCCTCAAACATGCGAAACAGCAGTCGAGCAATATTTGTGTCGACGATCGGGGTCCGCTGGCCAAACGCGAAGCTTCTGACGGCCCCGACGGTGTACTGACCCAACCCCTTGAACGACCGGAGGCTGGGTGCATCGGACGGGAGCTTGCCGTCGTAGTTTGAGACGACCTCTCGGGCGATCGAGTGAAGTCGTTGCGGTCGAATGTTGTAGCCGAGCGGTTTCCAGGCCTCGTTGACTGCTTTCGAGGGCGCTGCGGCTAGCGCCCGGAATGTCGGAAATCGTTCGAGCCATTCCTCATACTTCGGTAACACCCGATCCACCTGGGTCTGCTGGAGCATGACCTCGGATACGAGTATTCGATAGGGGTCCCGCGTTTCTCGCCACGGCAGACTGCGGCCGTAGCGGTCATACCACCGGAGGAGACGGCGACGGAATCGTCGACGGTGTTCCGGTGAGGGGAGCGCGGGCAGGGCGGTGCGTGATGGTCGAGACAACGTTGGACTGTATCAGTCCGCAAGCCAACTCGGTCTTATAGTTGTGAGTTGAATATGAAAATCTATACAAAGACTGGTGATAGCGGTGATACCGGGCTCTTTGACGGGACACGTGTTTCGAAAGCGGACCCGCGGGTGTGGGCCTACGGCGATGTTGATGAATTGAATGCCGTCCTGGGACTGGCGCGAGCCAGCGGGGTCGGGGACGAGCTCTCGGCCGTGCTCGCCCAGATCCAGTGCGACTTGTTTGCACTCGGCGCGCAGCTGGCGGATCCACGGGACCGGATAGCGGACCGGGTGTCGAAGGCCGCGATCACAGACGCGGATGTGAGTCGACTCGAAGCCTTGATCGACCGTTTTGAGGCCCAGGTGCCACCGCTTCGTCAATTCATTTTGCCGGGAGGCGGTACCAGTGCGGCCGCCCTTCATTTCGCCCGCGCGGTCTGCCGCCGGGCTGAGAGACGAATCGTGGGGCTGGATGTCGGGGCGGCTTCGGCGCCACCTCTCCCGGGCGAACTGGTCCGCTATGTGAATCGACTCTCCGACTTGTTGTTTGTGCTCGCTCGGGTCGCGAGTCACCGCTCTGGCGCGGCCGAGCAGGAGTGGTCGTCAAAAGGCGATACGGCCACGCACTAGTCAGGATGTTTGGGCTGGCGGGGACGGCTCGTCTCTCCGGGCGATCTCAGCGCTGATGGTCTCGAACACCAGTCTGGCGAGGTCCTGTGACACACGCTCTCGGATTGCTCCACACTCCACCAGCACTGTGTCGTTGCCGTGGTCGACGGCAACGTCCCACCGATCTCGTTCAAAGGCTTCGAATTGGGTCACACCAGGCTGTTCTCCGTCCGGTGCCGATGACGCAGGCGAAAATCGCGTCGAGGTTCGAACCGACAGTGGGGCGCCACTAATCAGGACCCGGACGGCGCGGATATCCGATTTCGGAATAGTCGTGTTCTCCCAGTAGTAGGCTGCCGGGTCTTCGGTGAAGAGCCGTAACCCAGTGCCTCCGGGAATCTCCGCGATTATGGTGTGACCCCGCTCGAGAAGCGCGCGACGAGCCTTGAGATTGTCTCGCTTGTGCCACTGGAGCGAGGTCGCCATGCGGAGTGCGGCGACGACGAGCACCATGACCACGACGATCGCGACGAGGTCACGCATCCGCCACTATGCTATCAGAGGGTCAGATTCGTGCCAGCCACAACCTCATCGCTCGATCAGGCGTATGCCGTATGTCTCCGGGTGGCTCGGCGCCACTATGAGAATTTTCCGGTCGCATCGTGGTTGCTGCCAACGCGGATGCGTCCGCACATCGCGGCCGTTTATGCCTTTGCCCGGTACGCTGATGATCTGGCGGATGAGGGGGTTCACTGTCCCGGGGACCGGCATGCGGCCCTCGACGCCTGGATGACCCGTCTCCACCTCGCGCTCGACCGTACGCAGGACACGTTCGAGGATACGCCCGACGAGGATGCGGTTTGTCGTGCCTTGGCCGCCACCATTCGAGACCGAGAGCTACCCGTGTCTCTGTTCGAAGACTTGATCAGCGCATTCCGCCAGGACGTGACCGTGCATCGGTATGTCGGCTGGGATGAGCTTCTGGACTATTGCCGGCGTTCGGCGAATCCGGTGGGGCGTTTGGTGCTCCGTATCGCCGGGTATCGAGACGCCGAGCTGGACCGAGCGTCGGACGACGTTTGCTCTGCGCTTCAGCTGACAAATTTTCTCCAAGATTTCGAGGTCGATTGGCTCCGCGGCCGTCTGTACATCCCGTCTGACATCTTCCGCGAGCACGGTGCAACCGAGCAGCAATTGCGGGCTCCGCAGCTGTCCAAGGCCTGGAGGACAGCGGTCGCCGAGACGGCGGTCCGCACTCGCGGCATGTTCGAGAACGGTCGCGCGCTATGTGACACGGTCGGTGGTCGTCTCGGGCTCGAGCTTCGGCTGACCTGGCTGGGCGGCAGAAGGATTCTCGACCGGCTCGAGATGAACGGATACGATCCACGGGCACGCCGGCCGACGCTCGGATGGTCCGAGGCTCTGCCGCTCGCGTGGAAGACCGCCACTTGGCGTCAGCGCCCGTGAGTCGCGATACAAACTTCTACTACTCCTTTCTGGTGCTGCCGCGCGAGAAGCGGCAGGCCATCGTGACGGTGTGGGACTTTTGCCGAGCGGTCGATGACGCGGTTGACGACCCGCCGGCTGAGTTGAACGGCCCCGATGGCGGCGTTGACCCAGCCGTGTTGTCGGCCGAAGTGGAACGGTGGCGCGTCGAGGTGGCGCGTTGCTTCGACAGCGGCGAACCGCGCACCGAGCAGGGGCGGCGCTTGAAGCCATGTATCGCTCGATTTGGACTGCCTCGGAAACCGTTTGATGATCTGGTCGACGGTGTCGAGATGGATGTCGGGGGCCGGGGATTTGAGACATTTGACGAGCTCTACCAATATTGCCTACGTGTCGCGTCGGCGGTCGGGCTCATCTGTATCGAAATATTCGGCTACACGCTGCCCCAGGCTCGGGAGTATGCGGTTGTTCTCGGAGTTGCGCTGCAGCTGACAAACATCATCCGGGACATCCCGACCGATCTCCGGGCGGGCCGGATCTATCTTCCGGCCGAGGACCTTGCTCGATTCGGGTGCACGGAGCAGGATCTGAGGAACGGCCTGTCGCCACCCGTACGCCGCTTGATTGCATTCGAGTGTGATCGGGCTCGGAGCTTCTTTCAGCAGGCGCACCTTGCTTTGCCGAAACCCGATGCCCGGCGGCTCGTGGCAGCGGAGATCATGGGGGCGATTTACCGGGCGATCCTCGATCGAATCGAGCGTCGCGGTTACGACGTGTTTCGAGAGGTCGTGCGGGTTCCACGGCCACGCCGCGTCGTGATCGCCGCGTCTGTGTGGGCGCGCACGATGATCTGGCCGAGCTCTCTGGTCGGGCGTTGATCGATCCCAGCGCACATCATGCCGGCTTTTGACGTCGTCGTTGTCGGGGGAGGCTTTGCCGGCTTGAGTGCGGCGGTCGACTTGGTCTCACGGGGGGCGCGGGTTGCGGTACTCGAGTCTCGTCCCCGGCTGGGCGGACGAGCGACCTCGTATCGTGACCGAGTCACCGAGGAGGAGGTCGACAATGGACAGCATGTTCTCTTCGGGTGCTATCACGAGACGTTTCGGTTTCTCCGTCGTCTTGGTGTCGAGCGTGATGTCCGGTTGCAAGACAGTCTCGCTGTGACCTCGGTCGACCATGATGGACGTCCGATTCGTTTCCGGTGCCCGCACTTGCCACCGCCACTGCATCTCCTGGGGGCTCTCATCGACTGGGACGAGTTGCCGTGGAGCGATCGGGTGGCCAGTTTGCGCTTGCTGGCCCCGCTTCGTCACGCGCGTCGGGGCGCGGGGGCACCGGCTCTTCCGGTGTCCAGCGAAACGACCGAGGTTCGCGAAACGGTGACTCAATGGCTCGTGCGTCACGGTCAAGGTGGCGAGGTCCGGCGACTGCTCTGGGAGCCCCTGGCTCTCGCGGCCCTCAATCAGTCGGCGGATGTCGCAATGGCAGGGCCGTTTCTCCGCGTCCTCGGGGCGCTCTCTGGCTCCGGGAAGCAAGACTCCGCGGTCGGACTACCGGCTCGCCCCCTCGAACAGTTTTACGCTGAGCCGGCCCGGCGCTACATCGAATCGCGCGGCGGGGTCGTCCGCACGCGGGCGAGAGCTCGGGTGTCCTTGACTGACAATCGCCGGATGGGTGTCGAGGCGAACCGTCAGTCTTTTACCGCGCCCACGTTGATCGCAGCCGTGCCGTGGCATGGGCTCGCCCGGCTCTTTGACCCCCCACCGCCCGCGTTGACCGGCATCATGAGGCGGGCGGCGGCGATGACGGCGTCTCCCATCGTGACCGTGCACCTGTGGTTCGACGGCCACGTGTTCTTGGAGGAGCTCTTCACGGGGCTGCTCGGACGCACGACCCATTGGATTTTTGACAAACGAGGAATGTTTGGCCCGAGCGCGAGCCACTTGACGCTGGTATCGAGCGACGCCGCCGCTATCGTCGAGCGATCGAATGCCCAACTCGTCGAGGTTGCGTTGGCGGATGTGCGTCGGGTGGTACCCATGGCGCGCAGCGTTGCCCTCAAACACACATTGGTCATTCGTGAGCGCCACGCGACCTTCTCGCTTGCAGCGGGTCAGCCGGAACGCCCCGACACGCGGACAGCAGTGCGCGGCTTGTTTCTCGCCGGCGACTGGATTGAGACGGGGTTGCCCGGTACCATCGAGGGTGCGGTCGTGAGTGGCCACCGTGCCGCCGCCGCCGCTTTCCAGGACCTGCGAACCTGATCGGCAATCCCGGACCCCCACGTTTCGTCAATCTATGCAATCGGTCATCGTTCACTACCAGGAGATCGCGCTCAAGGGACGAAACCGACCGTGGTTCATTGAGCGGCTCGTGGCCAATCTTCGGGCGGCCACCGCTGATGTCGGTGTGACGCGCGTCCGCGCCCTTATGGGCCGGATCGAGCTCGTGCTGGGACCCGAGGCGGAGTGGGAGTTGGTGAGGGAACGCATCTCCAGGATGTTTGGGGTTGCGAACTTTGCCCGCGCCCAAGCGGCCGAGCTTGGCCCCGAACGCGGGGTCGACGAGCTCAGCGCGTCTATCCTACGAGCGCTCGGCGAGCGTGACGTAGAAACCTTTAGGGTCACCGCTCGCCGCGCCGACAAGAATTACCCACTGACATCACCACAGATCGAGCGAGAAGTGGGAGGTCGGATAAAAGCGGCTCGAGACTGGAAGGTCGATCTTGGCCATCCGGAGCTGAACGTCTCGATCGAAGTGCTGCCCCGCGAGGTGTTTTATTCGCTGGAGAAGTATCCCGGTCCTGGCGGATTGCCGTCGGGTGTGAGCGGTTCCGTGATGTGTCTTCTTTCGGGCGGCATCGATTCTCCGGTCGCCGCCTATCGGTTGATGAAACGCGGATGTCGAGTGCGGTATGTTCACTTTCACAGCTATCCGCTCTTGTCCCATGCGTCTCAGGACAAGGTCAGAGAAATAGCCCAGTTGCTGACCAGGCATCAACTCAGCACACGTCTGTATATGGTGGCGTTTGGAGAGATCCAGCGACAGGTCGTCCTGACCGCGCCCCCGCCGTTGCGGGTCGTGCTCTATCGTCGGTTGATGATGCGTATCGCCGAACGTCTGGCTCGAAGGTCGAGGTCCGCGGCCCTTGTGACCGGAGAGGCCGTCGGTCAGGTGGCTTCACAAACGCTTGAGAACTTGACCGTGATCAACTCGGTGGTGTCTTTGCCGGTGCTCCGTCCGCTCATCGGATCGGACAAGGACGAGATTGTGCGCGAGGCACGGGCAATCAACACCTACCCAGTTTCTATCATTCCAGATGAAGATTGCTGCCAGCTGTTTACACCACGTAATCCAGCGACCCGAGCCAAGGCGTATCAGGTTGAGGCCGCAGAAGAGAGCCTCCCGCTCAACGAGATGGTCGACGAGGCAGTAGACGCGGCCACGAGAGAGGACTACCAGTTTCCTGGGAGCGGCTGACGTGAGGACGGGTTTCTCCCCGTGCGCGTGTCAGAGGCTCTGACCGCATTCGTTCTGAAGCAACCCCATCGCTCACACGACATGTGGGTGGAGAATGCCGTTCAAGTAATCGCGTAGCCCGTCCCGCGTACTCGGAAACGCCAATTCTGACCACGGGAGATCTCGAGTCGCATACCACTGCGCTTCCAGCGATTCGTCGTCGGCGTGTAGCTCGCCGCCGACATGGGTCGCCGCGTAGACGATGATCACCGGAATTCGCCCGGCATACGAATAAATGTTGACCAGTCCGTCGATTCGGATGTGGAGCCGAGATTCCTCGAGGGCCTCCCGTTTGGCGGCCGACACCAGCAACTCGCCGCGGTCTACATAGCCTCCCGGAAAGACCCACTTTCCGTACCCGGGTTCGATCGAGCGTCGAACCAACGCAATCTCGTGTTGCGCGTTCTTTATGATCGTGCCGACGGCTACTTTGGGGTCGAGATACACCACCCGCCCGCACAGGCTACAGACTGGTCGCTCCGGCTCCGTGGTTTTCAGGCGGGTGGCGATGAGTGGGCCACCGCACCGGGTGCAATACCGGGGCTCGTCATCGTGATCGTGAAGAGTCATCGACAGGCGTGAGCGACGTCCCTAAACTATAATCGCCCGGCATGTCTATCCTGAAAGTTGCGCGTATGGGACACCCCGTCTTGCGCGCGCCCGCTCGCACCCTTGAAAAGGCTGAGATTGAGAAAGCGGCAATCCAAAGACTGATCGACGACATGTTCGACACGATGCACGAGTATCAGGGCATCGGTCTGGCTGCCCCTCAGGTCCACGAAGGAATTCGCCTGTTCGTGGCCGGGGTCGACGATCCCGATAACACGGTGCCGCCGATGGTCATGATCAACCCGGTGGTCGAACGAATCGGGACCACGATCGAGGAGGACTGGGAAGGGTGCCTGAGTATTCCCGACATTCGCGGCAAGGTGCCCCGGGCGGTGGATATCCGGGTCCGGTCGCTTGACCGGCTAGGCGATGCGCAATCGATGACGGCTTGCGGATTCCCGGCTCGGGTGATCCAGCACGAGTCGGATCATTTGGATGGGGTGTTGTTCCTCGACCGGATGGCCACCCTCGAGAGCCTCACCTTTATCGCGGAACACGACCGCTACGTCGAGAAGAGCGACGAGCCCGACGAGCCCGACGAGCCCGACGAGTAGGGCGAAGTGGACGTTACGCTCATTCCTGGTTGCAATCCTGGCCCGTTTACGGGGCCGACGGGGAACAATACCTATGTCATCCGTGGCCAACAGCCGGCGCTCATCGACGCCGCGACGGGTGCTCCGGGCCATCTCGACGCGGTGGCAGACGCCCTCGCGGGGGCTCCACTTTGTCGAGTCGTGGTCACCCACGGTCACGGTGATCACGCTTCCGGAAGCGTGGCGATCGCCGCTCGCTGGCCGGATGCTCTTTTTCTGAAGGTGCCGTGGCCGGAACGCGATGAGCGGTATCGCGTTGCCTGGCGACCGCTGGCAGCTGACGAGCGCGTGCCCGCCGGTGACGGCAATCTGCGAGTCGTCTATACGCCAGGTCATGCCCCCGACCACGTCTGCTTGCTCGACGAATCAACGGACAGTCTGTTTTCTGGTGACATGGTTATTCAAGGCCGATCCGTCGTGGTGCCAGCCACCCAGGGCGGTGTGTTGACCCTTTATCTCGAGAGTCTCGCTCGCATCCGCGAGCTCCGGCCGGCGCGGACGCTGCCCGCGCACGGTCCAGAGATTGCGGATCTCGATGCCCTCGTTGGAGAGTATCTCGAACATCGGCGGCGTCGGGAAGCACAGATCATCGCGGCCCTCGATTCCGCGCCGCAGACTCGTGAGTCACTCGTGGCGAGCATCTACCCGGCACTTTCCGACGCGCTGCAGTTTCCTGCTGGCGAGAGTGTGCTCGCTCATCTCAGGAAACTACACGATCAGGGAGACGTGAGAGAGGAGGACGGCGAATGGCGCACACAACGCTCGTCGGACCCGCTCGAGGACGGGAACGGACGATGACCGACAACCCCAAGCACTACACGTTGCCCGACCTATTGATCACGCCCCACGAATTGAGTGCCCGTCTCGAGAGCGATGACGCCCAGGCCCGTTGTACAACTGTGCTCGACCTCCGGCCGGCGGAGGGGTTTGCCGCCGGACACCTTCCGGGTGCCGTTCACCTCGACCTGTTTGGCGTGAGTCTCGTCGACACGGAGCCAGCCCCTCTGGCTGCGTTTCTCTGGATGATTGGTCACTTGCTGACCTCGCGCGGTGTCTCCGAGGACACCCCCGTGGTTGTGTATGACGAGCAGTCAGGCATCCGCGCGGCTCGAGCGTTCTGGTTCTTGGAGTTCTTCGGGCATTCTCAGGCGCGAATGCTTGACGGCGGATACGGAGCATGGACCGAAGCGGGTCTCCCGACGACGACCGAGGCGTTGCCGCCGGTCCCGGGGCGATGGAATATCGGGCGAGACGACGCATTGCTCGCCACGTGGCGCGATGTCCGTGACCGATTGGGCCGCGCTGAGGTCGTGATGCTCGACACCCGGAGTAACGGCGAATACTACGCGACGAAGGTTCGCGCAAAGCGGGGTGGGGCCGTTCCGGGCGCCGTCCACATTGAGTGGACCGAGAACTTGGGCTCGGACGGGGCTTTCAAATCCGCCGCCGAGCTCACCGAACTATACGCGGGGCGCGGGGTTACCCCGGACAAGGAAGTGGTGTCGTACTGTCAGGGCGGCTATCGCGCGGCCCACAGCTATGTGGCGCTCCGGTTGCTGGGATACCCACGGGTTCGGAACTATATCGGGTCTTGGAAAGAGTGGGGCGACCGCGAGGACCTGCCGATAGAGACGCCGGTGCCGCCCACGGCCGCCCCCAAGGAGAGAAAAGAAGGGACCGCATGAACGAGGTCATCGATTTTGTCCATAGCAACCGGGACCGGTTTGTTCAGGAGCTAAGCGAATATCTCTCCATTCCCAGCGTCAGTGCGCTTCCTCAACATGTCGAGGATGTCAGACGCTGTGCAGAATGGACGGCCGCGGAGCTTGAGCGAGTCGGCCTCGAGCACGTCTCATTGACCGAAACCGCCGGAAATCCCGTGGTCCGCGGTGACTGGCTGCACGCGGGAGCGGACGTCCCCACGATCCTGTTCTATGGCCACTATGACGTGCAGCCGGTCGACCCTTTGGATGAGTGGGTCACGCCGCCCTTCACGGCCACCGTCCGCGAAGGCGAAATCTACGCTCGGGGGGCCGCTGACGACAAGGGGCAGGTCTTTATGCACCTCAAGGCGATAGAAGCCTATCTCGCCAAGACCAAACGGCTACCGGTCAATATCAAGGTCATCATCGAGGGGGAAGAAGAAGTCGGCAGCACGAATCTCGATGGGTTTGTGCGGAGTCACGCGGACGAGCTTGCCGCGGATGTTGTCGTGATCTCGGATTCGCCGATGTTCGACCGCGGTGTGCCCTCGCTGTGTTATGGCCTCCGAGGGCTGGCGTATCTGCAGGTCGACCTGCGCGGCACGACGACCGATCTTCACTCGGGCTCGTTTGGGGGCGCCGTCGCCAACCCCGCGTTCGTTTTGGCGCAGCTCTTGGGTCAGATGAAAGACCGCGGTGGCCGAGTCAAGATCCCGGGATTCTACGATGCGGTCAAGCCACTGGGTGAGGATGAGAAAGCCGCGTTCGCGCAGCTTCCGTTCAACGAGCGTCGGTATCGCAACGAGATCGGCGCCCCCAAGCTCTTTGGGGAACGCGGGTACACGACGCTTGAACGTCTCTGGGGCCGACCGACATTCGAGGTAAACGGCCTACTTTCTGGTTTTACCGGGGCCGGTGCAAAGACCGTCATTCCAGCCGTGGCGATGGCGAAGGTCAGTATGCGTCTGGTGCCTGACCAAGAGCCGGACGTCGTAGCCGAGCAGTTTGAGAAGTATGCGCAGAAGATGGCGCCAAAAGCGGTGGAGCTGACCGTCACAAAGATGCACACTGGAAAACCCTGGATGACCGATCTCGATAACCCGTTTGTCCAAGCGGCCGGTCGGGCGCTCGAGAAAGGCTTCGGTCGCGCGCCGGTGTTCCACCGCGAGGGTGGTTCCATCCCGGTCGTGGCGACGTTCCAGGAGACGCTCGGACTGCCGTCGGTGTTGTTTGGGGTTGGACTTCCCGATGAGAATGCCCACGCGCCGAACGAAAAGCTCGACCTAGGGAATTTTCACAACGGCATCGTCGCGTCGACGGCGCTCTACCAGGAGATCGGCAGCGTCAACGTCTAGTGGCCTGTCGTCGGCACTGACAACCCACCGTTTTTAAAAGTTGAACAGTTCACTACGAGTCGCGACTCATCACCAGACGGGAGACGCTTCGTGCACAATACGTACTATCATTCCGATGACCTGAAACGCTTTAGCGATATCGGGAAGAACCGTCCCGAACTCGCCGAGAAGTTCTTTGCGTGGTATTCAGCGGTATTCGAGGACGGGGCGCTCTCCGCGCGGGAGAAATCTTTGATTGCCCTCGCGGTCGCTCACGCCGTCCAGTGCCCGTACTGCATAGACGCCTACAGTTCGGACGCCCTCGAGAAAGGCGCGGATGTCGACCAGATGACTGAAGCCGTACACGTGGCGTCGGCAATTCGGGGAGGGGCCTCGCTGGTTCATGGTATTCAGATGCGAAACCAGACCGACCGGCTCGGCATGTAGGCCAACGCTCTCAACTTTCCTGATACCGTCAGATCATGGCACACCCGGTTCCATCTCTTGCCGCCCGGCAGCTTCCACTCGCGTCGACCCGCGAGCAACTCGCGGTTTTGGGTCGAGTGCCGTTGTCGCAAGAGTTCGACGAGGCCGTGGCCGCCGGTGGTCACGAGCCGTTGAGAGCCAGTGCTATCGAGATCATGCAGCTCAACGTCGGCAAACTGTGCAACCAAACCTGTCTGCACTGCCATGTCGACGCGGGCCCTGACCGACGGGAGGTGATGACACGGGAGACCATGGAGCAGTGTGTCGACGCCCTTGGCCAGACCTCTATTCCCACGGTGGATGTGACCGGCGGCGCGCCTGAACTCAACCCGAACTTTCGCTGGCTAGTCGAGCAATGCTCCGCCCTCCGCCGGCAGGTGATCGATCGTTGTAACCTGACGGTCCTCGGCCTGCCGTCGCAGGCCGACTTGGCAGAGTTCCTGGCGCGGCATCAAGTCGAGGTGGTGTGCTCACTTCCACACTATCGGGAGCTTCACACGGATGCCCAGCGTGGCGAAGGTGTTTTTGTCCAGTCGATCGCCGGCCTGCAGCGTCTCAATGAGCTTGGGTATGGGGTAGACGGGTCAGGGCTGCGTCTGGTCCTCGTGACCAATCCGGTGGGAGCTTTTTTGCCAGCTGGTCAGGAATCGCTCGAGCGGGAGTGGAAACGAGAGCTCGAGCGGGAATATGGCATTCGGTTCAATGCGCTGTTTGCGATGACGAACATGCCGATCAGCCGATTTCTCCAATGGCTCGTAGACACGTCAAATCTCGAGGGCTACATGGAGCGTCTCGTCGCCAGTTACAACCCGGCGGCGGTCGATGGAGTGATGTGTCGCAACACGCTGTCAATCGGGTGGGACGGTCAACTCTATGACTGTGATTTTAACCAGATGTTAGAGATCCCGATTGCTGCCTCGGCACCCCGTCACATACGTGATTTCAACGCCGACCGTCTCATGGCGCGACCGATTGGCGTGGATCGGCACTGCTTTGGCTGTACCGCTGGCGCCGGCTCGAGCTGCTCCGGCGCGACAGCGCTGTAGGCGGCCGCACGCTCGACGCCCGGGTACGATACGCCTGTCCGGCGAACCGCGTCCCCTTAGGCGCCGGAGGGATACAATGGCGCCCACCGCCGATTTTGATTTGTTCAGGAAGGCACTATGACGATTCGAGAGAACCTTCGACCAGTCCAGTTCACGCGCCGCGAAGCCCTCGGCCTCCTTGGGACGGCAACCGGAGCCGCCCTCGCGGTCGGCAGCGCTGCGCCACGTGTGGCAATGGCCCAGCAGAGCTTTGCCAGTGTTGAGTCACCAGAATTCCAGGCCGGAAGCATTATTCGGACGTTGCAAGGTGACCTCGACCCGCAGCAGCTCGCCAACGGCGCGACGCTCTTTCACGAGCACGTTGGGCGGGCCGACGTAGAGCTGGCCGTCGAGGAGCTCCGTGCCTGTGCGTTTGACGGGCTTGGTTGTATCGTCGATGCCGCAACGGGACGACGAACCCCCGAGCAGGTGCAGCACCTGCGCACGATCGCCGACCGGACTGACGTTCGCATCGTCATGGCGGGAGGCTATTTCGAGGATATTGGTTTCGCCATCTATCCCGTGCGGGTCGCGGCGATGTCAGAGGATGAATTGGTCGAGGAACTCGTCGCCGACGCGGCGGAGCAGCGGTGGGGCGCGTTTGGCGAGATCGCGTCGTCTCTAGAAATGCGTCCGGACGAACGCAAAGTGCATCGTGCAGTGGCTCGCGCTCACCTGCGTACTGGCCTGCCGATTTTTACCCATACCCCACACGAGAGCTGTCCGAGTTGCGCGGTGGAACAGATGGACACGATCGAAGGCCAAGGTGTCGATCTGTCTCACGTTGTCGTCGGTCACATGGCGACGCTCAAGCCGGAGCATGACCCGCTCGCGACCCACACGGAGGTTGCCCGGCGAGGCGCGTTTATCGGGCTCGACACGCTCGGACACGAGATGGGCCGGTCGGATATTCCTGCCGCCGACAAGGTTCGTATGGTGCAGGATCTCCTAGACGCCGGACTCGACGATCACATCCTGCTGTCGTCCGATCAGGGGAACGAGCGTCAATTCAAGCGCAACTACGGCCACGGGTGGGCGTCGGTGCTCATGCAATTTGTTCCCAAGCTTCGATTTGCCGGTGTGCCCGAGGAGACGATCCAAAAGATCCTGGTCGACAACCCACGGCGATTTCTCTCGTTTGTTCCAACGGCCTAGCGCCCCGCTACACCTGAGCCCTGGCAGAAACTGCGGCGGCACACGCACGCCACTACTTTGGTCGGAGCGGCGATCGTCGTTCAACGCCAGACCGACGATCGCGGCTGCGGGGGTTGGCTACCTTCGCGAGCTCTTCCGCAACGGCTTTCAATCACCAACACCGCAGGCTGAGGGCGCTGTGGGCCGTAGCCGCCCTTCCACACGGCTTGCACCGCGCGTTCCAATGCCTCCGTGGGGTCGATGCGTGCGCCCGAGCCATCGCGATATTCGTATCGTTGTGATTCCTCGCGCAGCGCGTCAATTGTCTTGTGTAGTTTGACCACGGTCAGGTCAAAATCCTGCCGCTCGGAAATTCCCGTTTCGTGGTAGAAGCTCGTCCGGAATGCCTGTCGTAAGCGTCGCGCGGGAGGACCCATCCGTCGTTCACCGCCGCTCCCCTGTTCCGGCGCTATTCGCCGGTGGGTTCGCCGCCGTCGCTCCGTGCGAAGAAATGGCCGGCCAAACACCTGTAAGAGGCGGTGAAAGCCTTCAGAAAGAGAATCTGAAAAGTCAACGGGCTGATACTCTCCGAGTTCGGGCAGGCTGGGCGAGTGATCTTCTGGAGCAAGCATCAGCGAAACGACCGGAGTGGGTTCAGGCCGCCTTTGCTTGAAGCGGAGGATTTCTTCGGCGACGTGCGGAGCATCCGCCGTGTGGCGTGACACGACTACGACGAGCGCATCCGATTGACATAGCGTGTCTTCGCTCGGGGCGGCGGGGAGTGTGAGGCCCCGGAGAGGCCGGCGGCGTCAGACGAAGGATGGATATCGTGAAACTGAAGGACGGCAGCGAGCAGCTTCACGAAGCGACCGTCTTTGGCCGCGTGGGAAACAAAAACAGTGGGTGTGGAATCGGCCGAAAAGAGTGGATCCATGGGCTTCCCCGTCGCATAGCTTGCCCAGTGAGGGGCGAACCATGCTCCCGGTCTAACGTAGTGAGTGTACAAGGAGCGTATCGCGTGCCTCCGCGATCATCTACTAGCTGAGACTCGCGACACGGCGACGCAGCGCCTTGACGTGCTCCCAGATTTCCGAATGTTCATCGCGTTCCTCCGGGCCGTCTGACTCCTTTGTGTCAGCTCGGCCTGCGAATCGCAGGTAGGCCTCTAGATCTCGAAGAGCGGCGGAAAAGTCGTTGAGATGGTAGGCCAGAAGGCCTCGGTCGCGCAGTTCGGGGAGTGCCGAAGGATTGAGGGCGAGAAGCAGCTCCGCTACCGTGCGCGCCTGCGGAAACGAGCGCATCTTGACGTAAACCCGCTTGAGATTCACCAGCACACGGATCAAGATCTGAGGCTTCGTGGCGCGAACCAGAAGACGCCGGTCAAAGAGCGCCTCCTCGTCCACATTGTCTTGGAGCAATCGCTGACAGTCAAAGTCGGAGAGGATGGCGCCGCGGTGAAACGGGTCGAGGATCACATCTGTCTTGGACGTTGTGCCGAAGGCCTTACCGCGATTGGGGACCCGGAGAAGGAAATGGCCGGGGAAGTTCACACCCTCGAGCGCCACGCCCGCCCGTCGAGCTACCTCCAAGTAGACAAGTGACAATGTAATGGGGATACCGGTCCGTCGGTCGAGCACCGCGTTCAGTAAGCTGTTTCTCAAATCATCGTATTCGGTCTGGTTCCCCGCGAATCGTTCCTCCTCGAAGAGGTAGACGTTCAGGGCTCGGATCGGGTCTAGCAGATCTCCGCCGGGGGCCGCGCCGCCGACACGTTTTCGAGCGAGGTCTCCCATCTCGTCCAGACGGTCAAGATAGCGAGACGCCTCGAGCTTTGGATATTCCAAACGGGCAATAAAGAGCGCTGCGGTGGCGAGGTCCGGTTCTGGCGATTTCGCCACCGCGGTGAACTTTTCGATGAAGTCCTTCGAAACGATCGTCGACATCTTCTACCGCTCCACCCTACTCATCAGACAATATCTCAAGCAGTCGGTGGTCGACTTCTGAAAGGCTGCCGACAACGATTTCGGCGTCTGACAGCGTCGCAGCCGGATAACTATTGGTGATGCCAATACGTCTGAGTCCGGCGGCGCGTGCCGCTTCGAGCCCCCAGGGCGAATCTTCGATCGCGACGTAGCGGCGCCAATCGGGGGCGGCGGTGCCGGCGACGACCCTGACCGCGGTCTGGTAGGCATCCGGTGCGGGCTTTGTACGCTCCACGTCGTCCGCTCCGACGACGACAGAAAAGTACTGGCTGAGCTTGCCCTCCGTCAGTATTTCGTCGATCTCCGCATGGAGCGCGCCGGAGGCAATCCCGAGTGTGGTTGTGGAGGCCAGGCGGCGTATGCATTCTGCGGCGCCCGGGAAGAGGACGTCCTGAGCGCCTCGTAGTGCCGCGAGCTGTTGGCCTTTCACCGTGACCAGCTGCGCCAACTGGTACGGTTCGAGCGTGACGCCCTGGTCGCTGGCAAGCGTCGTGAATACGCCGATATCGTCGTAGCCCAGATACCGTTCGTAGTACGCCTCGCGCGTGAGTGAGAGGTCGACGCGGACTACGGTCTCCTGGTAGGCGTGTAGATGAAGAGTCTCAGTGTCAGCAATGACACCGTCGAAGTCAAAAATGACGCCATGAATGGACACCCTGGTCTGGATACCGCCGGTCGTCAAGGCGAGTCCGGGGACGCGGGGGGCGGGACAAGGTCGGGCGACGACATGGGGAACCGCTGCTCATCTTCTGGCGGAAGACGTTCTCCCGCCCGGATCGCTGTCGCTAGACGATTCTCCGGAGGCGGATATGGACAATCGAACTCTTCATTGAAGTAACACGTCGGGTGATACGCCCGGTTGAAGTCCAGGTCATAGAGCCCGGTGCGCGTGCTCGGCAGGTCAAGATACCGGCCGGCCGGATAGGTTTCAGTCCCGCTCGTGTCGTCGCGGAACGGAACAAAGAGTAGCCCGTTGTTTTCACCGACCTCCACGAGCGCGGCCAGTGACATCTGTTCGTTGTTCAGGGTGAACTCGAGCTTGCCGACCCGCCGATACGAACGGCGTTGTCCGGTGGACGTCGGGATCTCGAACACGGGCTGGTCGTCGCCGACGTTCAACTGCGCCGGCACCCGAAAATCCAAGTTCGGCTCGTAGTAACGCAGTGGCACCATCCAGGACCGACGATCGAGGGGGACGACCGATTCAGGGCCAGCAAAGAGTATGTCCTTTTCCTCGCGGTCGGCGACCAGACGGCCGAGATACCCGAGCTCATCCGGCCGAGGGGGGCTGCATCCCCCACTCGCCACGGCGGTTGCGGCCACGACGGCAGCCAACACGACCCACTGTCGAGTGAGCACTCTCGAAAGACTCATCGGGCTATGTCACCTCGACGTCGACGTCTCCGGTGGTTGACGTCGCACTCGTGCACAAGTTGTTCGAAAGGCCGCGAGTGAGTGCGGTGGTTTCGTTGCTGCGTCTTGGACGCGAGAACGCGTTGCTCTTCAAAGGTTAACGTATTCATCGGCGGTGCTCTAGAAAATATACCCTGCTTGCTCCACCGCGCGGTCGGCCAGACGACGACGGATCGTCACCGTGTCGACTGGCTCTACCCTGAGCAGTCGGCGAAGTGTCGCGAGATGAGTGCGACGGGTATCGCCGTCGGCCATCGCGGCCGCGGCGGTGCGGGCTGCCGATCCGATCCGAGCCGCGGCGTCGGTAACGAATGCACGCGCTGCATCCGCTTGGAACTCGGCGTTGCTGACTTTGGCGTTGGTCGAATACAGACTACGGCTGACGACGCTCTCGGCCGCGAATGTATCGATAAGAATATCGGCCACGAGTGAGAGCACTTCCTGTTCGTCGGATAGTTTCGAACCATAGGTTTGCATTGTGAGACCGAGCATGGCGAGACCGACCTTCTTGAACATGTCGACGGCTGCTTGCTCAGCCGCAAGCAGACCAGACGCTGGTTCGATGTGCGGGACGGCGCTCATGATCTGGTCCTGGAGTTTTTTTGCGGCCGATGCGAGTGGTAGTCCGCCGTTGAGGCCCCGCTTGATCAACATTCCGGGGATGAGCAGACGGTTGATCTCGTTTGTGCCTTCAAAGATGCGATTGACCCGCGAGTCGCGGTAGTGCCGCTCAGCGGGATAGTCCTTTACATAGCCATTTCCGCCGTGGATCTGGATGTTCTCGTCGAGGATGAAGTCGAGAATTTCGCTGCCAGATACTTTGAGGATCGAAGACTCGACCGCATATTCTTCCAACGTGGCGACCAGCGCCCCGTCGTCAGTCGAGTCGTATCCTTGTAGTACTGCGTCAATCAGACCCGCGGTGCGAAACGTCATCGACTCGATGGCGAACGTTCGAATCACCATCTCGCCCAACTTGTGCTTGATCGCACCAAAACTGGCGATTGGGCGCTGGAATTGGTGTCGCTCGGTCGCGTATCGCGCCGACTCGCTCAAGCCGGTCTTGCACGTGCCGACTGTCGAAGCGCCGAGCTTGAACCGGCCGTAATTCAATACTCCGAACGCGACCTTGTGTCCCTTTCCGACTGCTCCCAGGAGATTCCGGGCCGGGACAGGCACGTCTTGCAGAATGACCGGCGTCGTTGAAGAGCCCAACAGCCCCAGTTTCTGCTCTTCCTGTCCTGTGCTCACACCGGGAAAGCCACGTTCGACGATAAACGCCGTGAAGTGCTCACCGCCCACCTTGGCAAAAACGACGAAGACGTCGGCGAACCCGCCATTCGTGATCCACATCTTTTCGCCATTGAGCACATAGCTGCCGTCGGCCTGTAGGGCGGCGGACGTCCTGGCCCCGAGCGCGTCCGAACCCGAACCGGACTCGCTCAGACAATAGGCCCCGGCCAGCGCCCCGCTCACGAGGCCGGGCAAATAGCGTTGCTTCTGGTCTTCTGTCCCAAATGTCAGGATTGGCATGATCACCAGCCCCGTTTGCGCGCCCACCGTCGCGTTGAACGATTCGGCCTGACCGAGCCGCCCGGCCACGATGGCAGAGCCTACCTTGTCGAGCTGAAGACCGCCGTAGGCCTCTGGTACGTCGGTGCCGAGAAGACCGAGCTCTCCGGTACGCTTGAGCATCCGACGCGTCAACTCCCAGTCCTGGGTCTCGAGTTGGGTGTTGTTTGGCACGACTTCGTTTGTCACGAACTCGGTCGCAGTCTGGTCGATGAGCCGGTGTTCATCCGTCTGCTGTTCCGGCGTGAAGACGAGCTCGGGCGGTCCCTGTTCGAGCAACCAAGCGCAGCTTCTCTGGGCGGCAGGTACCGTCGTCATCGCGTTCGCTTCCTTGACACTCTAAATACTGTAGCCCGTCTCACGAGTCTCGCTGGCTGAATGGGGGGCAGCAATCAGAGCCGCTCAAAAATCCCGGCCGCACCCATCCCGCCGCCGACGCACATGGTGACCATGCCGTAGCGACCGCCGCGCCGGCGAAGCTCATAGAGTAAGGTCGTAGTCAATTTCGCGCCAGTGCAACCAAGGGGATGCCCGAGCGCGATTGCGCCCCCGTTGACGTTGAGCCGCTCGGGGTCGATAGGAAAGGCCTTGAGGCACGCGAGAGCCTGAGCCGCGAAGGCTTCGTTCAGTTCGACGAGATCGATATCGTCGATCGTGAGATTCGCGAGTGCGAGTGCCTTTTGCATCGCCGGCACCGGCCCAATCCCGAACAGCTCAGGTCTGACCCCGGCGGTAGTGAATGTCACGAAACGTGCCAAAGGCTCGAGTCCCAGCGCGTTCGCCCGTTCGAGAGACGTCACCACGACCGCTGCCGCTCCATCGCTTGTTTGCGACGAGTTCCCAGCGGTCACTGACCCCGTGGCGTGGAACGCTGGGCGAAGGGTAGAGAGGACGTCCAGCGAGGTATCGCGTCTCGGTCCTTCGTCTGTCAAAAACTCGACGTCACGCACATGAGGAGAGTTGCCAACTCCGTTGTCGCGGGGGGGGGCGACGACTTTTACGGTCAAGGGGACGATCTCGTCGGTGAACCGGCCGGCATCGATCGCGTCGAGTGCCCGTTGATGGCTTCGAAGCGCGAATAGGTCCTGGTCGTCACGCGAGATCGACGACTCTTGGGCGTGGTTTTCCGCCACCAGGCCGGTACTGAGATATACGTCGGGATAGTGTGAGACGAGCTCAGGGTTCGGGGCGACTTTGTGACCGCCCATGGGGACCAGGCTCATGGATTCCGTGCCGCCGGCGACGATCGTTGTCGCCGTTCCGCACATGATCCGTTCTGCCCCAAACGCGATCGCTTGTAGTCCAGAAGAGCAAAAACGGTTGATAGTGACGGCCGAGCTTTCGACCGGGAGCCCGGCGCGTAAACTGGCGATCCGTGCGACGTTGAGACCCTGTTCCGCCTCCGGCATCGCACAGCCCAAGATGACGTCGTCGACCTCTGACGGGTCGATTCCTGGCGCTCGGCGTAGCGCCTCCGCAATAGTGACGGCCGCCATCTCGTCCGGGCGGGTGTGACAAAGCGCGCCCTTGGGCGCCTTCCCGGCCGGAGTTCGTACCGCTGACGCGATTACTGCGTCTCTCATGCCGTGTAATCTCCCAGCAGATCGACAATGGCGTCGCCCACTTCTGATACCCGCCCGTCGAATAGATGGTTGGCGGCGTCGATGACTACGAGGTCCTTTGGCTCCTCGAGCTGCCCGTAGAGTTTTCGAATATCTTGCACCGGCACGACGTCATCCCCCTCGCCGTGGATAAGGAACTTCGGTTTCGCGCTTTGGCGAAACGCGTCGAACTCCCGGCTGGTCGGCGGTGCGATGCCAAGCAATAGGCTCACGCGGGTGTCGGCGGCGCCGACATTCAAAGCGATCCACGCGCCAAAGGAAAATCCGGCGGTCCACAAAGGGGTCTCGGGGTAGCGCTCAGCCATCCAGCCCAGGGTGGCGCTGAAGTCATCCGTTTCCCCGCGTCCCTCGTCAAATGAACCTTCGCTTCTGCCGACGCCGCGGAAGTTGAAACGCGCTACCGCGCACCCGAGCTGGCGCAAGGCTTTGGCGGTCCGATAGACAACCTTATTGTGCATCGTTCCGCCGTGCTGTGGGTGGGGATGGCCCACCACAACCGCCGCGCGTGGGGCATCAGCGGTCGGCGCTTCGACGAGGGCTTCGAGAACGCCAGCCGGTCCTGGAATCTGTCGGATGGGCGAGGCGCTTGGCTGGCTCACGCGGACACCCGCCGACGTTCGGACGGCACAGCAGTTACGTCGCCGAGAAACTGGCTGACAGCGGCCGCAAACCGATCCGGTCTTGTCACGAGGCCAATGTGTCCGGTGCCCGCGACCTCCGCCCAGCGCGCCCCGGGGATCAGTCCCACATATTCGCGCGTGCCCGCGATATCGACCACACGGTCCAGACCTGTCGACCCGGTGACGACGAGCGTTGGGGCGCGCACGCGGGCGCAATCCGCGGCGAAATCGGTTCCCGTGAGAAGACGGACCCGCTCGGCCATCGTCGTCGGCGCGAACCGATATTTCGTGACTCGTCGGAGATGACGCACGCAAAATGCGGCCCGGGTCGAGAGGCGTGGAAACGCCGCCGCGATCTCTGGATACAAGCGAAAGAAGGACGAGAACACGAAGATGGAGCTCATGAGCCGTGGCGCTCTGAGATATCGCTCGATACGGCAGTTCGGGGTCCACGAGGGCGACGGTGTGGACGCCAGGATGAGGCGCGCGACACGCTCCGGACGCCGGGCGGCGTAACGGAGCGCGATGAGCCCGCCGTATGACACGCCGCAGACGGATGCCTGTTCGAGACCGTTGCGTTCCAGCAGCTCGTCGAGCCAGTCGACAAAGGTGTCGAACCCCCGTGTCGTGTCGAGCGCGGACGAGCTTCCCTGATCGCCAGGCAGAGACTCGGTGACAACCCGGCAGGTCCTCGACAGTGCTGTCACCGCCGGCGCCATCCACTCCCAGCGGCCTTGAATGCCTGGTATCAGCACCAGTGGCTCATCCACTTTCGAACGGTCGGTTGGACGTGGCCTTCGTCGGTTCTCGCGGCGTTGGTCGTCGCTTGCAACCGACCCATATTGCGTGCCCCTCCCACCTGGCGGAACACAATGATCGCTCACCTACACCTACCGTTTACAACTGAGGAGCCACAGTCCACTAGCGCACCGCTGTCGAAATGAGGTCAAAGCCTCGGGTTCCGAGGGCCGCCTGGCGCCAGGCGGCACGCCGAGTCATACCGGCTGTATGTCGAGAAAGCGGGGATGCGGCGCCAGGTGGTGCTGCGGGCCCGAGGATTGACTGCATCTCGACGGCGGTGCACTAGTTTCTCAGCGTCTTGCCCGTCTTTAGCGTATGGGCGATACGCTCCTGCGTCTTGGGTTCGCCGCACAAGCTCAAGAATGCTTCCCGCTCGAGGTCAAGGACATGCTGTTCCGTGACAGTGGTCGCATGGGGCACGTTACCGCCTGAGAGTATGTGTGCGAGCATACGCCCTATTGTCACATCGTGTCCGCTAATGTGGCCGCCCCGCCACGCAAGGTGTACACCCAGCTCCAAAGCGGATCGGACAGTCGGCCCACCAACTTTGATCGCCTCCCGCCGGGTGACAGGCTGATAGCCACCGCGAGCGAGGTGAAGAGCGAGCGTCTTGGCGTCAGCGATGACCCGCTCACGGTTCATCGTGACCCTGTCGACGTCGCGAAGCAAGCCAAGTCGTCTCGCGTCGTGACCACTGGTTGACACCTTGCCCAAGCCAATCAGCTCAAACGCGCCGCGCACCAATGGTAGAGGGTCCGTGGCGTTCTGCGCTGCGGCGTCTACAGCGCGAGCGAGGAGTTCCTTTGTACCACCCCCTGCCGGGATCAGCCCTACACCAACCTCGACGAGCCCCATGTACGTTTCGGCAGCGGCCTGGACACGATCGGCGTGTAGCGTGATCTCGCATCCTCCGCCCAGAGTCAACCCCGCCGGCGCGGCGATCACTGGAACGGCCGCGTCTCGCAATCCAAGGACCGCGTTCTGGAACCGGCGCACAAACCGGTCGATGTCGTCCCAGTTTTCCTCTTGCGCTTCGAGCAGCACGAGCAAGAGATTTGCGCCGGCCGAGAAGTTTGTGGCCTCGTTGGCCACGACCAGCGCCTCGAAGTTTTTCTCCGCCTCGCTGACACCGGCGTTCAGCATCTCGAGGGTATCGGCACCGATCGTGTTCATCTTCGAGTGGAACTCGACTGCCAGTACGCCGTCCCCGAGATCCACAAGACTGGCGCCGGCGTTTTCCGCCACAACCGACGAAGATGCCTTTGTCTGTCGGAGCAGCTGCTCTTCCGGGCCGGCTGGGCCAACGATGCGTTTGGCCCGAAAGCGACGAGGCTGGGGCAATGTCCTGACCAGCGCTGGCGGTTCCGTGACTCCGCACACCTCGAGCACTTCGTCCACGCCGATGGCGTCCCAGATCTCGAACGGTCCCAGTTCCCAGCCAAAGCCCCAGCGCATTGCCCGGTCGATGTCGTCGATGGAGTGGGCGATCTGAGTGGCGACCTCCGCGGCGTAAATGAGCGTTCCGCCGAGGGTCGCTCGGAGAAATTCTCCGACGCGATCCGGGGACAGAAACAACGCCCGCAGCCGTTCCGGCAGACTCTTGATAGAACGCGCTTCGTCGAGGGCGGCGAGCCGAGGCGCTAGCCGCTCGCGATAATCCATCGTTGATGGGTCGAGCGTGAGGATTCGAACCCCGTTCGGGCCGCGCTCTTTCCGATACAGGCCTTGACCGGATTTTTCCCCGACCCATCCGCGTGTCACCAGATCCCCGACCAACGGGGGGAGTGCGAATGCGGCCCGTTCGTCGGGTCCGTCCAAACGCTCCGCCAGGTTCTTGGCCACATCGGCCAAGATGTCGAGCCCAGCGATATCCATCGTTCGGCACGTCGCGCTCTTTGGCCGACCGATGATGGGACCGCTCATCGCATCGATCTCTTCGACGGTAAAGGTCCCGTTGGCCAGTAGCCCAAGTGCCCGCGTGACACCGTGCAAACCGATGCGATTCCCGATGAAGTTTGGTGTGTCTTTGGCGACCACGACACCTTTGCCTAGGGCCGCGCCCGCAAACTGACTGATTGTCTCGACGACGGCAGGGTCGGTGTCAGGAGTAGGAATGACTTCTAACAACGGAAGGTATCGCGGTGGATTGAAGAAATGCGTTCCCAACCAATGACGCCGGAAACCTTCGCCTCGCCCCTCCGCAATCGTCGCGATCGGGATGCCGGACGTATTGGAGCTGACTATCGCATCGGCGCGGCGATGCGCTTCAACCTGGCCGACCAGCACTTGCTTGACATCGAGCCGTTCGACGACCGCCTCCGTGATCCAGTCGCAATCGTCGAGTAGGGCAAGATCGGTGTCAAACCCGCCCAGAGAGATCCGGTTACGAGTGGCGTCCGTAAAAAAAGGACCTGGACGGAGCTTCCGTGCGCGGCCTAGGCCGCGGGCGGCGGTTGCTTTGTCGACATCGAGGAGCAAGACTGACAAGCCTGCGTTGGCGAAGTGGGCCGCGATCTGCGCACCCATCGTGCCCGCCCCAAGGACCGCGGCCCTACGTATGTGGTACATCCGCTACTAACGATTCGAGCAGACGCCACAAGGTGCCTGCTCGAATGCTACCTATGGAAGCGCCGTGAGTGTGGCAGCAGCTGTGACACCTGACTCAGAGTCTGGAGCGAGTTCCACAACCTCTTGGAAGTGCTGCTTGGCCGTTTCCATGTCGCCTTGATTCAACGCCACCAAGCCCAGCTTGAACAACGGAAGCTCCCAGGTGCGGTCGACGGCGGCAGCCTTCTCATACCAACCAGCAGCGGCCGCCACGTCTCCCCTGGCGAACTCGAGTTCGCCCAGGTTGTACAGGTCCTCGCGGGAGGAGTTGAGCGAGATATTTGCGGCGAGACTAGCCGCTCCTTCCAGGTCGCCCATCGCCAGACGAGTGCGCGCGATCTCCGTCTCGACCTGAGAATTTGACGGATCCGCCTCTTGAAGCGCTTGATAGGATTCGAGCGCCTCTTCGTTGCGCCCCATTGCCCGAAGCGCGTTGCCGATCTGGAGGTGCAGGTTGGTCATTTGCGGGAGCACTTCAAGAAGGGCTTGGTATCGGGCGACGGCTCCTTCAAAATCTTGACTATTGTAGGTCGCGTCCGCGACCGTCAAATCGGCTTGCAGCTGCACCGGGTCAAGCCCTGCCAGCGCCTCGACACCGAGCGCCTGCTCAAGTGCCGAGAGCTCCCGATCGAGCTCGACGGTGGCGGCTGTTGCGCTTCCTTGCGATACCCGGATAGTCGTCGCCGTCGCGATAAAGCCCGGAGCACTAATGGTGGCTTGCCACTCTCCGCTATCGAGCCCGATGACCTGGAAGCGGCCGTCGTCGTCGGTGGTCGTTTCGGTGCCCGCCTGACGACCCCCGGGGAGCTCCGCCACGATGAGAGCGCCGATGATCGGGTCGCCGGTCTCGGCGCTGATAACTTGACCTCGCATTCGCCCTTGCTGGGCGTCCGCACCCGGGACGAGGACCAACAACGACACAACGACAAAAAAAGCACCAACGACGCGGGAGAAACTCATGACAGACTCCTCGGTTCAGAGCGCTGCGACGTAGGCCTGGGGACCTGCGTCGCCGGGAAAAATGATCGTCGCTCAGTATATCTCAAGGGACCAAAAACCTTCCGCGTGCGCTACCGTCTTGAGCCGGGGCCTGCCAGATCCCGGATGGCCGATTCAGCTTCCGGTCCGGCGCTCGACTCGATTGGGACAGCCCGATAAGCGTTCAGTGCGCTGTCGTAGTCTTCCTTTTCCCGAAAGGCGTGGCCGATCTGCAGATGCAAGCTCGTCAACTGCGGAACGTTGGCCAGAACAACGCGGTAGGCGGCGATTGCAGCATCGAAGTTGCCTTCGTCAAACAACGCATGTGCTGCGTCGAGGTCGTCCTGAATATCGTCCGCGCTGATACCGGCAAGTACACCAGTCGCGGGCGGAGGCGGATGAAGGGGGTCATGCTCCATCACGAATTCTATGGTGCCGCTGTCGCCGGTCCGACCGACGTTGGCAACAGCCTGCGTCGTCTCGAATCCCCGCTTTTGCACGAGAAACAGCCATTGTCCAGGTTGGAGACCGATAAATGAAAAGCGTCCCGCCGCGTCGGTTTCATTACCTTCCGAGCGGCGCCAATTGCTACTTTCGGCGGTGATCGTGACCTCGTCGAGCGGTTGACCCGCGGCATCGCGAACGATCCCTCGGATAATGGCAGTTTGGGCGAAGACGGCGCCGGCCGTCAGGCCGATCACGACGCCGATGACAACGCCGATTGTTGTTCGTCTGAGCATAGCGTCCTGTCCCACATATTTCGACATTTTTGAGAGCCTACAAGCATAATCAACTTCCCATGCGCTCAGTAGTGGGAGCTCCGGCCACCATTCTTCTCTTCTTTTCGCTTCTGCCGGCCGTCGGCGTTGCCGGCGCCGAGAATCGCGCACCCGTGGTAGCGGCGCAAGGCGCACCACTCAACGTGGAGCGCGCGGCCGATGGGCGCTTGCTGGCACGGATCGACGTGGCCATTGAGGAGGCCATCGCCAACGGCGACCTGCCCGGCGCAGTCGTTCTTGTCGAGCGGGGAGGACTCACCCTCTATCACGAGGCATTTGGACACCGGTCGGTGGAGCCAAGTCTAGAGCCCATGACCCGCGACACGGTGTTTGACCTCGCGTCACTCACCAAAGTGGTGGCCACCACGACGGCGGTCATGATGCTCGTGGAAGAGGGCCGAATCCGTCTTCGTGATCCAGTGTCGCGCTACGTGTCAGGTTTCGAGCGGTACGGTAAAGACGACGTTCGTATTGAGCACCTGCTGACGCATGTCTCCGGTCTTCGTCCGGACTTTCCGCTTGAGGATGAGTTCGACGGAGTCGATGTCGCGATCACGCGCCTGGTCGACGAGCGTCTTCTCGCAGCACCGGGTCAGCGTTTTGTCTATAGCGATCTGAACTTCATCGCGCTGGGTGAGGTTGTGGCTCGAGTGAGCGGGATGCCACTTGATGAATTCACGATCACACGGATTTTTCGTCCGTTGGGTATGAACGAGACCCGTTTCACGCCCCGCCCCAGTCGTCGGGCGCGCATCGCGCCCACCGAGCGGTGCCGACGGCTGGGATGGCCCTGTGGAAGTCCCGAGGCGCCGATGCTGCGTGGAGTGGTCCACGACCCGACAGCTCGCCGCATGGGCGGGGTCGCCGGTCATGCTGGACTGTTCGCACCCGCGACCGACCTCGCGCGGTTCTCCAGGATGTTGCTCAACGGCGGCACACTCGACGGGGTTCGGGTGCTGTCGGAGATGTCGGTGGCCCGGATGACGCGAGTGGCCACGCCTCCAGCGGTGGCGGACCGGCGTGGTTTGGGATGGGACATCGACTCGCGCTTTTCGTCGAACCGCGGGGCGTTGTTCCGGAGTGGGTCGTATGGTCACACCGGTTTTACGGGAACGTCGTTGTGGATTGACCCCGACACCGAGACAGCCGTGATTTTTCTGTCGAATCGTGTCCATCCGTTTGGCGCCGGCCGGGTCACCGAGCTTCGCGGTCGCGTCGCCACGCTGGCGGCGGCGGCGCTCCAAGGTGTCGCCTTGGAGGCCGATGACCAGCAACCGGTCAAGACCGGAATCGACCGATTGCGTGACGAGGAGTTTGTTCGTTTGGTGGGCGCACGGGTCGCCCTTTTGACGAATCAGACTGGTCGAACCCGGGATGGCGTGACGACCATCGATCTTCTGAATCGGTCGCCCGTGGTCGATCTTCGCCGTCTGTTTAGCCCCGAGCATGGGATCCGGGGAAACGTGGACGATGTCGTGGCGGACGGGGTCGATCCGATCACGGGGTTGCGCGTCCACTCGCTATACGGAGAACGCCGCCGACCCACCTCCGACCAGCTCGACGGCATCGACACGGTCGTGGTGGATCTTCAGGATGCGGGCGCCAGATTTTACACGTATGCGACAACGATGGCCTACGTGATGGAAGAAGCCGCGAAACAGTCCGTGCGGGTCGTTGTGCTCGACCGGCCGAATCCCATTGGTGGAACTCGCGTGGAAGGACCGCTTCTTGACGACCAGGCGTTGGGGTTTACTGGATATCTCTCCATGCCCATCCGTCATGGTGTGACGCTCGGCGAGCTCGCCAGGGTATTTCAGGCCGAGCTGGGTCTTGCCGTCGAGCTCGACGTCGTCCCGATGGTTGGATGGCGCCGAGCGTTGTGGTACGACGAAACTGAGCTCACGTGGATCAATCCCTCGCCGAATCTGCGCAGCGTAGGGCAGGCGGTTTTGTATCCAGGGATTGGCGCGTTCGAGGGGACAAACGTCTCGGTCGGTCGAGGAACGGACACGCCGTTTGAATTGGTTGGTGCGCCCTGGGTCGACGGCCAGGGGCTGGCTCGCGCGCTCAACGCGCGACGTGTGGCCGGGGTGCGGTTCTACCCGGTTGAGTTCACGCCCCGCAGCAGCAAGTTTGCGAACGAGCGCTCATCGGGCGTGCGGATTATGGTGACGAATCGCGATGCGCTGCAACCGGTACGGGTCGGTCTTGAGATTGCCGCCGCGCTCTACGGCCTGCACCCTGGCGCCTTCGAGATCGAGGCAGCGGCCCGTCTTCTCGGCTCGCGCCTGGTCATCGATCGGATTATGCGCGGTGACGACCCGAAGGTGATAGCTGAGAGCTGGGAAGACGACGAGCGCGAGTGGCGCCGCCGAGTCGCGCCCTATCTGCTCTACCCCTGAATCGACAAAGGCGCGGGGGACGCGGCGGGACTGTCGCCGGCCCCAGGCAAACGTTAGCGTTCGCGGAAGGTGATAAGACCCCGGGTCGGGTCGTAGGGTGAGACGCCTACCTTGACGCGGTCGCCGGGGACCACTTTGATCCGGAACCGTCGCATCCTGCCGCTAAGCTGCGCCAGCACCTCATGACCTGGGTCACACTGCACCCGATAGAGTCCGCCGCTGTGGACGGCCGTGACCATGCCCCGTACGTCTATAAGATCGTCCTTTGCCACGATTCGTTCCTTCCTCTGTCTGAGCGCCCGGGGGGAAACCCGGGAGGTGTTCACGTCGGATCGACTTGCCGACAAGACGCTCGATCGCGGCAAGCTGGGCGCGTTCCTCTGGTGCCGCTAGCGCGATGGCATCTCCCTGCCGACCGGCACGGGCGGTGCGTCCGATGCGGTGTATGTAATCTTCAGGCACATGCGGTAGGTCGAAGTTTATTACGTGGCTGATGTCGTCCACATCGATGCCCCGGGCCGCGATATCGGTGGCGATGAGGGTGTCGATCTTTCCCGTGCGAAACCCGGACAGAGCCCGCGTGCGAGCGTTCTGGCTCTTGTTGGCATGAATTGCCGCGACCCGTCGACCGCTTTTCTCGAGATGGCGCACCAGTTGGTTGGCTCTCGCTTTTGTCCTCGTAAAAACGAGCGTCCGATCCATGTTATCGCGCTTGAGAAGGCCGCTGAGCAGGTCCTTCTTGCGGTTCATGGCCACCGGGTGCACGACCTGTCGGACTGCCCCAACGGGTGTCGCCCGGCGCGCCACCTCGACCATGACCGGCTCTCGGGTCGTGCGACGAATCAGTTGTTCTATCTCGTCGGGCATCGTGGCGGAAAAGAACAGATTCTGACGCTCCGTGGGTAGCGTGGCGAGAATCCGGCGCACATCGGGAAGAAACCCCATGTCGAGCATCCGGTCCGCTTCGTCGAGGACGACCGTTTCGATCGCGCCAAGGTTGGCCTGGCTCCGACCGAGGTGGTCGAGAAGCCGGCCCGGCGTGGCGATGACGATGTCGAGGCCGCCGGCCAAGCGACGCGTCTGGCGTTCCATCCCAACCCCGCCATAGATGACGAGGCTTCTCAGACGGAGATATTTTCCATACCGCTCGACCATCTCTCCGATCTGGGCGGCCAGCTCCCGCGTCGGCGCCACGATGAGCGCGCGGGGATGGTGGGTTGGCCTCCGCTTCACCTTGCCTATGGTGAGTCGCTGGAGGATGGGGAGCAGAAACGCGGCGGTCTTGCCGGTTCCCGTCTGCCCGCACGCAATCAGATCTTGACCGTCGAGTGCGACCGGGATGGCCTGTTCTTGAATGGAGGTCGGTGTGTCGTATCCTGCGCTGGCGACAGCGCGGACCAGTTCCGGGCATAGGCCCAGATCGGCGAACGTCATACGTTGTTGTGCTCCTGACCGCGTTCACCCACCCACGGTCGTGGTTTGTATATACGGCCCATCAGCTGGATGGGCGTCAAGGGAGGGAAGGATAAATAAAGCGGAGCCTCTGGGTGAGAAAAATCTGCTCGTGTACTGTCGAATGATAGCACGGATTCGACTCGCACTTCGTGTCATGTCGCCGACTCAGCGAGATCATGCATCGGTCGAGCAGGGGCCGCCGCCGCGCACTGGGCACCCTTGGAGAGTCCGTACTAATGGTCAACTGGCATCGAGCCATCCTATTCAACCGCGACGTTTTGTTTCAGAATGCCCGCAGGGGGGGTGAGGATGATATGAGCATGCGCTATGTCGGATGTGTGAGCGTGGCGCTTTTCTTCTTCGTGGAGGCGCCGGTCGGAGCCCAGCGGTCCGAGCCTCTTGGCGAGTGGCGTTCATACGCTGGCGACCTGTCAGGCAACAGATACTCACCGCTTCAGCAGATCACAGCCGACAATTTTGGAGACCTCGAATTGGCCTGGCGATGGCGGACGGCTGACACTCATCTTCTGCACGAGAGTGAGCAGGGCGTCTCTCTCGTGGCGGCCAGCGTGTTGTTTGACCGGCTCGAAGCCGCGTCGCCAAACCGCTGGGTGACGCGGCCCGGGATTGGCCGTCTCTCGGCCACTCCGCTCATGGTTGATGGTGTCTTGTATCTCGCCACGCCCTTGTATCAGGCGGCGGCGATCGATGCTCGCACCGGCGAGACGCGCTGGGTCTACGACCCACGGGTCTACAAACTGGGGAGCCCGCCGTTGCCCTCTCCCTGGAATCATCGAGGGGTCGCCTATTGGGAGAACGACGGCGACGCGCGGGTCATCTGGGGTACGGGCGATGGCTACTTGACCGCTGTCGACGCCGCGACCGGAGTGCTCGCCACCGAGTTTGGGAACAACGGACGCGTCAGCCTCGAGGACGGGCTGCCCCGGGCGCGTGACAATCCCAGCCGCCTTCCGCCACCGTCCCGGTCGCCACCGCTCGTTGTCGGGAACACGATCATCGTGGGGTCGTCAATCCATGACTACTTGGCGACAAAAGAGAATGCGCCGGGGTTTGTGCGCGCCTATGATGCGCGGACGGGGCGCCACCGGTGGGATTTTCACAATGTGCCGCAGAGTGGCGATGAGTTTGGCGCTGACACCTGGCACAGCGAGGCGTGGCGCTACTCTGGGAACACGAATACCTGGGGCAATATCGCGGTTGACGCCGAGCTGGGCTACGTCTATCTGCCGACCAGTACGCCAACGTCCGACTATTACGGTGGTCATCGGGTCGGAGACAACCTCTTTGCCGAGAGTCTCATTTGTGTAGATATCGAAACCGGGCAGCGGGTGTGGCACTTTCAAATGGTGCATCACGGTGTCTGGGACTACGACAATCCCACGGGACCAAACCTGTTCGATATCACGGTCGACGGTCGCTCCGTACGGGCGGTGGCTCAAGTCACAAAGCAGGGATTCGTGTATGCATTCGACCGTGTCACCGGCGAGCCGATTTGGCCGATTGAAGAACGCGCGGTAGCGACCGATACAGACTTGGTGGGCGAGGTCCTCTCGCCGACCCAGCCGTTTCCGACTCTTCCCGCGCCTTTTGAATATCAAGGCGCGGTGATTGACGACCTCGTCGACTTCACTCCGGAGATTCGCGAGATGGCGGTCAACGCGGTCGAAGGATTCCGGCTTGGTCCGCTCTATACCCCGCTGTCGCTCCGCGGCACGGTCTTTCGGCCAAGCGCGGGGGGCGGGGCCAACTGGGGCGGGGCGGCCGTTGATCCGGACACCGGTGTGCTCTATGTGGCGTCCAGAAACGCGCACTCGGTGATGCGGTTCAGAGAGCCTGCGTCGAACGAGGTCGCGACTGTGCGCTATCTCCTCAGTCGGGGTGGCGCATCGTTTCTGGAGGGGGGCAACCCGCAGCGGCTACCGCAGATGCCACAAGGTTTGCCCCTCTGGAAACCGCCGTATTCGCGGATGACCGCGATCGACATGAATACCGGTGAGCATCTCTGGATGACCCCGCTCGGTGACGGCGACCGTATCCGCAATCACCCGCTGCTGCGCGGTCTGGATTTGCCGCCACTGGGCGGCGACAGCGGACGATACGGCTCACTCGTAACCAAGACGGTGTTGGTGCACGCGCTTACCGCCGGGGGCACCGCCGACGGGCCTCGTCTTGTCGCGTATGACAAGTTGTCGGGCGCGCTGTTGGCATCGGTAGACCTTCCTGGCGGGGCCATCGGGACGCCGATGACCTACATGCTCGATAGGCGGCAATACATCGCGCTTACAGTGGGGGGAGACGCACCGGCTTTGGTCGCGTTTTCTCTTCCGGAGAACGATAGCGTCAGCGGTCGCTAGTGTCCCGGGTCAGAGCCCGTAAAGCATCGCATACACCACCACCCCAGTCACCGAGACATAGAGCCAGATCGGCAGTGTCCAGGCGGCAATCCGCCGATGACGGTCATAGCGTTCCCTGAGAGCGTGGCTGAGGGTAATAAGCGCCAGGGGTGGCACGAGCGCAGCCAAGGGGATATGGGTGAGCAGGACGGCGAAGTAGAGCGTTCGGACAACTCCCTGTCCTTCAAACGCTACCGAACCCACGTTGAGGTGGTAGATGACGTAGCTGACGAGAAAGAGCGTCGACGTTCCGAACGCGCTCATCATGCACAGTCGATGGGCGCGTATTCGACGTTGCCTGACCATGGCGTAGCCCGACACCAGAAACACAGTGGAGATGCCGTTGAGCACGGCGTTGAGCGTCGGGAGGTCGGATAGAGTCACGTCGTTTTCACGACTGGCGGTGACGGACGCACCAGCCGCTCAATAGTAAGGTGAATATTGCAAACAGCACGATAACCGACAGGGGATTGCTCACCGACCCGGCGCCATCCGCGACCGGGTGCGAGAGAAGCGTGCGTAGCGCCGCGACGCCGTAGGTCATCGGGTTGACGAGCATGACTCCCCGTATCCAGCCGGCCGCCCCGTCGGCGGGAAACACGGCGCCGGAGAGCAGCCACATCGGAAACAGCACGAGGTTCATGACCGCGTGGAAACCCTGCGTGGAGTCGATCATCCATGCGAGGGCAAAACCCAAGCCCGTGAGCCCGAACGCGAGCACGGCCAGCACAAGTCCCAGCGAAGGGAGCGTGGACAGACTGATCTCGGTGCTCGCGACAGGGGCAAGCATCAAGAACAGCAACGCCTGAAGCACTGCCATCGTCGTGCCCCCAAGGATCTTACCAAGAGCGATCGCAATCCGAGGCGTCGGGGCCACCATCACGCCCTGGAGGAATCCTTCGTGGCGGTCTTCGATCACCGAGATAGTCGAAAAGATCGCGGTAAACAGCAGAATGAGCGCGAGCGTGCCGGGGAAGAAATATTCGAGATATCCCCCGCTTGGAGTCCCCAGGCTCCCCACCCGAAAAGAGCTTCCGAGTCCGGAGCCGAGCAGGAGCCAAAACACCAGCGGGGTGCCGAGCGCGCCGATGACGCGTGAACGTTGCCGGTAGAAACGGACGATGTCCCGTCGCCAGAGGGTATAGGTAGCCAACCACATTACCCGTTCCACCGCTGACCTGTGTGGTGCAGAAAAACGTCCTCGAGCGTCGGTTTTCCGTATGTCACACCATCAATCCTGTCCGGAAATGCCTCGACCAGCGCCGTGATGAATTGGTGTCCGTGTTCGCGTTCGATTCGCACCTGTCCGTCGACCATCTCCGTCGGGAGGTCGAACCGGGTTTGGATATCGCGCGCGAGCGCTTCACCGTCGGGCGTCGCCACCAAGATCACGTCGCCGCCTATTTCGCTCACGAGCCCGCGCGGCGTCCCCAACGCCGCGAGTCTGCCTTCGTGAAGGAGGACGACCCGGTCACACCGTGCGGCCTCGTCCATGAGGTGGGTCGTCAACACCACCGTGGTCCCCAGGGTGTCGCGCAATCGGGAGAGTTGGCCCCAGAGCTCGCGTCGGGCGCCCGGGTCTAGACCGGTGCTCGGTTCGTCGAGGACGAGGAGCTCGGGCGACGGGAGGAGGGCTTTGGCAATTTCGACCCGTCGTTGCAGACCACCCGACAGCGTGCCCACGAGATCGTTGGCTCGTTCACCGAGGTCAACACGCTCCAGCGCGTCAGTTACCCGTGCGCTCAGGACGCGGCCCTTGATCCCGTAGAGGTGACCATGAGTGCGAAGGTTTTCCACAACGCTGAGGCGGGTGTCGAGGGCGGGGGCCTGGAAGACGACCCCCATGCGTCGACGGACGTCGCTGGCCGCGTTCGTGACATCGTAGCCAAAGACACGCGCTTGGCCCGGGGACGCGGGAAGCAGCGTCGTCACAAGTCGAAAGAGCGTGGTCTTACCGCTTCCGTTTGGACCGAGGAGCGCCACGATACTCCCAACGTCGACGGAGAAGCTCACGTCCGTGAGCGCTTGTCGGTCCCCGTATCGATGGCTCAGGCCCTCGACTTCTAGCGCGGCATCAGCGGATGGTGATGGTATCGAAGACAAGAAGACCCCAGAGTAGTGGGAGATAGACCAACGAACCGACAAAGAGAGCCCGCGCCCTCGCGTGGGTGCGCTCCGCGGCAAAGCGTGCGCTGAGAGTGACAAAGATCATCCCCAAGATCACGGTGGGCACCAGATACAGCTGACCGCCCAGACCGACGAATATGGGGAGCGCGCTGACGGGCACGAGAAGAATCGCGAAACCGAGCGCGTGGCGTGCGGTTCTGCGACCGTCGGTGTCAATCACCGCCAGTAACGGCAGGTTTCCTCGGCGGAAATCCTCTCGATACATCCACGAGAGCGCATGGAAATGCGGCAGCTGCCACAGAAACACGATGAAAAAAATTACCCATCCTGCCGTGTTGACCGACCCTCGTGCCGCCGCCCAGCCGATGACCGGCGGTAGCGCGCCTGGGATTGCACCGACGAGAGTGGCCCAATGCGTCCGCCGCTTGAGTGGCGTATACACCCAGACGTATGTCACGAGGGTCGTCACCGCCAGCAGCGCGGCCAAGACGTTCGCGGCCAGAGTCAATTGAACGATGCCAACCCCGGCCAGCACCGACGCAAACAACCGGGCTTCTGCCGGTTGAACCCGCGCCGAGGGTATTGGGCGACGCCGAGTCCGCTCCATGGCTTCGTCGATGTCTCGTTCGGCGAGCTGGTTCAAGGCCGCTGCGGCTCCGGCTACCAAGGCCGACCCGATCACCGTGTGCAGAAGGATCATGAGGTCGAACGCGCGGACAGCCCCTAGGTTCGTGGGGAGGCTCGCCGCACCCAATACGTAGCCGACCCCGGCGGTGACGACCACAAGAGAATTGAGACGCGGTTTGGTGAGCGCAAGAAAGTCAGTAAATCGAGACCCGGTCGCCGCCACGCTCACCGCGCCGGTTTTCACAGCGCGACTCCGGGAGACCCCTGTTGCGAGTGTTGCGAGAACGTGGCCCGGCGGACAGAAGGGGCGTTCTCGAAGGGGCCGACAGTGGAACGGTCGGCGCGGGCTGCGTCCGGGAACCGATCGCGATGCACGCGCAACATCAGAACGACCGACGTGACAAAGAGCACCGCCCCGGTGGCGACATGGGCCGTATTCACGTTGACCTGTCTTTGGCTCAGCACGGTCCAGGCTCCGAGCGCGACCTGCGCGAGCACGGTGGCGCCGAGGAGGAGCGCCGGTCTGGTGAGCTCTTGCTTCCCCCGGTGATGCGCCAGGATGTGACCCAAAATGGCGATGACGATCCCCGAGACGACGACTGCGCCGACACGATGCGTATAGTGCACGCCGATTGCGACAGTCCACACCGGCGGGATGACCTGGCCAAACGACCAGGGAAAGTCCGGTATGGCCAAGCCGGCTCCGGTGTGACGCATCGTCGCTCCGACCAGAATTTGGCAAAAAATGACCAGGGGTGCCAGCCTCGTCATACGACCGAGCGGGACGTCTGAGTCAATCGAGCGGCGCATTACCGCATCACGGTCGTATCCGCGAAGCCACCCCGGCGACGTAAAGATCGCCAGGCTGACGACCAGTACGAAAAACAACTGGGCAAGACCGGCATGGCTGACCGAGATTGGTGTTGGCAGGAGATAGATGACGGTGAGCCCGCCCAGAAGGCCTTGGGTGCACACGGCCACCAGGGCGAACCAGCCCAGTCTTCGCATCCATCGGCGAGCGTCTACCCGAGTCACCCACACCGCGAGCCCGATGGTCATGAGTCCGACGGTACTGGCGATAAGCCGGTGACCGTGCTCGTAGAAGATTCCCCCCACCATGTTCGAGAAAGGGAACGAATACATGAAGTATCCGTAACTACTTGGCCAGTCAGGAACCGAGAGACCCGAGCCAGTGCTCGTGACGAGTCCACCTGCCGTAATCAGCAGCAAAGACGCGCCGGTCAGAAGTCTCAGATAGCGGTGGAGCCAGGCCATGGTCGATACGCGACCGAAGGGGAATGGAAAGCCCGGTCTCCGTATCCGACGAGCCTGAGCTCGGTGATACGGAGACCAGCGGGAGTGCCGGAAGGAAACAGCCGGCTGCTAGCCGACCGTGAACGTGAAGTTCAGCTCGGTAGTCGCGCTTTCGCCGACGGTGACAGTTTGCGTCTGGGAATCATCAAACTGTTCGTGCCAGGCCTCGACGACATAGTCGCCCGGGGGCAGTCCGCTCAGATCGAACGCTCCGTCCGCGGCGGTCACGGCAAAAAACGGATGGTCGACAACGCCGACAAACGCGTTCATCCAACCGTGCACGTCGCACTGGAACGGCACCATCACTTCGGCTTCCGTAAAGACGCGCTCGTATCTCATGCCTTCGATCGGCTGACCCGTGTTGAACTCTTCATTCACCGCTGGTCGCGCGTGAATGTTATGCAGCGTGGGGTCGTTGTTGACGACCTCCAAGGTTTGTCCAACCTGGATACCGAACACGTGCGGGCGATAGCGGCACCCGTTCTGGTCGAGGATCACGCTGTCCGCGGGTTCCGGAAAACTGCGGCCTTCCAACCCTTGGCTGACATGAATAAAGACGTTCCCCAAGCCGCCCGCATCACCGACCACGAAATACTCGGACGCAGTGTCGTCCCCGGCCTCAGCCGCACACGCCGGATCTGACGCCATACGAATCGTCTCGGCTTCTGGGGGCGTGCCCTCCAGGGTGATTGTGCCGCTGATGTTTCCGGCCGTGGCAGGGTCAATCGCTTGCGCCGCGGGCGCCGAGTCGGCCGCGGGCGCCGGGGCGGGTTCGGAGCCGCCGCCACACGCACCGGCGACGACCAGGACGAGGACGGAGGCAAACGCCCACATTGTTCGATGCTGCATCTAAGATTCTCCTAATGCGATTTTTCGGGGGAATGTGAAACCAATCAAGGTTATCACACCGTCCGTCATTCAGCTCCCTGGGGCCGAAGCTTTCGTATGATCCGATCCTCGATCCAGTGCGGATCCCACCATTCGACGGGTGTGACCGGTCGCCCCTGGAGAAGCATCGCGAAGTGAAGGTGGTCCCCGCCCGCGAGACCCGTCTGCCCGCTCTGACCAAGCACAGAGTCAGACTCGACGGATTCTCCTACTGACACGTTGATCGATGATAGATGGGCGTAGAGCGACTGTAGGCCCATCCCGTGGTCGACGACCACACAGTTGCCAAAAATACCGAGGTATTCGGCGAACAACACCGTGCCCCCATTCGCCGCGCGCACCGCAGCGTTCGCCGTCGATGCCAAGTCGAACCCGAGATGCACCTGCTGGTCTATGTCGTCTCCGTCGTGGACATAGGTCCGGTGGTCCGCAAATCCCGACTGCACGGCGGTGTTTGCCAACTGCCGGAAGGCGCCGTCCCACAGCATCTGCTCGCTGGTGAGGTCCGCCAGCGCGGCAACCTTCGCGCGATTGCTCTCCCGGAGTGGGCCGTTGATAAAAAGATAGAGATCGACCAGCTCGGCCACCGCGGTGTCTTGTTCGAGACGCTCGTCGGCCAGCTCTGGGGCGCGGTCCACGATTGCCGGGACCACTCGGCGGAGAAAACCGTCGCTGAGAGGAATCTCGGAGCGTCGGAAGTCGCGAGGAAACACGCGATAGTCAAAGCTGGCGGTGCCCTCGTTACCCGCCGCGTCCGTCGCGACAATCTCGACTGGTGTGCCGAGATCTTGGTCGTAGGACAAGGCAAAAAATGCCATCCGCAACGAGGCATCGGCGGGGCTGTCGGCGCCGACGCTGCTCACCGGATACCCCGGGTAGAACCGGTCGCCCACGCGGACAGCGGACTCCGCGTCCGACGGCGTCACGCGATACACGACCAATTCGGACCCACCGTGATTCACGTAGTGAAAATCAGAGCGGACCTCGATCCGCGGTGGGTCGAGCCGGACTTCGACCACGGCTTCGGCCTCTGACGCCACCTCTCTCCAACCAAAAAATACCGGCCGCGTGGCCGTCACCAGAATTCGAGCTTCGCCGGCTACGAGATTCGGATGCGAACGGCGGTCGAACTGACGCCGAACCCGGACCCGGTCCGCACCGGCCTGACTCATTTGCCCATCACCGGGCTGGTCCAGCGAGAACAGTGTGTAGCGTCGCCCGTCTTGCTCGATAACGGCATTGACCGCGTTGAGCGCGTTGTCGGGTGCTTCGATTGTCGCGGCGAAGGTCGATTCGCGGCCGACCAGAGAAGTCGGCGCTTCAATGGTGATGATTGGACCCGCAGCTCGACCTGCGGTCACATAGAGCCCGAGGCCCAATCCCAGCCCGGCCACCAAGGTCAACACAAGGACGGCACGTATCACGCGACTATGATATAAAAATGGAGAAGTTTTCTTCCCTGGAGGCGGTATCGTCTAGGGGTTAGGATACATGGTTCTCAGCCATGGGACCGGGGTTCGATTCCCCGTACCGCTACCATCACCCCGTCCAGCCGGAGCCAAGAAAGTCCGTTATCTATCTGTTTTTGGGCGGTTTGTGCCTGCTATGCTGTCCTAAGTGTTCCTGTGCCTTCCAGGGGAAACTGCCCCCTCTGATGGGGCAACTCTGGGGGCAACAAGGCCACACCGAACAGGAGTTGCCCCCAGATGGCTTTGACGGACTCCGCGGTGCGTGCGGCCAAACCGCACGCCAAAGCTTGCAAGTTGTTCGACGGCGGCGGCCTGTATCTGGAGCTGAGCCCCGCGGGGGGGAAGTGGGGGCGCTGGAAATACCGCTTCGGTGGTAAGGAAAAACGGCTCTCCCTGGGGGTCTACCCGGGTGTCACTCTAAAATCTGCCCGTGAGCGGCGTGATGCGGTCCGCCAGCAGCTTGCGGCCGGTATCGATCCTGGGCAGGCCCGTAAAGCGCGGAACCTTGCGGTCGCGGGCGCAGACAGTTTCGAGGCCATCGCCCGGGAGTGGTACGCGAAATTCTCATCGAGATGGGTCGTAGACCACAGCGACCGCATCTTGCGGCGGTTCGAGCACGACCTGTTTCCCTGGCTTGGTCAGCGCTCTGTTTACGCGGTGGGACAACGTTCAGCACTGCGTCACCGAGGCCATCAAGAACAACGTCGAAGGCGATCTCATCGAGACCGGGGTGTGGAGGGGAGGCACGTCGATCTTCATGCGGGGCATCCTCCAGCTTGACGCTAGAGCGCGATCGCCGCCTGGTGCTCGCCGCCTTGGTTGCGCTCGCCGCGCTGGTCTGGGCCTACACCGTCCGCCTCGGCGTCGAGCATGGCTCGATGGCCGATGCCATGAGCCGGCCATCGATGATTCGCTGGTCGGCCGCCGACTTCGTCTTCATGTTCGTCATGTGGGCGGTGATGATGTTCGCGATGATGCTGCCTTCGGTCACCCCCACGGTCATAATCTTCGCGCGGGTTCGGGAGAAGCGCGAGGCGGCGGGCCGTCCCTTCGCCCCGACCGGGGCGTTTGTGAGCGGCTACCTGCTCGCCTGGGTGGGGTTCTCGCTGCTCGCCACGGTGGCCAACTGGGGTCTGCACGCCGGCGGCGTCATGTCGTCGATGATGGGCAACGTTGCTCCGGTCACGGGCGGTGTCCTGCTCGTCGCGGCGGGGGCATTCCAATGGACGGCGCTCAAGAACGCCTGCCTCAACCATTGCCGCTCGCCGATGAGCTTCCTTATGCATTGCTGGCGCGACGGAAACTCGGGCGCGGCACTGATGGGATTGCACCACGGCGTCTATTGCCTCGGTTGCTGCTGGTTCCTGATGGTCCTGTTGTTCGTGCTTGGCGTGATGAATTTGCCGTGGGTGGCCGTTCTCACGATCGTCGTACTGGCCGAAAAAACGCTGCCGCGCGGAGAGAGCGTGAGCCGCGGCCTCGGGTTGTTGCTGGTCGCCTGGGGGGGCTGGCTGATTGCGGCCGCGTGACTGGCTCAGGGGATCGAGCCGACCGTGCCCGGCGCGGGAATGAAGGTCCCGCGATGCCGTGCAGTACGCCGCCGCGCTCCTGTTGGTCTGACGCGGTTATCGGCGTTTCGCGGTGCATCGACTCCGTTCCTGTTCGAGGGCGGCATTTGCTCACTGCGCAGCTGCGCCGATCTTTTTTACCGGCCTATTTCACCGCCCATCGCTGGACGAGGTCAAGGAGTACCACCACGCCGCGTCTCATGTTCTCGACCGAGATCCGCTCGTCGTTGCCATGGACGCCGGCGTAGTCGGTGGCGGGAATGACAAAGGGGTCGTATCCATAGGCCACGATATCGAGGTCGCGAAGGAAGTGACTATCGGTGAAGGCCACCAGCACGGCCGGCACCACCGTCGCGCCCGGAAAGTGCGTCTCGGTGACGTCCTCGATCGTGCGGAACAAACCGGTCTCCGATGACGATACCGCCGGTGTAAAGCCCATCATCGTCTCCACCGCGACGTCACTGCCCAGAACCCCGCCCAACTCGGCGAGAAACTCATCGGGGTCCTGATCGGGCAGCAGCCGGCAATCGAGTTCGGCCCAGGCCTCGGTCGGGATCACGTTGATCTTGTCGCTGCCACCGAGACGCGTGAGTGAGCAGGTATTACGGGTCAGGCCGTAGTGACCCGGGTTGGCCTCGAGAAGCTCATCCGCCACCCCCGGCCTCCGGAGCGCCGTCGCCATGTCGGCATAGCGATCCTCCCAGTCGGGCCCCATCCCCGGTGCCAGCCGCCGGAAGTAGGTGTCGACCGATGGAATGACCCGGGGCTCGAATTCATGTTCGCGCAGCTGGTTCAACGCCGCCACCAGCCGCGTGACGGCCGTCGAGGCCCGGGGGCGCGACCCGTGACCAGGCTGTCCTCGTGAGGTGAGCCTGAGCCAGTAGGGCACCTTCTGGGTGACCTCGACAGAGAACTGGACTTGGCCGTCCACTTCGCTGCCGCCGCCGCCCTCATTGATCACATACCCGACGTTTTCGAACAGTTCTGGCCGATTCTCGACCAGCCAGCCCACGCCGAAATATCCTCCGGCTTCTTCGTCCGCCGTGGCCATGTAGATGACGTCGCGTTCCAGCGCGACGCCAGACCGGTGCAGGGCGATAAATGCCGCCAACTCGATGATGCCCAACGACTTCGTGTCGAGCGCTCCGCGGCCGTACATATACCCATCGCGGACCTCACCGGAAAGCGGGTCGGTCGACCAGTAGTTTGGGTCGGCGGGCACGACGTCGATGTGGTGCAGCAGGACCAGACTCGGTTCTGACCCGCCCTCGAGACGCGCCCAAATGTTGCCACGGCCCGCAGCCGATTCGACCAACTCGTAAGCGATGCCCTCGGCGTCGAGGATAGCCGCGAGGAACTCCGCCCCGCGTATTTCGTTCCCCGGCGGATTGATCGTGTCGATCCGGAGATACTCCTGGAGCCATGTGACGGACTGGTCCGGCAAGTCGCCAGCGGTCACTTGCGCGGGTGCCGGCGCGGCGGTCAGCAAAACAGTGAGAAGAATGGCGTATCGGGACATATAAGAACCTCGTCGGGACTCAGAGACGATAGTTCTCAGGTGATGCCGTCCGCAACCGGTATTTCGCCCGCCGGACCAGGCGTGCCCACGCACGCTGCAGACAGTTTGCGGATCCGGCACTCGATGGGCGCCGGTGATGGGTTGCATCAAGGGGCAAAGCGCGAGCCACATCGCCCTGCACTTCGCGGGACGTCCGCGCAATTGCGTCGGACCGCACTTCTGGGTCGGAGTACTTTGTGTTCACGGTCGGTCGAGACAAAAGAGATCCGCCCGTTACCCGCGTGTGATGCAGTTGACATACGGGCGGTCTCCGCGCAGCATCTTGTCCGTGGCATGGTCAAAGACTTCGACCCGGAAGGACGGCACACGATGTTGAATCGACGCCAATTCGTCTACGGCACCATGGCGGGAGTCGCAACGCTGGCTCGCAGCTCTGCGACGTTCGCCGCAGACTACGACCTGGTGATCAAAGGGGGCCGGGTCATCGATCCGTCCCTACGCCTCAACGCGATCCTGGATGTTGCGATCGCCGGGGATCGCATCGCATGGATCGGCTCGGACATCGACGCCGAGGGCGCTGAGGTCATTGATGCGACCGACAAGCTCGTCGTGCCGGGGCTTCTCGATGTCCACTCCCACTATGGCCGCGACGACGACGGCCCACGCATCTGCCTGTCCGATGGCGTCACGGGCTGGGTTGACGCCGGGTCGGCGGGTGCCGCCCAGATCGACGAGGTGGTCGCGTTCGCGCGCTCGGCGCCCCAGCCAGCGCGCGTCTTGATCAACATCGGTCGCGAAGGCATTCTGCCCGACGGTGACACCCACGACCTCGCGCTCGCCGACGTCGACGCCGCGAAAGCCGCTGTGGCGCGCAATCTCGACTATGTGGTGGGGGTCAAGGCCCGCCTGACCGAGGGTGTCGCGGTGGACGATGTCGAGGTGCTACGCCGCGCCCAGGAAGTGGCCACGTTCTTCGATCTGCCGCTGATGATCCACATGGGGCAGACCGCATCCCCCTTTTCGACACTGGTCGCGCAGCTGAAGCCGGGCGACATCGTCACGCACATGTTCGCGCCACCACCGAATGCCATCATCGACGGCGACGGTCGTATCTTCCCTGCGGTGCTCGCCGCCCGGCGTCGTGGCGTGTGGTTTGACGTCGCGAACGGGCGAACTGGCCATCTCCGGTGGGACACGTTCGACGCGATCATGCAAGCGGGATTCTGGCCCGACACGATCTCCACCGACGGCAGCACCGGCAGCCGCAATGCGGCAAGCGTCGTCGATCTCCCCAACGTCATGTCCAAGTTTCTGAACTTCGGCATGACGATCGACGAGGTCGTGGCACGCGCCACGGTGAACGCGTCCCGTGTATACCCACTGTTTAGGGATCGTGGCACGCTCCATGTTGGTGCTCCTGCCGACGTGGCGGTGCTCGAGCTTCGAGAGGGGAGGTTCGAGTTCGTCGACAACTACGAGAACTTGCGCGTTGGCAGCAAGCGTCTGTTCCCGTTCGAGACGGTGCTTGGCGGACGGCGCGTCCCACGGGCGTGATCTCCGACCAAGCGCCGTCGGACGTGTCGCCCCGTCGGCACGCGGTCAACCAACGCGGTCAGGGTACGAGCTTGGCGCCGCGGGCAGCGAGCAGCTCCTCGAGCAACGACCGGTGGCAGCGCTCCGACCGCTCGCAGTAGCAGCCGACCGAGAGATTCGTTCGGTGAGAGAGGGCCGCGAGCAGGTCGAGCGCGTGACGCGCCTGGGGAGCCTTCATCTCGATACGGTAGCGACGGACAAAGCGACGCCAGGACGTGTCGTCGGTCACCGTCAGCGCCTCCTTGGGGATCGTCTCGCTCGGCGCCAGCTCCGGAAGCCAGACGTCAAAAAGGTCGCGGGTCGTGTATTCCGCCTTGGGCACACCTCGCGGTGCTCGTCGCACTGTTCCTATGCGCAGACCTTCGTTGGCAGCGCGGGGACTCCCGAGTCGGACGTCTTCCGCCTCGTAGACGACGCCCATGCCACCCGCGCTCAGACCGCTGAGAATCCGATAGTGGGCGACGGTCTGCCCTACCAAGCTCACCTGCTGACGATACCACTCGTCGCGCACTATTCGTCGACGGGGAAGGGGGCAGGGTTCGTTATGAAGGCATCTGCGCCAATATGTATCGGCTCCCTCCCCACGTGCAGTACAGTCGGCAAGACGCAAGGGTCCGACCCTGCGGGAGGTGAACGGGAGGTGAAGATCCCTCTGTGCCAATGTATGTGAGACAGTCAGCCCCCTGATAATTAGTGAAGAAAACGAGCAGGGCGAGACTGGACGAACCGATGGAACCCGTGACGATGTCCGAGGTCGACCGTATCTGTCCGACGTAGCCCTTGGGAGTCTCCGCGGTCTTCCTCACGATGACCGCTCGTTGCTTCTGCGCAGGTCCCTATAATGGACGCTGGCCGAGGCTCCGCCGAACAGATCGCGCGGCTCGCGTCTAGACCAACGCCCCAGACCGTCCACGGGCTCCCTGATCTGAACGGCGCGGGTGCTATCGAGTTTGTCCTGCCGCAGGTCCTGCCCGACGGCTCGGTCCTCTGTATCACCAGGTGCGGTGACGGTCCTGGGCCCGGGTCGGGACCAGCCGTCACAGACTCTCCAGCCGCGTATACGAGGAGTTTTCCTTCGTATAGGCCGGAGTTCCAAGCCCAAGTTCCAGAACTCAGCGAGAATCAGGTGAGAACGGACACGTCGCTCCGTTGCGATCCGCCGGGCGTCCCACGCCTCGGTCCTCCACGGAAGATTGTCCAGACCGCAAACGAGGTGGCTAACGGACTTTGAACTCGAAGAGCCAGTTCGGTGCGTCGACCGCGATCTTGACCTGATCGTCGACGGATTACATCACGACAATTTACGCTAGCGCGCCGCGAGGTGTCGCAGGCGAACCAGATCAAGCTGCCCACTGGCGACCCCTCGGCCCCGTTCGGCGTGCGGACGCGGAAGGCCGAGGGAGCGAGCCTGGGACGGAGATGGAAAGCCCTCGTCGCCTTCCTCCAGCTGGACCCCGTAGGCGTTGAGCGACATCGAGGTCGCTCGATACGAGCTCGGCGTGTAGACGGCGCTCATCGCCTCGACCAGGTCATAGCGGTCGGTGAGCGCCGTCCACGTCGCGTCGGAAACGGTCGCGTCTCGATAGAGCTCGTCGACCATCCCGAGCAGTAGCGCGTCGTCGGGATTCGCCCCGGGTGCCTCCGGTCCCTCTGCCACCGTCACCGGGTCGACGCCGTGGTCGCGCGCACGACCGACCGAGCCGACATGCTTGGCCCATTCGTACTCGGCCTGACAGTTCCATCCGATCCGCAGGATCAGCGTCTCCCGGTCCCGCGGCGACAGCGGAGAGATCCTGTTGATGTAGCCGGCCCGCGGACCCCGCGCGGCGGCCAGGGCTGGATGCCGCGCAAAGGTGCGCCCGACGGCAATACCTGGGCCGTCAAGAGGATCGAGCCGGGCCACCGTGAGCGGCGGTTCCCTCTCCGGGACGGAGACAGCATAGGGAATGTCCGCAGGCAGGCGGTCGGGGGTTTCGTCATCGGGCTGGACCCCGAACGAGTTGTAGATCAGCGCCAGAACGATAAAGTGGTTCGCGGTCTCAACCGCGTCCATGAGGGCATGCTCATCGTGACGCGCCGCGAGGGCCCTCCACGTGGCGTCAGCCACCGACGAGTTGAGGTAGAGCTGGTCGGTCAGTTGTAGGAGCACGCGGGCTTTCTCGTCCCACGCGACCGCGGCTGGCCCCTGGGCGATGTGTCGGATCTCCTCGTCCGTCAGACCGTGCCCGCGCGCCCGCGCTGCGTAGGTGGCCCACAGGGGCTGGCTGCCCGCCAACCAAGCGGCGCGCAGGATTAGTACGGTCCGCTCCCGCGGAGACAGCGTGGACTCCTCGGTGAGATACACTGTGAGCGGCATTAGACCTTCGACGATCGCCGGCACGTGGAGGAGCGTGTGGAGCTGATTGTCGGCGCGACCATCGCTCGCGTAGGTATCGACGAGCGTGCGTTGCTCATCCGTCCACTGTCTCTCCGCGAGTGGCGCCACCCTAGGCGACACCAGGCCCACGGGCTGTCGGTCGGCTCGCGGCGGAGCCGACAACGCCTGGGCGCCGAGCGTCTGTGCGGCAAGGCCGAGAGAAGCGAGACAGACGAGCGATCTCGACGTCACGCTCACCGTGCGGCTCCGGCCGCGTATTGCTCGTCAGTGACCGGCTCCATCCACTCGATGGCGAGATGCTCCCCGGTCTCGTTGGGGAATGTCACGGAGACATGCGTTAGCGCCTCATTAGGGGTCGCCCCGTGCCAATGCCGGACGCCCCGCGGCAGATAGGCCGTTTCGTGTAGACCGACCTCCCCGACGGACTGCCCCTCGACCTGATACCGGAGCGCGCCCTCCCTGACGACCAGCAGCTGGTCGCTGTGCGTGTGCCAGTGCGTCCGGGCCCCGGCCTCGAATCCGCGTGACGACACGCGGATTCCCTCCGCGTCGATCCGAAACGACGTTCCGGTGAAGGGGTTCTCCTGCCCTCCCACCGGTTTCGTCCCGGTAACCGCGACGGCCACGACGACCGTCACGGCGGCCACCGTCAGATACTCTCGACGAAAGCGATTCCACTGCAGAGTGCTCTTCATCTCCAAACTCCTGTTCGTCGGACTGTCACCGTCACCCGCGATTCGCGAAGCATGTCGAACGCAATGTGCCCCGGCAAAGGCCCAAAGTCAACACCACTCCGTTCTCGGGCGGCGCGACAGCACCGGCTGCCAGGCATAGACCTCGTCCGGCACAGCCCTCCGGAGGCATTCGGCGAGATCTCGTCACAGTCGACGTTCTCTTGCGTCTTGCTGCCTCCGGTATGCCACTCGCTTGTCCCGCGGTCGTGCCAACGCGCGAGTCGGCGCGTTGTATAATCTCGCCCGCGAATCATGAGGATAGCCACGTGGAATGTGAACGGGCTCCGCGCCCGACTGGACTTCGTCCTGCACTGGCTGCGAGCCCGTCAACCCGATGTGGTCGGGCTCCAAGAGCTCAAGCTTGCCAACGAGGAGTTTCCGGTCGCCGAGCTCGAGGCGGCGGGCTACCCTACCACACTGCGTGTCACGGCCAGAAGAGCTGGCATGGCGTCGCGATCCTATCTCGCACGCCGATGACCGTGGTCGGCGGGGGCTTCCCGAGCAGGAGCCCCTGGGCGCGCGGCTCATCACCGCTGAGCTCGGCGATCTCTCCTTCACCACCGTGTAGTGCCCCAACGGTAAGGCCACCGATCACGACGACTTTCCCCGCAAGCTGGCGTGGTTCGAAAGTCTGCTGGCGCTCTTTGAGAGACACCACGACCCGGACCACCCCTCGGTTCTCTGTGGCGATTTCCACATCGTTCCCGCTCCGGTCGACAGCTGGAACGAGACGGCTCTGGCCGGCAACATCTTTCACACGGACGCCGAGCGAGATCGGTTGGGACGTTTGCTTGCGTGGGGCTTCACCGACTTGTTCCGGCACCAGGCCCCGGGGGTCCAGCGCTTCTCATGGTGGGACTATCGAGCCGGCGCGTTTCACCGCAATCAGGGTCTCCGCATCGATTTGGTGCTGGGCACGGCGAGTGTGGTCACCCGGCTGCGTCACGTCGAGTTCGATCGTGACTACCGGAAGAAGTAGGATGGTCTGACGGCGTCAGACCACGCCCCCGTGATCGCCGAGCTCGACTGAGACCCCGGAGACTTGGCGCCCGGGTGTCGAGCCCGTCTGCTCGGTACGAACACGGGGGTTGCGTGCCACAGATCCCAATCTTGCTGGAGACCGAGCCAGAAGTTCGCACCCATCCCAGTGACTCGGGCCAGCCGGAGCGCGGTGTCCGGCGTGACGCCGCGCTCGCCGCGGACAATCTCGTTCAGCCTCGGCTAGCCCACGAGAGGCGATGGCTCCAGGCAAGAACAAGCCGGGACAGTTCCGTCCCAGGACCCGCCGTGAGCGTTTTCGTAACAACGCCACGCGACGACGAGACGTCGCTCCGCACGTGAAGACGGCATCGTCCGAGGCTCAGGCGGAGGTGTCCGAACCGATTCACCGACAGACACTTCTGTCCTGCGCCGAGCCCGCGAAACGTCTTAGTCCAGATGCTGTTTCCTTTCGCGCCCGGTGAACGGTCGGCGAGGGCTGCGCCGGGGAATCTAGGTCCAGCTCAAGCCGACGCGGGCCGATGCGCCCGGAGGAAGGACCGTATCTGGCGCACCGCCAGGGGAATCCGCTCCTTCGGCTCTTTCCAGGGGAACATGCTGACTTCGGACCGCGGCGCGAGCATCGCCACCTCCATGGCGACAGCATACGGATGCGCCGGGATATCGTCCGGCAGAATCAGTACCGGCGTCTGGCTCTCACGGACGAAGTCGCGGGTCACTGTGAAGACGAAGTCAGCGTCTGTGCGGTACATCTTTGTCAAGAAGCTGTCGACCATCTCCATTGTGATCTCGGGCCGACGCGTGACGAGCTCTGGACCCCAACCCGTCATGTTGTTGTCGTAGAACAGATTGGGTGTCTCGGGACTCCACCCGCTGGGTTGCGCCAGCACGGCCGCGACGACACGATTGGGCGCCCGGCGCATCAAGTTCCAGATGAAGGGACCGCCGATGCAAAAACCCAACACCATGAACTTGTCGATGCCCAGGTGGTCCATCACACCGAGATGGTCATCGGCATGGGCATCCCACGGCCGATCGATCTCGAGCGGACCGGACGATTGGCCGCGGTTCGCGTTCCGAAGGTCCGCGGCGATGCACCGGTACTCTCCTTGGAACTCCTCGATCGGGTTGAAGGGATGAGTTGCCAGACCCGCGATGGTGGAGTTCAGTCCCCCGCCGGCGATGACCAACAGCGGGAAGCCGCTACCGGCTTCCTCATAGTGGATGCGAACGGGGCCGTTCTCGTAGAAGGACATGGCCGCTCCGTCCTGGCCAGCCTGCTGCGCAAACACCCGCGGCGCTGCAGCTATCACTGTGGCCGCGGCGCCCGTCTTGAGTATCTCGCGTCTAAGCGGATCCATCATTTTGTGTCTCCCTGCTTTTCGGCTGTCTAGTGCACCTCCGTCGAGATGCAGTCAATCCTCTGGCCCGCAGCACCACCTGGCGCCGCATTCCCGTCTCTCGCCATACAGCCGGTATGACTCGGCGTGGCGCCCTGCCAGGCGGCCCTGCGAACCCGAGGCTCTGACTTCATCTCGACGGCGGTGCACGAGTGGACAGCCTTGGAGAAAGCCTTTCTTTGGCTCCCGCTGTTCACGCTCTTGTCACATGACCCTACTGCTCCAGCGGGGTCGATCATAGTCGCGGGCGCCGAAACGGCTGCGCCCACACGGTGACCGTGAAGCATAAACCGGCCCTTGTCCGCGGCGGAGAACCGAAGACGCATGCGCGAAGAATCTCTTGGCCGGGCGGCTCTTATTGGCGGGATCGGCAGGATGTCGGCCTGGCGGGGGACCGGATCAGCTTTGTCGGTGACGCGGCGACCGCTGGCGTCGATGCTGCCGTGGTCGTGGACGTTGACGGGCTGATGGTCGCGCCGGGCTTCGTCGATATGCACTCACATGCTGAACTGACGGAAGACTACGGGCGGAACGCACTGGCCAACCCATTCGTCGCGCACCACGGTCGGTAGAGATCGCCCCAGACCTGTGACCCTGCATCGGCCTTCTGTTACGCTCCGCCGATGGAGCACTCGGCCAAGTTTTTCGTGGGCCAAATCGTCCGTCACAAGAAATTCGACTATCGAGGCGTGGTGTTCGATGCCGATGCCACGTTTCGTGGCACCAGCGAATGGTATGAGTTAGTGGCGCGCTCTCGTCCGCCGAAACACCAACCTTGGTATCACGTACTCGTCGACGGCGCTGAACACACGACCTACGTGGCCGAGCGCCATCTGGAGTCCGACGAGCGCGGACTGCCAGTCAAACACCCCTTAGTTGCCGAGCTCTGCGGCGAATTCCAGGAGGGGCGGTACTTGATAAGAGCTGGGCTCCAGTGAGGCAGTGAGGACCAGCTCATCCTCGTGTGGCTGCTCCGTCTCCCACCCGAGCTTTCCGTGAAATCGACGGTGGACCTTTCTCGAAGCGAGGCGCTGGTCTAGGCTGGCGCGGACGACCACATGAACTGACAACGAGTTCTGCACGCATCCATTGACCCGGAGGGCGGCTGCGCAACGCTGACTCTCAGGTCAACAGCGAAACGCGACCCGTAGGAGGTATGAGATGCACTATCGAAGACCTGGACCGTTCAGTGTTGCGGCCTTGATTGTCTTGGTGCTGTTGGTGATGGCCTACGTGACCCAGACCAACTCGCCTGCGCTTGGGGCCGCTCAAGCCCAAGAAACGGCACCACGGACACCGTGGGGCGAGCCGGACCTGCAGGGCGTGTGGAGTGTGGAGTTGCTCGTGCCGCTTGAACGGCCCGACGGCGTGACCACCGAGTTCTACACGGAGGAACAGGTCGCCGCAGTGGATGAGCGTCGCGCGAGCACGTCGGTCTTTGGCAATCACCTTCGCGCTGAGCCGGGCAGCGAAGCCGATGTGGCCGGTGCCTATAACGCGGTATTCACGTCGCAGAGGCCGACCGGTCGGCGAACGGGCATGGTCATCGATCCACCGGGCGGGAAAGTGCCTCCCCTGACGCCGGAAGCGCAAGCACGGCAGGCTGAGACGCGCGAATATCAGCTGGCCCTGCTCCAAAACACCGCGGTCTGCCGTGACAACCAGCCTGGCTGCCGTGGCGGGGAGTACGGGCCACCATCACCACGGCGCGAGGAGCGGCCGCCGTATTACTCGGCTGCCAACATCAATCGCGCCAATGGTCCCGAAGACCGGAGCCTTGGCGAGCGGTGTATGAGCGGCAACTTGCCACAATTTGGTGGCGGCTTCACTGGGATTTACTACCGAATCGTGCAGTCACCGGGGGTGGTCACGATTTTCTATGACGTTGGTCAAGGGCAAGGCTTCAACCGCGTCATCCCGATTACGAACGAACCCCATTTGCCCCCGCAGGTCCGCCAGTGGTGGGGCGATTCCCGTGGCCGATGGGAGGGCGACACGCTCGTGGTCGATGTGACGAACTTCACCGCCAAGAGAGACTTCCGTGGTTCCCGCGAGAATCTGCATCTCATCGAACGCTGGCGACGCACGGGTCCGGAGACGCTCGAAGTCGTGTCCACGATGGAAGACTCAACGGTGTGGACAGCGTCATGGTCAGTGGTCCAGGACTTCGCAAGACAGAGTAACGAGGCGAATCGGATCTATTACGAGCCGCGGTGTCACGAGGGAAACTACGGGCTACCTGGGCTCCTGGCGGGCTCGCGTGCCGAGGACCTGGCGTTCGCAGAGGGCCGAGGCCTGAACCCAGCCACGAAATGCATCGCCGATTGTTCGTCCACCGCGGGCCGTGATCCGCTGGCGCTACGGTGAGCAACACCTCCACCGAGGCTCATCCCGATACGCCCAAAGAGAAAAATGGAGACGGTTATGAGAAACCGGTTCACAGGCTCGATGCTGGGCGTGGCGGTGTGCGCCGCTGCGGTGAGCGCTGTCATCTCGGTGTCGGTCATTCGCACGGCGGGCCAGGGCCCAGCGACGCGGCCGGCACGCACCGTGGATGACAAACCAAATTTCAGCGGTATCTGGCAGGCCAACAACGAGGCCCACTGGGACCTCGAAGCGCACGCCGCCCGTCCGGGCGCCGTCATGCAGCCAGGCGTCTACCCCTACGAGTACGCGCGGGTTCCGGCAGCACCCGTTCTCGCCCTCGGGGCCGCGGCGGGAGTGCCCGGTTCACTCGGGGTGGTACAAGGTGATGGAGCGATTCCGTACACGCCGGAGGCCGCAGCCATGAAACGTGAAAACGCTGAGAATTGGATCGACCGCGACCCGGAGCTCAAGTGTTATCTGCCCGGGATTCCACGCGCGATGTATATGCCGTATCCCCTGCAGATCGTGCAGAGCACCAGCAAGGTTCATATGGCCTACGCGTTCTCAAGTACGGCTCGTACCATCCACCTGGATACCGTTGACGGCCCGCCTGACTACACCTATATGGGCCACTCAGTCGGCCGCTGGGAGGGCGATACGCTGGTGGTCGACGTGACCGACTTCAACGGGAAGAACTGGTTCGATCGAGCCGGGAACTTTCACAGTGAAGCCCTCCGGCTGGAGGAACGGTTTACACCGATTTCACCCGACGCCATCCAGTACGAGGTGACCATCGAGGACCCGAATGTCTTTACACGACCGTGGCGAATCGCGATGCCACTCTATCGTCGCCTGGAGCCAAACATGCAGCTGCTCGAGTACCGTTGCGTCGAGTTTGCGGAGGAGTTCCTCTATGGGCACCTTCGCAAGGAGCCGCTCGTCACGCGATGGGAGGGAGAAACGATCATCGTAGACATCACACGCAAAGTTCCGGCCGGAGACGCGCTCTACGACTGGTATCGAAAATAGGGCAGTGAGTTGAACGAGACGGTCTGGAACACGGTTGCTCGATTCCACGTCCGGTTGTGCCAGGCGGCCGCAGCCGGTTTTGTGTCGCTCGCCATATGGCTCCCTGCTGGGCACGCGGCCGAAGCACCCCTGACGCCCGTCATCGTCGAATTGTTCACGTCTCAGGGCTGTTCGAGCTGTCCTCCCGCCGACGCGATTCTTCGGTCATTCGAACGCAACCAGCCGGTCGCAGACGTCGTGATCGTACCGCTCAGCGAGCACGTCGATTACTGGAATCGCCTCGGGTGGCGCGACCCATTCTCGTCACCCCGCTTCTCGGCTCGCCAGCGTGCCTATGGGGCGGCGCTCGACCTGCCGGGCCTGTATACGCCGATGATGGTCGTCGATGGCCGCACGGTGCTGGTCGGCAGCGACCGTGATAGCGCACAACGCGCAATCGAGGAGGCGGGTGCGCATCCGAAGACGCCGGTCCACCTCGACGTCGACACCAGCGAAACGAGTCGTGTCATCGATGTCGCGATGTCCGTCGGCGAACCGGTGCCGAACCGCGGCCGCGCGGTGGAAATCTGGTTGGCGGTTACCGAGGCAGGGCTGGTGACCGACGTCATGGCCGGTGAGAACATTTTCCGCCGACTCAGACATACTGGCGTGGTGCGTCACCTTGAACGCGTGGCGACCATGGCGTTCGCCGACCCCCTCCCCACGGCACCGATCACCAGACGCGTCCAGCTTGACGACGCCTGGGACCGGTCGCGTCTACGTGTGGTCGTCTTTCTGCAAGACTCGGCGACGTCGGCCATCGTCGGTGCCGCCGCGACGGTAGTTCGATAGATATGGAGAGCTTGGAGCCGTTCCGCAGACTGATGTCCCGCGGCTGGCTTGCGAGCTCCCCGCTGGCACCTTGATAGTGAACTCGGAACGGACATGCGCCGAGGCTTGACGGCAGTCCCCGCGCAAGGCCGCGGGGGGACTGCCGTCAGTTAGATCCGGTAGTGGAGGCTTCGAGCTCTCTGGCGCGCTCCCCGCCGAGGATATTGACCATACTGTAGTTGCCCTCGTGGCAAGCGTATTCGTAGAGCGTCTCTTCCGGAGGCAGCGCAACGAACGGGAACTCGCCTGAGAAGCTTCGGGTCCACTGTGTTGGGTCGTCGATAGTGAACTCGTAGTGCAGCGTAGAAGCGTCGAGTCGCGTGAAGCGTTCTGTGACCGTAATGCTGTCCTCAGAGTTCCCATTCGCGGCGCGTAGCAGAATCTGGTCCCCGCCGACGGCCGCGGCATTCGCTTCCGTCCGGCGAATGTTTCTCGTCTCGACGACAAGCGTGTTGCCTTCCCAATGGCCATGGGCGTCGCCATGCCATTGGCGCATTTGTGACGGGAGGTACGAGCGGCCGTCGAGCGGGATGATCCGTGTATCGTGGATCATCTCGACGTTGATGACCACGTGGTCTGGTGTCTGAAAGATCATGAAGTTGTTGTTGTAGGCGCTTGGTAGCATCGGCGGACCGGCCGACCAGACGAGGCAGCGGTCGTTGAGCTCCAGGTCTTCCCACGAGTCGAACGGACCATCGACCGGAAACGACGCATCGTGCGCGGTGTGACGGCGTTCGCCATCAGCGGTGGCACGGGGCAGTCGTCCGTCCGCTGGGTCGTAGATGAGGGAGGTTCGTCCAGTCGGACGCGTGCCGCCATCTAGCCAGAAGTTGTTGTATCCGCCGATATCGCCGCCGGCTACCGTGCGACGCGGCGGCGCGTGCAGCAGGTCCGTGTTGCGATTGATCCGGGCCTGCTCCTGGGTCGCCACCTCTTCCTCGGTGAGGAACTCCTTGTTGCCCAGTTCTTCCGGACGCTCGAGCGGGGTGATCGTCTTGTTGGTATAGGCGCCCTGGAGGTCGGGGTGGCCCCACGGCGTAAGCGGCCCGTCCTGGGCGGCGGTCCCAACAGGCGTCAGTCCCACCACGGTGGCGGTGCACCACAAAATCACCTGACATCGGACAGTCATGCTGGTTCCTCCGGTAGAGTTTTTGGCCTCGGGTCCGGGACCCATCGCGAGTATACGCTTCCGGCCGGGCGCTGTGACGATCGCGGTGGATGGCACGTCGAAGTCGACGATGTCGGACACGGGGTTGTCGTGGGATAGGAGTATTTCTATTACTCCGGAAGCGCAAAGATGAACAGGTTATTGTTGGCGCTCGGGCGCAGCTCCGGGGTCAGGTCCAGAAAGCGGCCAAAGCCGGTGCTGATCGCCACATACTGGCGGCCGTCGACCGCGTAGGTGATGGGGAAGCCCGAGACCGGGGAGCCGAGGTTGATCTCCCAGAGGATCTCTCCGGTCCGGTCGTCGAAGGCCCGAAACCGTCCGTTCACGTCACCGCCGAAGACGAGCCCGCCCCCGGTCGTGGCCAGCGACATGGTGGCGGCTCGCTGCTGGTAGTTCCAGACCACCTGTCCGGTCTCGGCCGAGATTGCCTGCACGCTTCCGACGTCGTCGGTCCCGGGCGCGATTTCAGGACGCCAGGCGATGGCATAGAGCCGGCGCGCCTCGTCCTCCTCGTCCGGCTCGGCCATCGCACGCATCCGCGAGCAGACGTTGCGCAGCGGCATATACATCGTGTTGGTCAGGGGACTGTAGGCGCCGGCCTCCCAGTCCTTCCCGCCACTGGCATGCGGACAGGCCAGCACCGTCTGCCCCGCCGCGGTGAAGACCAGCTCCGCATTCTCGGACACCGCCCCCGTCGCACCGTCGATACTGCTGATCACGTTCTGAACAATGGTGGGGGTGGCCCACAGGAACTCTCCGGTTTCCCGGTCCAGGGTATAGACGACGCCTGTCTTACCCGGGATGCCGGTCACCACGCGGCGCTCCTCGCCCGGGTTGATCCGCGGATTGATCCAACTCACCGCGGACGGGTCCGGTCGCACAGCCGTGTCCACCAGCAGGCGCTCGAACGGGTGGTCGAGGTCCCAACTGTCGTTCAGGTGCTGGTAGTACCAGACGATCTCACCCGTGTCCCCATTCAGGGCCAGGGTCGAGTTGTGATAAAGGTGTTTCTTGTCGATACCGCCAAGCATGTACTTCGGCGCCGGCGACGTGACCGATGTGCCGACATAGACCAGGTTTAACTCTGGATCGTAGCTGGGCACCATCCACGAGCCGACGTGCGCCCGCTCTTCGAACGGCACGTCGCCCCAGGTCTCGTCGCCCGGCTCGCCGGGGGCGGGGATGAGCCGCCGCCGCCACAGCTCCTCGCCGGTCGAGGCCTCATGCGCCGTGATGACACAGCCGTTTGGTCCCCCTCGCGGGTCGCAGCTCCTCCCCGAGAACACCTTTCCGCCGGCGACGATGGGGCCCGACGTCTGGTTGGCCGGGTTCACCCGGTAGTCGAGAATCTCGGTGTCCCAGACCACGTCGCCCGTCTGTGCGTGCAGCGCGAAGATGTGGTCGTCCATGCTGGTGTTGATGATCAGCTGGCCGTGGATAGCGATGTTACGGTTGGTGTCGGTAAGGGTGCCGATCATGTAGTCGCCGAGATCGTCTGGGCGGTCCCGTCGGTGCTCCCAGATAAGGTCGCCGGTCTTCGCATCGATCGCCTGGATGATGTCGCGTGGATTGGGCATGAACATCACGCCGTCGCGCACCAACGGCGTCCCTTGCTGGCGGCCAGGCTGGAGCCCACGTGACCAGATCATCCGCAGGTTGCCGACGTTCTCGCGGTTGATCTGATCCAGCGGGCTATAGCCCCAGCCGTCCAGTGTCCGGCGCCACATCAACCAGTCGTCCGGACTCGGGTTCTCGAGCTCCGCATCCGTGACCGGGCGGATGCGGTCCTCTTGCGCGTGGGCCGGCGGCGCACCCACGACTGCGATGGCGGCGGCAAGGACGCCGGACGTAATACATGCCAAGCGGAACCGGTACGACGGCTGGCGGGATGCGAACATGAGCCCTCCTCTGGGTTGGAGATTCCCGGTGATTATGTCACTTGTGGAGTCTGCTCCCGCATGCGCAACGTGGCTTCTGAGGCGCGACGGAGCCGACTCGAAAGGTGCGGTACGTCTCCGTCCCGTTTCTATTGCACGGTGAACGCGACCAACTCCGCGATATTCTCCTCGTCTAGCGCCGCGACGACAATGTGCTGTTGGCCGTCCGCCTCGTATGTGATGGGGAACCCGATGGTTGGGCCACCCGGTAGCTGAATCTCATGGACGACGTCACCCGTCCGCTTATCGTACGCACGGAGAACCGGTGCGCCACGCGATCCCTCACCCGCAAACAGCAGGGTAGACGTCACCAGAAGACCGGACCCTTGAATCGGGCTCCCCGTCCTCGGCACTTCCACGCCCTGGAGGTCCGGATGGTCTTGGAAATACCCGGGCGTGTCGCCGTGTGGGGTCTGCCACAAGATCTCTCCCACGGTCAGATCGATTGCGGTGATGCGGCCGTAGGGAGGCTTTATCAGGGGAAGTCCACGGACCGTCGGGACGCCCCGAGCAAATGAAATGTGGTAGCGCACGCCGGTCCCTTCAGTGCCGGTCGTCAATCCAAAGAGCGACGGTCTCGTCAGCGACGGCACGAACAGGACACCCGCGTCGGCGTCCACCGCACCACCCGGCCAATTGACGCCGCCCCCCGCGCTGGGGAGCGCGAGAGTCCCCTGGTTGCCGTCCGGCTCAATCAGGGTCGGTGGAGTGTAGAGAGGCCCGAGCCGGAAACTCTCTACGATACGCAGTGCTTCAGCTCGAAGCTCCGGAGTGAAGTCGATGAGGTCATCCTCCAGGACGCCTTGGCGTTCAAAAGCAGGAGGCTTGGTAGGAAAGGGTTGCGTGGGAGACGTCCACTCTCCCGGAACGTCCGACGCTTGCACGTTCCGCTCTTCGATGGGCCACACGGGCTCGCCTGTCTCGCGATCGAGTACGTATGCGAACCCCTGCTTCGAGAGTTGCACCAAGGCCTTCACCCCGACGCCATCAACCTCGATGTCTACGAGGATCGGGGCAGTGGGGATGTCGTAGTCCCAGAGTTCGTGGTGGGTGAGCTGAAAATGCCACACCCGTTCGCCGGTCTCCGCGTCGAGCGCTATGACGGAGTTTGCGAAGAGGTTCTCTCCCGGCCGGTAGCCGCCGAAATAGTCGTTTGTGGGCGTCTCGGTGGGCACATAGAACAAGCCGAGCTCCTCGTCGACCGTCACGGGTGCCCAATGCCCAATGTTCCCTGTGTATTTCCAGGACGCATCGAGGAGCTCTGGTGACTCCTGCACCCAGTCGTGGGTGCCGGTCGCGACGTTCCAGAGGGCCTCGTCCGCTTTCAGCCAGGTGTCGACGCCGTATTCCCCCTCCTTCGGGACCGTATTGAAGCGCCAGAGCATTTGGCCGGAGCGGGTATCGTATGCCACCACGTCGCCAGGGATATTCATGGGCCACACCTCATTGGGAGACGCCCGGGTCGGCACGCTGCCGGTATGCAGTGAAATCGACGACACCAGCACATTCCCAAGGATCGCCGGGGGCGACGTGTTGGCCACTCGACCCTCTCTCCTTGCTGCCGGTCGTTCAGCCCAACGCAGATCGTCCATCATGTCCACTAGGCCGGCCGCCCCGAATCCCTCCACCAGATTGCCCGTCCGAGCGTCCAGGGCCACCAACTGATAACTCGGCGTCACGACAAAGATGCGTTCATCCCCAGCCCCGTCCGTCCAGTAGCTCACGCCACGCCCAGAGCTGCGGGCGACGGGCTCGATGATGTCGCCCCACCTTCGTTCGTTGTCGCCCGGCCGCCAGCTCCAGACGGGCTCACCGGTAGCGGCATCGAGGGCGACCACGCTGCGTTGGTTCCCCGCCGTCGTATATAGAATCCCGTCGACCACCAAGGGACTGACTTGCATCCGGCCGGACGGTGGGGGGGTGCCGTGGTCTCGTGCGCTCCATCGCCACGCCACCTCGAGATCCGCGACGTTGTCCGCGTCAATCTGGTCGAGCGGCGAGTAGCGGGTGGCGCCTCTATCCGCCCCAAACACACCCCACTCCCCGTTGGCTGCACCCGATTGAGCAGTGACACTATCCGCGCCCAGACACGCGACAATCGCAACCGCAGCGGTAAAACGGATCACAGCGTGCCGACTAGAGAGCACCGTGCGCATAGTTTGCCTCCTTTTCGCTTGACCGCTGGACGGGGAAGCACAACTGTACGCCCACCTGTCTTAACAAGACGATACCCCTGCAATGGCCGTGTCTCGTGATAGCGGAAGTCCCGGTTTTTGCTTTCGTCGACCCTGACCACGTCAAGCCCGACGAGTGACGATATTCGAGCGCCTCGTTCCCGAGGACGCCCGCCTGACAAAACACACCCGACCACGAGGACGTCCGCATTACAGGCGGATTGTCCTCCGGTCATCGAATGGCCTGCCCGTTAGGGGCGGATTGCCGCCCGACTGAACATGTCGGGCCGAGAATGCCCGCTCTGCGGGCCGAGGTCAAGGCCAGCGAGGCGTATGACGGATGTGTGACGGGAGCCAGAGAGGCGAGTCGAGAGGGTCGTCGCCGCAGAACTCATCCGGCGCGACAGTTGGGGGACGTCGGTGTATCTGCAGAACAGACGGCTGGCAGTGCGGTCTCTGCCACTGGATTCACCGGCGTGCCGAACGCGGGTCTGCGGTGCACTAGTCGAGCGTGACCTGCACCCAACTTCCCAGCCATCGGCGATCGCGGGAGCCAGGCGTGTGGTGCGAAGGGCACGGTACACGCCACGGCGGCCCACGTCACCCACGCCACAGGCCGGTTGGTCAGTCGCTCCGCTGTCGCAAACATAAGGGCAGCAGCCAGCGCTGCCATCAGCACGACGAGGGCCACGCTGCCCCAGGCTCCGGCCACCGCGTAGCCCAGCAAGAGAAGCGCCGGGCGGCCCGGTGCGTGCACAGAGTAGATAACCTCATCGAGTCCACGCCGCAGAAAATGAGGAGGGAGCTGCCCGGTGAAAAACGCCCGGTAGTGTCCCTCGTCGTGGTTGTTCTCGATCCGGAGGTCGTAGTCGCTGAGCAGACTGTGGGAGATGATCAGATAGTGAGGCTCATCACCCCCAAGCCCCTGGGTCCCCTTGACGTAGGACCCTAGTGCGCCGAACAGAATACAGCTCGCCACGAACGCGACGCGAGCCCCGGGCCAGCGAAGCCGCCCGGTGGAGTCCGAGTCGCCGCCGCGGCGACTCGGACTCCACCATCAGCCAGCTCCCACCAGGACCGCACATGAGCCAGGCGCTGGGGGCCGGCCTCATCCCAGCCGACGACATGCACGGACGCCGGGAGCAGCCACGCCGAAAGTGCGACCGCGCCGCTGGCCACGAGCAGCCGGAACGTGACGTTCACCGGACTACGTCCTTCTCGAGACTGAAGCCCCGCGCGGCACCGGGTCGCCCCGGTGATCTTGCGGATCGTCTCGATACGGACCGAGCGATGCTATCCAGCCGAGCCCAAGAAGTGATGTCTTAGCGCGTCGCCTGCTCTTCCGCACGCGCTCCAGACAGGATGTTGCCGATGGCGTAATTGCCCTCGTGACATGCGTACTCGTAGAGCTGTCCATCGAGCGCTGACATTGGTATCGCCGCGGTCCAGGAGGCGCTGTACTCCGTCGGGTCGGTGACGCTGATCTGATAGTCAATCGTGTCGACCGAGGTCCGTGTGAATCGCTCGATCACCGTCGTATCTGTGCCGGCACCAAACGTCGTGGTGATGCGGTCTGCGGCCTTCGACGTCAGACTCCTGGTCTCGACGACCAGCGTGTCGCCCTCCCACCATCCACGCGAATCGCCGAGCCATTGCTTGATGCTCGAGTCGAGGTGGGGCCGCCGGTCTAGTGGGATGATGCGCGCATCGTGGATCATCTCGACCAGCACGACAACGTGGTCAGGCGTCTGGAAAATTTGGTAGTTGTGGTTGTAAAAGCCCGGCATCATCGCCCCGGGTAACCCGCGAGAGATGCAGCGATCGTAGGCGCTACGGTTCTCGTACGAATCGGTCGAATGAGCCGCCCGATCCGCGGAGTGGTCCTCGCGACGCCGTTCCTCGGTCGGCGTCAACGATGGCAGCCGGCCATCGGCCGGGTCGATGACCAACGACGTCCTCAAATTCAGTCTGCCCCGCTCCATCCAGAACTCGTTGTAGGCGCCGGTTTCGTCGCGCGGGCGGTTGTCTAGGCTCGACTCCTCGGCCACCTGCGCGTTCCGTGCGGCAAACTCCTCCGGCGTGAACACCGCCTTGTCTGCGAGATCCTCTGGACGCTCAAGCGGTGTGGTGGTGGTGTTCGTCCAGATACCCTGTAGGTCCGGATCGCCCCACGCCGTACGCGCCGAATCTGTCTGGGCCGCGACCAGTGCAGGCATCATGACGATCCCCACCACGCCGAGCAACGACGGCAAGCAACGTCCTCTCATTCGAATCTCCCCCCGCGTGATCGCGGAATCATCAACAAAATGGGGTTTCGTCCTCACCCCGGGCACCGAATCTCAGTGCCGCCTGTATTGCGACCTGATCGAATCGAGCACAGCGTATGATCGCTCAGGATGCCTCCGCTGGCAATCCCACGTGCTGAGAGACCGGGCCGTGTGAACACATTCTGCAAGAAATGGGCACCCCTTTTTGTGGTTGATACTCCAGAGACCGGTGCAATTCCTGTATCAAAGAACCGCGAGAAGCCGGCGAAGAACAGCGGCGATCAGGAAGTGTCGACGGGGAACCTTACCCGTGGCCCCTCGTCGACGGGCGAGTGACGCTATGGGTGAATCTGCGATTCGAGCGGGGGGGCGCCGGGCAGAACGTTCACACCTTTCGTAAGGTTCCACACGATCCGGCAGGATTCTCGGCCGGCACGCGCTATGCCCCGTCCTCGCAGTGGCGTCGTCATCGTTCTCGTGTGCACCGCGAGCACCAGAGCGAGGGCGTGCCGTTTGAGGTGGTCGGCTCCGCGAGTCGCGTCCGTCCGAGGTTTCCGGCGGCGCGGCCGTTCGGGGGCGCCGCTGGTTCGACATCGTGGTCGCTCGGTCTCCCTGGCGCCGGCTCAAAAGCTGCCGCGGCGACCGGCGTCGACATGTTCGAGGAGCGGTAGCACCGCGTGTCTCCTGACTCCTATGGGCAGGTCGCGAACGCGGACGTGTCCTGGATCGGCTGTGCGACTGGCCCCAGTGGGTTGAAGTAGGCGCGGCTGACACCGGTCGCGGTATCGCTGACAGTCACCGTGAACTCCACATTTGTCGAGGTGCCCAGGAAGACCCAGAAGTGATCATTCTGGGTGCAACTATCCAGCACCTGGACCAGGAGGTCTGTCTTGTTCGTGTCGAGGAAGAAAAACTCGGCACACCGTCCAAGAACCGTCCGCCCGGCGCCACAAAGGCCGGTGCAGCACCGCCGTTGGCGGCGTCTCGCCAATCGACGTCGATCATGAAGCGATCGTCCAGCGCGCAGGCGGTCGCATCGTTCGTGGTGCAGGTTCCATTGACCGGGACGGTGTCGCCGGTCGCGACGTCCGCAGATGCGCTGGCTGAGACGGGGTCACCGGCGCTTAGTCAGTCCATCAAATGGCAATAGGCTTATTCTCCGAGAGAAACCGTGCTGTTCTGGTTGCTTGGTCGTGCGCAGCGCAGAGTTCTCCAAGAACTGAGTTCGAGTCAAGCGGGTTACGTCGACGCGGAATCTCGGCGAATTTCCTCTGTGATCGCGGGGCCCGTCGCCAGCGCTACGGCTGACACGGCGTACGCCACGCGCCTTTCAACGGTTGCGCGGCCGCGAAGGGTCGGTCGTTGTGGGTTTCGGCAAACTCGCGCGCAGTTCTGCAACGACGCCAGAGCTTGTCCTCGCCATGAACCTGACGACGATGGGCTTCGGTTACGGAGTTGCGAGACTGTTCACGCTACCGATGACGCAGGTCGTCACGATCACGTTCGAAGTCGGAGTTCAGAATCTTGCGCTTGCGTTCGCGACCACGTTCAACATTTTGCAACGCCTGACCTCGCCGTGGCGGGCCTGATCTACGCTGCCATCATGCCGGCGACAGCGTTGGGATTCGTCACGATTGCTCGGCGCTTGCTCGCGGCTGAAGAGGAAGTAGCCAGGTAAGCACACGTGCGCATACATTCCGAAGTCTCGCCTCCGGATGGATGAAAGATCTCACGAGTTTTCCTGACGGATCGGACCGACAATATGCCCGTTTTTCGGCGCGAGGCGTGATCGGCGCTGCGTTGTTCGCAGTCGCGGATCCAGCGACGTCTGCAGCGAAGGGCAGCGGGACGGCTCGTCCGCTCAATCGAAGATCAGCCGGCAGATTCGCTCGAGACCGGCCACATCCGTCTCGTTGAAAGCGTCGGCTCGTTCGCTGTCGACATCGAGCACGGCGACGAGTGTTCCCGCACCATCTCGAACGGGCACGACGACTTCGCTCTTCGAACGCGGGTCACAGGCGATGTGCCCTTCGAAGGCATGAACGTCGGGGACCACGATTGCTGAGCCACGCTCAACCGTCGCCCAACAGACACCCTTCCCGCGCTCCAGCAACATGCACGCAAGAGGTCCTTGATACGGACCCACGAGCAAATCCTCGTCGACACACCGGTAGAAACCGGTCCAGTTGAAGTGGCTTTGCTTCGCATGCAGCAGTGCGACGGCGCTCGCCATACGCGAGAGCGGGTCGCGAACTGTGGCATACAACCCATCAAGTTGGTCCGCGATCCGTCCGTAGCGGTCGAGGAGCTGTTGATCGAGCGTCGTCATTGTCGGGATTGTAAACGCCGGGACGAAAACACCGATGCTCGGTGGCTCAATGCTGTCTGCCCGACGAGACGGCCCGCGCTCGACCCTCACAAACGCGCGACGAGCGCGCGCATCGACTACGTTGCGCGCCTTGGAGTACGCGGCGACCGTGCTGCTGCTGGCGCCGGGCCCGCGTTGCCCATCGTCACTCTTTCTTAAAGAGATCGCTACGAACGACCTCGTGAATCGTCGTCGTCCCGTTGGCGGTGATCTTGCTGATACTCGCCTGCGTCAGCAATCCGCCGCGTGAATTGCCGTCGGGCAGCACGACCTTCCGCACCTGTTGTCCCTCAATGCCAATGATGTCGTAGTGCTCGGCTAGCCGGCGATTGACAAACGTAAAGTCAGCGTCGACCAGCTGCCCCGCGCCGAGGTTCCCTGCGACCAGCTCAGCCAAGAAGAGCTCGGTCTCCGACGACATCGCCTGCGCCAGTCGGTCATCGTATTCGGGACAAAGCTCCGGGTCGGGGCTGGTCGCCCGCAGCTCGTAGAGCCGGAACGCCTGACCGGCAAAGTCCGTGACGAACCGACGCGCCTTGGGATCGTCCAACATCCGGTCGACCTGCCGGGTGAGCGTGATTGGGTCCGACAGGGTGCCTTCACGAGCAAGGTCGAAGAGCTCGTCATCCGGCTGACTGCGCCACAGCAAGTAGGACAGCCGTGTCGCCAGACCGCGCGCAGAGTTGCAGTCATACTGCGAACGACCTACAGTGAAACGCCACCAGGACGCGGGACGAAACGGATACCACACGTCAACGTGACCGTATTTTCGCTCGTCAGGCTGGTCAGGCAGGTTGCTTTGGCACTCGCGGTATCGCATTTCAGGAAGCTGCATCGCCTTCCAGGAACAAGATCATGCATATGAGAATCCCTATCGCCTTCTTGACCGCCCTCGCGGTCGCGGGGTTTGGGACCCCAGGGTTCGCGCAAACCGACTCGTCCGCGTCGCCGCCACCTGTCGTCGGTCGCTCTGTCGTCGTCACGACCTACGGCATGGTCGCGGCGAGTCAGCCCCTCGCCGCTCGGGCTGGCGTGCAGGTTCTCGAACGGGGCGGCAATGCCGTTGACGCGGCCATCGCGGCCAATGCCACCATCGGCCTCATGGAACCGACTGGCAATGGCATCGGCGGCGACCTGTTCGCGCTCATCTATGAAGCGAAGACCGGCGAGCTGCACGGTTTGAACGCCAGCGGGTGGGCGCCCGCCGGCCGGTCAGTCGAGCTGCTCCGGTCGAAGGGGTTCGACCAGATGCCCCAGCGCGGTATCTACTCGGCCACGGTACCTGGCGTCGTCGCCGGCTGGGACGCCATGCGGGAGCGCTTTGGCACCTTGCCGTTCTCCGAGCTCCTCGCGTCCGCTATTTTTTACGCGGAAAATGGGTTCCCGGTCTCGCCGGTCATTGCCAATGGCTGGGGCCGGGCAGCGCCATTCCTGTCAGAGCATCCAAACTCGAGGGCGACTTTTCTGATTGGTGACCTCGCGCCTGCCGCGGGAGAACTCTTTCGTAATCCGGACCTCGGCGGCTCGTTCCGGCGCATCGCCGAGCATGGTCGTGACGGGTACTACAAAGGGCAGACCGCAGAGGCCATCCTGCAGATCTCTCGGGAGCAGGGAGGCACGTTCACCGCCGAGGACCTCAGCGAGTTTCGGCCGGAGTGGGTGACCCCAATCTCGACGACGTATCGCGGGTGGACCGTGAGCGAGATTCCGCCAAATACCCAAGGCATTGCGGCGCTCACAATGTTGAATGTGATGGAACGCTTCCCGCTGGCGGACTACGGTTTCCATAGTGCCGAAGCGCTTCACGTGATGATCGAGGCCAAGAAGCTCGCCTACGCCGACATGCTGCGCTATGTAGGCGACCCGAGCTTCTCGCAGATCCCGGTGGAGCAGATGCTCAGCAAGACGCTGGCGGCAGACCGCGCAACGCTGATCGATCCGGCCGCGGCCGCCTGCCAAGTCGAGCCGTCACATCTGGAGGGTCTCACGACCGGTGAGGGAAACGACACGATTTACCTGTCCGTCATCGACAAGGACGGCAACATCGTCTCCTTGATCCAGAGCAACTACAGTGGCTTTGGCTCGGGTCTGGTCCCACCCGGGGCCGGCTTCATGTTGCACAACCGTGGCGGCCTTTTCACCTTGGAAGAGGGCCAGGCCAATACGCTCGAGCCGCGGAAGCGCCCGCTGCATACGATCATCCCGGCCTTCATGGAAAAGGATGGCGTCCAGATCGGCTTCGGAATTATGGGCGGCTGGAATCAGGCACAGGCACACGCGCAGTTTGTCGCCAACATCGCGGATTACGGCTTCAACATTCAGGAAGCTCTCGAGGCCGGCCGGTTTACAAAGGGCTCGTTTGCGGGATGCGATGTTCGAGTTGAGGCGCTCATCCCGTCCGCCGTACGGGACCAGCTGGCTGAGCTCGGCCATGACCTCGAAGTGAGACCGCCCCGGACCGGCTCGTTCGGTTACGGTCAGGCTGTCATGGGGACTCCCGAGGGGGTTCACTTTGGCGCCTCCGAGCCGCGCCACGACGGCATGGCAATCCCGCAAGCCCCGCCGGTTTTCGACAATCAGTGACACCAGCCGCCGCCTCGGGAAGTCGCTAGTCCACGAGGCGCGAGCCGGGTCGCCAATCACGGCGTCTGTCTATGAATCGTTTTATCGGGTTTTGTTGCGCCGCGGGCCTCGTTCTTGTGGTTGCGAATCCGGCGTCCGCCTAGCCCTTGCACGACCAGGTCGATCACCACACGGTCTCGAACGACGGGGTCGATATCCACTACGTGTCTACTGGCCAGGATGACGGCGAGGTGCTGCTTTTTGTTCATGGGTTTCCGCACTGCTGGTATGTCTGGAACCAGCAGATCGAGGAGCGGCGCACCGAAGCGTGTCTCGACTTCCTGTTGCTTGGCAAGGGGCATCGTTTGGCCCCCGACCGTGAGGCGATTCAATGTAGAAAAGTCATACCGATTCAACTCGGGATACGCCAGCATCATCATGTACGAGGTTGGTACGCCCTCATACATGGTCGCCCCGTTCTCCTGAATCGCATCGAGGACTGCTTTCGCGTCAAAGCGCGGCAGTGAAACCAGGGTCATTCCGTATCAGGAAGCAGCCGTTCATGACCACGTTGCCATAGACATGTGCGCAAGGTAGGGCGCTCACCACGGTGTCCTCCGCCACCCGCCGGTGCATGACGCCCGTAAGCGCGGCGTTCATGATGACCGCCGTATGGCTCAGCATGGCGCCCTTCGGGTGGCCGGTCGTACCCGACGTGTAACAGATGGTGGAGAGCTGGTCGTTGTTGCCCGCGGGGGCAGCGAAGCGGCTCTTTGCATTCGCCAGCAACTCGTCGAACGACACGGCGCCCGTCGGTGCGTCGCCACCGAACACAATGACCGACTCCAGCGGTGTAGAGGCTCTGATGTCCATCAGCGCCTCGGCTTTGTCAGAGCTGGCGAGGATGGCTTTGGCGCTGCAGTCGTTCGCGACAAACCCGATCTCTTCTCGCGTCAGCATCACGTTGATAGGGTTGACGACCGCTCCGGTCTTCGCGACGCCGTAGTAGCTCACGAGCCATTCCCAGCAATTGCCCGAATAGAGCGTGACCCGGTCTCCAGGACCTACGCCGTTGGCGGTGAGCCCGTTGGCGAGCTGTGACGCCAACTGGTCTATCTCGGTAAAGGTAAATCGCCGTTCCCCAACGATCAGCGCGGTCTTGTCGCCGAACGACCGTGCGGCCTGCGCGCTGATCTCTCCCAACCGCTTCAGCATTTTGGCTCCAACTCAATTTGGAAACACGAGCCCGCCGGGAGGTGCTATCGCAGCCCGATTCGCAGAACGGTGAAGAGCAAAAAACAGACGCCGGCACCGACCACCGCCATAGAGTGTCCCCAGACCATGAGCTGGTTGAACAGCCTTCGACTGTCCTCATGGGAGGGGGCGGCCGCCATGCAGAGCGCGCCCAAGGTCGACAGGGCGGACACGTCCACCAGGTGCGCTCCAACGTTCATCGCGGAGGCAATGGCCAGCGGGTCGCTCCCCAAAGTTGTCGCGAGCCCCGGAACGGTCGGAAGAAACGCGGGGAGCACCACGCCCGAGGTACTGCTGTAGATGGAGATGATGCCGGTCGAAAAGGCAACGACCGCTGTCACGCTTTCCGGCGTCGAGAGACCGGCGAGCAACTGCGTAAACAAGTCGAGCCCGCCCGTCTCATCCAGCACCGAGATCAGGACAGTGACTCCGCACACCATCATGATGACCCGCCACGGTATCGCCTTCACCGCCTCGACCTCGTCACCGGCCTTGAGCAGCGAGAGGACTATGGCGGCTGCGAACGCGCCGAGGCCAACGCTGACGTCGAAAAAGATGACTCCCGCCAAGAGCGTGCCGATCACGCCGACGGTCGTCCAGTGTGTTCTGTTGAATCCGGCCGCGGCTTCGGCTGACGAGGTGTCGCCGGCATCCACACCGGGCAGTTTGAGCGTACCCGCATGATGTCGGCCAAGGAGTCGCCAGCCGCCAAGTAGGAAATATCCGAGGAACGCCACGACGATGTGCGCCGTCATGTTGTTGAAATACGTGAGTGTCTCAAACCCTTCGAGACCGATCTCCGCCATGACACCGTTCACGATGACACCGGTGGGTGCGATGGGTGACAACCCGCCGGCGTTGGCTCCATTGGCGACCATGATGGTCATCAGGAAGGCGGGGACCCCCACCTGTCCGGCCACCGCCATCGCCATCGGTGCGACCAGAGCCGTCGACGCAATGTTGCCCGGTCCAATAGAAGACAGCGCGAAGGCCAGAAAAAAGAACATGATCGGCATGGCCCCAACGTTGCCGCGGCAATGTCTGACCACGCCGTGGGCAATACGGTCGAGGGTGCCATTGGCCTGAGCCTGAGCAAAGAGAAGAGTGACGCCGGTGAGAGTAAGGAACAAGCGGGTTGGAAATCCCTCCATCACCTCGCGAGCGCTCATACCCCCCACATAGACCCCGACGATCCATGCCAGAGAAATCGCCAGGAAGCCGACATGAAGCCGGACCATGCAACTGACGACGATGGCGAGCAGCAGCGCGCCCAGCGAAATGGTGGCCGGGTCCATGGGCGGCGAGTATACCGCGCGAAACTGTGAGGACCTCCCCGCGAACGGTCACGGTTTGCTATGGTGTCTACCAAACTTCGCCAAGACCAGTTCAGGTGCGGTAGCTTTCCGATGGGATTTGTTTCTCGACGTCGTCGAGATGGGAGGGTCAGCGTGGTAGCTCGGTCCATGGTCACTTTGGTCGCAGTCTTAGCTCTAGTTGGCGGCGCCGTGTCGACAACCGCGTGGGCGCAAGAATCGGGATCCACGGCATGGTCGCCGGAGCGTCTCGCTGACGGTCAACCGGACGTCCAGGGCATGTGGAACAACATTGACGCCTTGAGCACTCCGCTCGAGCTCCCCGACGGGTTCTCAGGTCCAGATTTCTCTCCGGAGAATCTGGAGGCGATCGCGATGGCGCGCGCCGAAGAGGCCGCGCGGCGAGCGGCCCGGCCTCGCGAACCGAGCGTCGGAGCCTACGGCTCCTATTGGTTCGATTCATTCTGGAACGAGGCAGAGCGTAGTCGGGCACCTGCGTTGATCGTCGAACCGCTCAACGGGCAAATCCCCGATTGGACGGCAAGCGCGCACGAAGTGCTGCGCTACGACCGGGAGCACCTGCACGATTCGTTTGAGTTCATGGAATCGGCAGACCGCTGCATCACGCGTGGCGTGATCGGCATCATGATGCCCGGGGTATACAACAACGGCGCGCGTATCCTGCAACCACCCGGCTACGTGGTCATCCTGAGCGAGATGATCCACCGGGCGCGAATCATCCCTGTCGATGGGCGTTCACACATCAGCGACACGGTGCGTCAGTGGGAGGGGGACCCGCGTGGTCGCTGGGAAGGAAACACGCTCATCGTCGAGTCGACAAATTTTCGAGATGTGCAGAGTATGCGAGGGGCAACGGCGAGTATTCGGTCCCGACAAACCGAGAAACAGCGACTCGTTGAACGGTTCACCATCGTCGGTCCCGACACATTGGACTATTCGCTCCATGTCGACGACCCGGATTCATACACCGCTCCGTGGACAGCATCATTCCCTTTGAAGCGCGACCCTGACTACGATCTGTTCGAGTATGCGTGCCACGAGGGCAACTACTCTGTCCCGAACTCACTCAGTGGAGCGCGATCCGAAGAAAGATCAGGCCAGTAGTCGGTGCACAAGGGGATTGCGTCGTCGGCTACCGTCACCGACGCCGGGCCGTTCACACTGGAACATGGTGCCTCGATATCGCCATTGTACGAAGGCGCGCTCGGGCGCCGTGCGTTCGCCGGCACTCTTTTCGTAGCCCTCTGCGGTCAGAGAGTGCCGGCGGGGCGGCGATTGAGGGGTAGTGGGGTCAACGCCGTTGGTATTTACGCAGCTGGAACGGGGCAACGTCCGCGGCATAGATGACCGAATCATCGTGGCTTGACGTGATCCCGGACGCACCGGAGATTCGAGTGTGGTCTGCCAACTCCAGATCTGGGTCGGGCACGAAGTATTGAAGCTCGCCGGTTCGCGCGCTGCCTATGTAGATCCCTCGTCTCACTCCTGGATTGGTGCTCGAGTTTGACGTGGAGTCGGTGGCGTAGAGTGTGTCGGTGGCGCGGTTGATATAGATGCCGCTGGGTCGACCAAAATTGCGCCACTCGGCGACGAAGGTTCCGTCCGGCTCGAAGATCTGAATTCGGCTGTTGCCACGGTCCCCGACGAATAGACGTCCTTGCGAGTCGATAGCGAGGTCGTGGGGCGTGCTGAACTGCCCGGGGCCGGACCCGGTGGTCCCCCATTCCGTGAGATAGCGTCCAGCGGACGAGAACTTGACGATGCGGTTGTTGGGCCCTTCACCATCCGCGACGAATATGTCTCCGTTCTCGGCGACGACGACACTGGCCGGGCGGTTGAATGTCTCACGGTCCTGACCAACCGTACCGAGTCTTCCTAGCGTCATCACCAGCTCACCAGCTGGGTCCAATTTGTGAACCACGGCGCCCATCTCGCCCGGAATGACCGCCACATCGGTCAGCCACATGTTGCCTTCGTGGTCGACGGAAAACCCATGGGGTCTACCGACCAAACCAGCACCGAAGGCATCGATAAAGGCCCCCGTGGGAGAAAACTTGAGAACAGGTGGATAGCCTGACCATCTACCAAGGCAGTTTGCCGTCAATCCGTCGGAATGGCCGGGCGCGACATTCGGGTCGCCCAGCACCACTTTGAAACAGCGGTGGTAGACGTAGATGTTGCCTTCTGGCCCCACCCGCACTTGAATCATCTCTCCCCATCGTCCGTCGTTCAAATGTGGTGGAGGAACGGGTGCGTCGACACGTTCATACGGATTCGGTTGTGCCTCAGCGGAGGTCACGAGGACAGCCGAGGTGAGGCAAGCTACGACCAGACGACTGGTTAACGTGGCAAGAGACATAGCGCTCACTATACGTGTGCCCCCGGTTCTTTCCATGTGGCCGCAGGTCTGCCGAACCACACCCGCGCGATGTAGTCGAACCGCGGAGGCTCCCCGCCAAGCTCGCGCAAGCGCGTATTGAGCTGCCCACGGCTGATGCGTGGTGTGGATGTGAGGGAGCCTGTCGCGGACGATTGCATCGTTTCGCGGCCCGCGTGGCCGGGAGAGTTTAGGAACGGTGATATCGCCACTGTTGGACACGGGCTCTGTCGAATCCTGCATGACCGAAGGACGGTTCGCGCGCCGGGCCATCCTCGCTGTGTGGCGGGCGCAGTGCGATAGAGTAAGCAAATACTTACCAACGGTCCAAAGCGAGTCCCACGACAGCTGCATCGGGCACTGATTCTGTCTCGAGGTGAACACCATGCGCGTATCAACGCCTTCGGTTCTAATAGCAGTGGCTCTGCTGGGCGGGGGGCTTCTCGACTCCGCGCAGGCGCAACGACGCCGTCAACCGGCGCCGGTTGATTTGCCGGAGGGCGCGGGCCGGGCGCTCGTGGAAGCTTCGTGTGCCGAGTGCCATGGGCTCAACCGGATCACCAACTATTGGGGCGATACGGAGAAAGGCTGGCGGCAGTTGTTCGACTCGATGGTCAACCTACCCGAAGAACAAGCGGATACCGTGGCCGCGTATTTGGCCGGACATTTTCCGGTCGGGCCGGCGCCTGAAGCGGTCGTCATACCGGGGAACACCGATGTCTCCATCCGCGAGTGGCTGCTGCCAAGTCTGGGGTCCAGACCACACGACCCGCTCGCAGCGGACGATGGGTCCGTGTGGTGGACTGGTCAGTGGTCGACGGTCCTGGGACGGCTCGAGCCAACGACCGGCGTCATGGAAGAGTATCCGCTACCGGCCGATTCGGGGCCGCATGGATTGGCGGAGGATGAGACCGGGAACGTCTGGTTTACCGGGATTTCCCAGAACTACATCGGCAAGCTCGATCCAACGACCGGTGACGTGACTCAATACCCGGTGACCGATGACGGCGCGCGGGGCCCGCACACCCCGATTTTTGACCAGAACGGGACCCTCTGGTTTACGCTCCAATCGGGTATGGTCGGCCGTCTTCTGCCCGAAACGGGCGAGATGACCATCGTCACCACACCAAGTGACAACACCTATCCTTATGGCATCGTTGTGAGCTCGGTTGGGGTTCCCTGGTATGTTGACTTCAGAGGCAATCGGCTGGCCAGTGTCGACCCGCAGACGATGGAGATTCAAGAGCACGTGTTACCGAGTCCCGACGCGCGGCCGCGTCGAATCGCCATCACCCCGGACGACGTGCTGTGGTACACAGATTATGCTCGCGGCTATCTGGGCCGTTTTGACCCGACAACCGGAGAAGTGCGGGAGTGGCCATCGCCAGGCGGTTCCGAGTCTCAACCCTACGGCATTGCGGCGATCGGATCGGTCGTGTGGTACAGCGAATCAGCGGTGCGACCAAACACGCTCGTCCGCTTCGACACAGAGAGCGAGAGCTTTCAAACGTGGGTGATTCCGTCCGGGGGGGGTGTCGTGCGGAACATGATGGCTACCGCGGACGGCAACCTCGTGCTGGCCTGCAGTGGAGTCAACCGCGTGGCCTTGGTCGAAGTCGGCGAGTAGTGGCTTGTCGCAGCTGAATGAACGCATTGGCCCGCGGGGCATCCCGAGTGCCGGCGTTGTTCCTCGCGTGCGTGTTCAGCCTACTCGCTCCAGACAAGTAGCCGTTCGTTGTCGGCACTGACGTAGTCCGCCACCAGACCTCGCCCGTAGCGGTCCAGGTCATCAATGGTCAGGTCGAGTGGGACGTCTTGGCCATTAATGTCGATGTTTCCAAGGTCGTCGTTTCCGCCGAGACGCAAGAGCCAGAAAGGTAGCCGGATGGTAAAAAGCTGTCCGCCGTCGTCAGGGTTCCAAGCCGTGACGTGCAACGTCTCTGGGGGCGCGTGGCTGGCGGACATTTCATCTGCAGGCTGCGGGCTGGTGACCAGGTCACCGTCCGCTCCGAGGATCACCAGCGGTGCGGCGCCGCCAAATCGCGTGCGGATATCTTCGAACCGCGCCGCTACCGTTTCTTCGTCGGGCTGCTGGTCAATGTCAACGTGCGACGCGACCGCGTATACGGCAAGTCCGATGAGGGTGACAACGCTCAAGAAACCACCGCCCACAACGGCGACCGTGACAATCACCCACTTATTCCTCGTCATCTAGCTGATGGGACGCGGAGGCGTCCTGGAAAGTTCCTCGCCGTCAATCGGCAAGCGGGTAACCGTGTTTCTTGAGTGTCTCCGCCGCGCGTTCGCACCGCCGGTCGCGGCTCTTTCGACAGAGCTTTCGCCCCCGGTCGTATTCCTGTCTGGCCTGCCGATGATCGCCGGCAAGATCTGCGATCTTCCCAAACTCCACGTGCGCTCGCCCCTGTAACCATGGTTTGCTCTCGGCCCCCAGCGCCACGTCGAGGTCAGGCCGAGCCACGTCGAGGCGACCTAGAGCGACGCGGGCGGAGCCCCGTTTAAGCATCCATAGCGCATCTTCCGAATGCATACGGGTACGGTTGTCCTGTGCCAACATCACCAGTCCCCGGGAGAGCTCCCGGTTGGCTTGCTCGGCGTGATCGTCGCGTAGCCAGGTCGCCGCGGATTCGAGCCACAAGAGCCGGTTCCGAGGAAACTGTCGCTTGAGTTCGGAGAGCACGCGTTGCGCGTCGTCGAATTCCCGCTCTCGGTTGTAGATCAGAACGAGAGCGAATTGTGCTTCGGCTTGGCTTTCGCCAGGATACGCGGCCGCTTGAGTGATGAACTCGATCGCTTCTTCGCGACCGCCGTCAAATCCCACGAGATACGCCATCATCCTGACGGCGCGGGGGAGCAGGGACACGAGGTAGCGGTAGATGCCAAGCGTAAAGCCGGCATCCTTCCGCGCCGGGTCCAGCTCCAATACCTTCTCGTGGGCCTGATACGCCCGCTTTGCATCGCGAAGTGCTCCTAAGCCTTCGCCCTCCACCGATGCTCTGTATGACGCCAATAGGCCCAGGGACGCACCCAGCTGATACTGCGCATGCGGATCGTCCTCATTCTCTTCGACTTGCGCCTCCGACAGCTCGATCGCTCGCTTGATGTTTGAGTCGAAGGTCGCTTCCAGGTCCTCATGCCGTTCGATGACTTGGACGGAGGAACGAACGGTGGCGGTCAATTGCGCGTCGATGGCCACAGCGCCACTAAGAAAGAGCATGCGGAGCCAGGTCAGGGACGCGATGCCGCGGTAGGGGGCCGGGTCATTCGGGCGCTCGCGTACCGCTTGTTGAAGTATTTCTATGGCTGGGTCATGGTCGAGGTTGTAGGCAAGGTCATAAGCCGTGGCCAGGGCATCGGCTGGTGCCGGACGCGCGACCACCGCCGGAACGAACGTGAGTATCACGGTGAACACCGCGGTTATAGTGCGGGTCACCTGACCGAAATGCATTCGGCAATCTTAGCGGACGGGGTCTCTTTTTCGCGAGATCCGGAGACGCTGACACGCTGTGCCTCTCGGCGACCGTCTGCTAGGTCCAGCGTGAATGTTGGCTGACGGCGGTGCACTAGTATCCGAGCGCCATGCCGTCCTTACGAGGGTCGGAGCCACCCTCGAGCCGCGCATGGGTGGCGTCGATTCGGATGCCCTGATACCCACCAAAGCCACCGCCGTCGTCGATGATGCGATGGCCCTTGGCAGCAAGCCCGATCGCGGTTTCGCGCGCGATGCCGGGTTCCAGCGCAACACCGTCACCGGTCCAGCGCACTCGCGGCGCCTCTCCAGCTTCTTGGACATTCATACCAAACAGAAGGAGGTTCATCAGTATCTGCACGTGGCCTTGGGCCTGCATGTGTCCTCCCATCACACCAAAAACCAGCCAAGGGAGTCGTCGGCCATTTTCCTGCTTCAACACCAGGGCGGGGATGAGCGTGTGGAACGGGCGCTTGCGCGGGGCCAGATGATTCGGATGTGATCGGTCGGTAGAGAATAGGCTGCCCCGATTTTGCAACACGATGCCGGTATCCCCGGCGACCACGCCGCTGCCGAACGCGCCAAACAGCGACTGAATAAGAGAGACCACGTTTCCGTCTCGGTCAGCCGCCGCCAGATACACGGTGTCCCCGGTGCCCGGTGCTGTCGGACCTGCGGGGTGGCTTGTCGCGCCGGGCCGCGGGAGATATAGCGGTGCCGCGTGAGTGTCAGTGATCTCCCTCCGCCGGCGGCGCGCGTAGTCTTTTGACGACAGCTCCTCGACAAGCCCGTCGGGCACGAAACGCGGGTCTGCGACATAGGCGTCCCGGTCCGCAAAGGCGAGCCGTGTCGCCTCAACCAGCTGGTGGCAATAGGCAACGCTGTTGTGTTTGAGCGAGGTGTCAGCGACGGGCTCGAGCAGATTCAGTATCTCGAGAGCCGTCACGCCTTGCGTATTGGGCGGGAGCTCGAGCACCTCATAGCCGAGAAATACCGTCCGAATCGGCGTGACCCAGTCGGACGTATGAGCGGCGAGATCTGCAATGCTCAGCCAGCCACCACGAGTCTGAATCGCGTCAGCGATGCGTTCTGCGAGCGCTCCCGCGTAGAGCTCGTCTCGTCCCCCCCGCGCCAGTCGCTCCAACGAGACCGCCAGGCGAGGATTGGAAAAGCGTTCGCCGGCGACAGGGGCGCGTCCGTCGACGAGAAATGTCTGGGCGGCGTCTTCGTCTCCCGCAAGGAGTGACACCGAGTCGTTCCATTGTCTGGCAACCACGTCCGTGACGAGGAAGCCGCTTCGAGCGTGCTCGATCGCGGGTGCGAGGGCCTGCGCCAAGGTGATGGTGCCATGCTCGCGAAGGAGATACTCCCACCCGTCGACCGCTCCGGGGACGCTCACGCTTTGAGCGCCGGTGGCGGGAATCTCGCCTCGCACGCTGTCACCGGTCGCCGTCCCGGCTGAGCGTCCGCTGGCATTGAGTCCGTGGACGGCGCCATCTCTGGCGGTATGGAGCAGCGCGAAGAGGTCGCCCCCCACCCCGGTCATGGTGGGTTCCACGACCGCGAGCGTGGCGGCAGCTGTGACCGCGGCGTCAACCGCGTTCCCGCCGTTCTTCAGCACGTTCAGGCCATCGCGGGTGGCGCGTGGTTGACTAGTAGCAACCATTCCCCGGTGAGCGGTGACCATCGCGCGTGGCTGTCGATGTCCAAGCAACGCACTACCCTAGAAATCGTGGACTGTCTCGGCGAAGGTCCCCACAGTCTACTAGCCGGTTCCAGGGGCGGTCGACACCACTCGGCAGGCCTCCTGGAACTCGGTATAGCGACGGGTCTGCTCTTCGAGAATCACGTGTTGCCATCCCCGCCGGAGCGTGTCGAGCACCGTCGCGTGATACCAGAGCATGTCATCGAGCCGGGCGGTAAAAGGCCGCACATAGTTCTCGCCGTGGTCGACGAGACCAGCTGTCATTTTTGAGAGGTTGTGGATCTTGTCTGCCGCAGCGACCGCCCGCGCCCCAAATCGTGGGCTGTCTCGAAGCTGTTCGATATACCGGAGCTTTCGGTCGCGCCACGCGTGTCCATGGGGCGGCTCCGACACATCTTGGACGATCGCCAGCACCAACGCGCCGAATTGCTGTTTGATCACGGCCGGCTCAAGAGACGTGTCCTCCAGCGTGTCGTGAAGGACGGCCGCAATGACGGTGTCCTCATCGAAACCGAAGTCACTGACGATCATCGCGACGGCCAAGGCGTGTGACGCCTCGAAGCCACGGCCCGCCTTGCGACGGACCAGGCCGTGCGCCTCGAGCATGGTGGTGACCGCGCGCTCAACGCGTAGCGAATACATAAGTCGGGATCGTCGCCGAAGTGACGATGGTGACCCCGGCGGGACGGCAGATGAGCGCGACGTCGGTACGGACGGGGACCATCGGTTGAGCTTAACACTGCGCGCCATGGCCACTGGTGACACGGCGATGTTCGCATCTTGTGAGAATCTGTCCCAGTGTCCCGCGTCCGTGATTCCTTTCCATGCGTCCCGGGCGGGGCATCCCGTCTGGCGCCGTTGCTCTTCAGTCGGATATGCCCGATATTCTCCCTCGTCTCGCCTGGCCAGCTGGGCGCCGCGACGTATGGAAGGAATCACGAACGCGGTGCACTAGATCAACACCCGTCGAGCCGTCACGTCAGCGTCGAGATGGGGGGCGGGCTTGATTCGTCGGCCTGTGATTGACGAGGATCGGCAACTGGAGGATATCGAATGCTGACAACATCTGTTGCACGCCTCGGAAAAATCGCCGTTGGTGTCGCCGTCGCTGGGTTGCTTGCAGGCTCAGCGTCAGCGGAACTGTCGTCGGCGTTGGTCTCGCCGTATCTAAAGGTTCAGGTTGCGTTGGCGCACGATACGACCGACGGCGTGTCGGAGGCGGCCACAGCCATCGCCACGGCCGCCAAAGAGCTCGGTGACGACGGCCAGAACCTGGCGGTGGCCGCGGCGATGCTGGCAGAAGCGCAGACTATTGCCGCCGCCCGCGATGCGTTTGGCTCGTTGAGCGAGGCGCTGATCGAATACGGCACCGACACCGGCTTTGGAGACCTGAGAGTCGCGTATTGTCCGATGGTCGACAAGTCCTGGGTCCAGGAGGATGGCTGGATTGCCAACCCGTTCTATGGCGCGATGATGCTGACCTGTGGAGAGTTCAAGTAGAAATGTCCCGGCGACCGGCGTGGAGGTCGCGCCTCCCGGTGCCGGACGTCGTCAACTCAGAGAACTTTGGCGCGAGTCCGGTCGTTGACCGACCAAATTGGTCGAGGATAGACTGTGGCTCAGAGTAATTGAGATCCAGTCTCATTTTTAACCAGCGGTTATTCGCGTGCACCAGGGCCTGAGAACGCTTGACCGGCTTCCGATCGGGCATCGTGCGGTCGTCGACCATGTGGGCGGCGGCCGTCAGCTGTCCCGGCGCCTCATGGAAATGGGGCTCCTGCCGGGTACCGATGTCGAGGTGGTGCGAAAAGCCCCGCTCGGCGACCCGTTCACAATTCGCTTGCGTGGCTATCTGCTTTCGCTGCGGCACGCCGACGCAGCGGACATCACTCTCCGACCAGACGCGACAACGCTGACCGGCTCCGACGCTCCTGCCGCCTCGCGTTTCCGTTTCCAGCCCCATCCGGTCCGTTCAGTTTCACCGCGTCCGGACGTTGCTCTGGTGCTGCTGGTTGGGAATGCCAACGCAGGAAAGACCACAGTCTTTAATGCGCTCACGGGTGCCCGCGCCCACGTCACGAATTATCCCGGCGTCACTGTTACGCGGTCATCTCGTCGTTTGACCATGTCGGACGGCGCCACGATCGAGCTCGTCGATTTACCCGGGACGTATAGCCTGACCGCTCAGGCTCCTGACGAGCAGGTCGCGGTTGACACCGTACACGGTCGTCACGGCGAACGCCCCGATGCGGTCATCGTCGTTGTCGACGCTGGGGCGCTCGAACGCGGTCTCTACGTGACCCTCCAGATCATCGAAACCGGCATACCTGTCGTCGTCGCGCTGAACATGCTCGACGAGGCCGCCTCGGCCGGCATTGAGTTCGATTCCTCACGGTTGTCGGATTGGCTTGGCGCGACTGTGGTGTCGACGGTCGCCTCCAAGGGGCAAGGGATCGACAAGTTGCGCGAGGCTCTTTCGGCGGTCGTAAAACGCGAGCCAAAGACCGACGCGCTCTGGCCGGGATTTCCCGAGTCGGTGGAGACGGACGTGGCCGTCGTCGAGAAGGCTCTCGCCGAGACGGCGTTCGCGAAGACCGCGGCCGCCCGACGCTCGTGGGCGGTGTGGTCACTCCTCTCTCTCGAAGATGGCGACGCAACGGAGTCGGGGTTGCCCGACTCGGTACTCGCTGCGGTCGAGACCGTCCGTACGGACGCGAGCAACGCAAACCGGTCGCTTGACCAGGAGATCGTTGGGGCGCGGTATCGCTGGATCGAGACCGTGGTCGAGGATGCACGGACGGTTGTGGGCGCGGATACACGCGCGTGGACGGACCGTCTCGACGGCATCCTCACCCACCGGGTGTGGGGCATGCTGGTCTTTGCAGCGGTGATGGCCTTTCTCTTCGAGGCTCTGTTCACATGGTCAGAGCCGCTCATCGGTGCGATCGAAGGACTCACCGCCTCGCTGCAGAACGCGGTGACCGCCGTCCTACCCCCTGGTCCAGTCCGCGAACTCATGGTAAACGGTGTGATCGCCGGGGTTGGGAACGTAGTGGTCTTTGTCCCCCAGATTGCGATGTTGTTTCTCTTTATCGCGGCATTGGAAGACGTCGGCTATCTGGCGCGGGTCGCGTTTGTGATCGACCGGCTCATGGGACGGGTTGGTTTGCACGGCCGCGCGTTTGTCCCGATGCTTTCGGGATTTGCATGTGCCATCCCCGCCGTGATGGCCACTCGCACGATCGAGAGTCGCCGAGACCGATTGATCACGATGCTAACGTTGCCGATGGTCTCGTGTAGCGCCCGACTCCCGGTCTACGCGTTGGTGACGGCGGTGATTTTTGCGTCCGACCAGCGCGTGCTTGGGGTGCTCAGTGTAGGGGCGGTCGTATTGTTCTCTATGTATGCGCTGTCCGTGGTCGCGACGCTCGGAGCGGCGGCCGTGCTGCGTCGCACCGTGCTGCGTGGACCCCGGCTGCCGCTGGTATTGGAGCTGCCGCCGTATCGAGTGCCCGTCCTCCGTAACGTGCTGCTGGCCACCTGGCAACGAGTGAAGAAGTTTCTCGTCGATGCTGGCACCATCATTCTGACCATGACGATCATCTTGTGGGCGCTGCTTTCATTTCCCACGAGCAGTGCGCTTGAGGCTCGGTATGAGGCCGAGCGAGCGTTCGTCGAGACGAACGTGTCTGACCCGGACGAACGAGCTGCGCAATTGTCGGTGCTCAACGGCCAGGAGGCGGGTGAGCAGATTCGGTACAGCATAGCGGGCCGCGTGGGTCTGGGGATAGAACCGGTGATCGAGCCGCTCGGATTTGACTGGCGGATCGGTGTCGGCATTTTGGGTGCATTTGCCGCGCGAGAGGTGTTTGTGTCGACGCTCGGTATCGTATTCGGAATCGAAGAGGCCGATGAAGAAAGCCCGACCCTCCGCTCATCTCTCCAGGCCGCCGAACGCGCGGACGGCTCACCGTTGATGACACCGCTGACGGGTGTTTCTCTCATGGTGTTCTTTGTTCTCGCGTGTCAATGTATGAGCACCATCGTGGTCGTCCGGAAAGAATCGGGCACGTGGGGCTGGCCGCTGTTCATGTTGGGGTATATGTCGGTGCTCGCGTATGCCGCATCTCTCGTCGTGTATCAAGGTGGGTCACTCCTGGGGTGGGGCTAGTGGTGAGCGCGAGTCTTCTGGCGGTACACGCGGTCCATGAGCATGGCACGGTGACCCATGACCGGCGACCGAGAATGAGGGCGACCACGTGACCTGGCAAGAACCCGTCGTCGCCGTCATCGTGGGATTCGCAGTGTGGTCGTTTGTGAGACATCTCCGGGGCATGCTACGCATAGCGTCCCCGGGGGGGGGCAAGCAGACCCAATCGTGTCACGGCTGCACCGATTGCGGCGACACCCCAGAACCCTCATCAGTATCTCGCGCGTCGTCGTCGCCGTCTTCGCCCAGCGTGTGAGTCGGGCGCCGTGCTTGAGGTTCTTCTGAGGCTCGTGCCGCGGCGCGGGTTGATTCTCTGCGTATCTCAATATATACATACATGTATATGTTGGGAGCGAGCGGACTCTTTCGATTGCTCGGTGATGACGCCCGACTACGCATCCTGCGGCTTCTCGCAGCCGAGCGCCTGAACGTTTCCGAGCTCACGACAATCCTGGGGATCGCTCAATCGGGCGTATCGCGTCATCTTGGGTTGCTCCGGGAGGCGGGGTTGGTGCGGGAGCACCGCGACGGCGGATTCTCTTACTACGGCCTGATGGACCAGCCGGGGGGAAAGCTCGACAACGTCTGGCCGTTTGTCCGATCGCAGCTCGCGGCGGAACTCTCTGGTCCAGGACAGGAACTCGGCTCGACCGTGCTCCGCGATGATGATGCGCGGCTCCGGGAGGTCACACGTCAACGGCGAGAGCACCGGGAAAGCCACGGAGCGATCGGAAACGGAGGCGGGCGGCAATTGGTGCCCGGCCGAAGCTGGGCCGCGTGGTCGAGGGCCCTCGGTTTGTTGCTTCCGAACCTGACCGTTGCCGACCTGGGCTGTGGCGACGGTCATTTGACGCTCGAGATGGCCGTCTGGGCCCGTCGTGTGTTTGGTGTCGACCATTCCGCGACCGTGCTGAGACGGGCGCGAGAGCTGTCACGCCGTCGTGAGGTGACCAACGTCAGCTGGAAACGGGGCGCTCTGGAGAAGGTGCCGCTCGAGACAGGGTCGGTCGATGTCGTGGTCTTGTCTCACGCACTGCATCACGCGGCAGAGCCTGGTCGCGCATTGACGGAGGCGACGAGAGTCGTGGCGGAGGATGGCCGGGTGCTGATACTCGACCTTGACGAGCACGACCAAGAGTGGGTCACGAGCCAGCTGGGTGACCGGTGGTTGGGCTTCGACCGCCCAACCCTTTCTCGGATGATGAAGTCGGCCGGTCTGCAAGACATTCGTGTGGGCAGCGGCCTTGAGGAGTCGCCATTCGGTGTGGTCGTGGCCGTTGGTACGAAGAGATCGCCAGGAGGGCGACGTCGGCGCCGACGCGCCGAGACCCGTTAGGAAGTTGAGACATGTCAGACCAACCTGCTGCAGCAAACGACATACGTGCATCGCTCGACCAGGCGCTAGCGGAGCGGATCCTGATCCTCGACGGCGCGATGGGCACAATGATCCAGCGGCACAAACCCGACGAGGAGCAGTTTCGGGGGGAGCGCTTTGCGTCGCATCCGACCGACCTCAAGGGCGACAACGACCTGCTGGTGTTGACCCAGCCGAAGATTATCGCCTCGATCCATGAGGAGTATCTCGAGGCTGGGGCGGACATCATCGAGACCAATACCTTCAACGGCACCGCAATTGCTCAAGCCGACTACGGTTTGGAAGCGGTTGTCTACGAGCTGAATCTCGCCGCGGCTCGACTTGCCAAAGACACTGCCCAGGAGTGGACTCGTCGGACACCAGACCGACCCCGGTTTGTTGCCGGGTCGATGGGACCGACGAACAAGCTGCTCTCAATCTCACCTGACGTCAATGATCCGACCGCTCGTTCGGTGACGTTCGACCAAGTTCGAGACGCCTTTGCCGAGCAGGCGCGGGGGCTGATCGACGGTGGATGTGACCTCATCATGATCGAGACGGTGGTCGACACACTCAACGCCAAGGCGGCGATCATGGCGGTGACCGATGTGTTTGAAGAGAAGGGTGTCGAGCTTCCGTTGATGATCTCGGTCACCATTACTGACCGCAGCGGGCGGACCCTCTCCGGACAGACCATTGACGCCTTTTGGGTGTCGGTCGCTCACGCCCGCCCATTCTCGGTGGGCATCAACTGCGCGCTCGGGGCGCGTGACATGCGGCCGTATATTGCCGAACTGTCCCGTATCGCACCGGTCTACATCAGTTGCTACCCGAACGCCGGTCTACCCAACGCCTTTGGAGAATATGACGAGGGTCCGACAGAGACCGGCGAGCTTCTGGGCGAGTTCGCGCAGAGCGGCTTTCTCAATCTGGTTGGAGGATGCTGTGGCACCACGCCCGACCACATTCGTGCAATCGCCCGCGCTGCGGACGGGGTCCCGCCTCGCCGTCGTCCCGAGGGAGACGACGGGCTCACCCGCCTTTGTGGTCTCGAAACGCTCGCCGTTCGTCCCGACAGCAATTTCCTCATGGTGGGAGAGCGCACCAACGTCACGGGGTCGAGGCGGTTCGCGCGTCTCATCACCTCTGATGGCTACACGGAGGCGGTCGAGGTCGCGGTGGAGCAGGTACGGGGCGGCGCCAACGTGATTGACGTGAACATGGATGAGGGGATGCTCGACTCCGAAGCCGCGATGACGAGGTTTCTCAATTTCATCGCGACCGAGCCGGAGGTGGCGCGGGTCCCGATCATGGTGGATAGCTCGAAGTGGTCGGTGATCGAGGCGGGGTTGAAGTGCGTGCAGGGCAAAGGGATCGTCAACTCCATCAGCCTGAAAGAGGGCGAGGCGGACTTTCTCGAAAAGGCCGCGTTGGCGCGTCGCTATGGCGCGGCAGTGGTGGTGATGGCGTTTGACGAGCAGGGCCAGGCGGACACGGCGGAACGTAAAATAGAAATTTGCGCGCGAGCGTATCACCTGCTGATCGAGTCTGCCGGGTTTGACCCCCGAGACATCATTTTTGACCCGAATATTCTCGCGGTGGCTACCGGCATCGAAGAGCACAACGGCTACGCGGTGAACTACATCGAGGCGATCAACGCGATCAAACGTCGGTGCCCAGGGGTCAAAATCAGCGGGGGAGTCAGCAATCTGTCGTTCTCGTTTCGGGGCAACGACCTGGTGCGGGAGGCAATGCATTCGGCCTTTCTTTTTCATGCCGTGCGGGCCGGCATGGACATGGGAATTGTCAATGCCGGTCAGCTCGTCGTCTATGAAGACATTCCCGAGGAGCTGCTGACGCACGTCGAGGACGTGGTCCTCAACCGCCGGTCCGATGCGACGGAGCGTCTGGTCGAATTGGCCGAGACGGTCAAAGGAGCCGGACGAGCGCGGGAGGTGGACCTGTCATGGCGTGAGTCGAGTGTTGCCGACCGACTGTCGTACGCGCTCGTGCGCGGGGTCGTCGATTTCATCGAGGCCGATACCGAAGAGGCGCGGCTTCACGCGACCCGTCCGCTCGAGGTGATCGAGGGCCCGCTGATGAACGGCATGAAGGTCGTCGGGGACCTCTTTGGTGCGGGCAAGATGTTCTTGCCACAGGTCGTCAAGAGCGCGCGGGCGATGAAGAAGGCCGTTGCCTATCTACATCCCTTCATGGAGGCCGACCAACACGAAGGCAGCACCAAGGCGCCGAAGGTGGTCATTGCCACCGTCAAGGGCGATGTGCACGACATTGGGAAAAACATCGTGGCGGTGGTGCTTCGTTGCAACGGATACGACGTTGTCGACCTTGGAGTGATGGTCTCGTGTGACACTATCCTGCGCACCGCGGTTGACGAAGAGGCGGACATCATCGGATTGAGTGGGCTCATCACCCCATCCTTGGACGAGATGGCATATGTCGCGGGTGAGATGGAGCGACGCGGGTTTGACAGACCGCTCTTGATCGGAGGAGCGACGACCAGTCGGCAGCATACGGCCGTCAAGATCGCGCCTGGCTACGGCAAGAGTGTCGTCCACGTGACCGACGCGTCTCGGGTCGTTGATGCGGTGTCACGTCTGCTTGGCGACCGCGACGCCTTTGATGCGGAAAACCGTCAAGACCAAGCGGCCTTGTGCGAGCAATACGCGTCGCGACGTCAGCGCCCACTGCGGTCGTATGCGGACGCCGTTGGGCATGGGCCTGAAACCGACTGGGCGACCTCGGACCTGCCGGTGCCGTCGTTTGTGGGGCGCCGAGAGACGACCGTCACCATTGACACGTTGCGACCGTTTATCGATTGGACGTTTTTCTTTGCGGCCTGGGAGCTCAAAGGGCGTTTCCCCGCCATCCTCGACCACCCTACGCGAGGCGAAGCCGCCCGGGAGTTGTATGGCCACGCCGTTGAAATACTGGATGACATAGCGGCGACCGGGTCGCTGACCGCGCGCGGCGTCTACGGGTTCTGGCCCGCCGCCAGCGATGGTGACGACATCGTGGTGTTCCAGCCGGACGGGGGAGACAGCGCGGATCGACAGGTCGTGACCCGCTTCAATATGCTTCGACAACAAGAGAACCGCGCCGCCGCCTCGGGACATTCGTTGTCGCTCGCCGATTTCGTCGCCCCTATCAGGGCAACGCGCGTCGATCATATCGGTGCCTTTGCGGTGACAGCCGGTATAGGCGTTGAACAGCTGGTTGGCCGCTATGAGCGCGACCACGACGACTATCGCGCGATCATCGTAAAGGCGCTCGCTGATCGGCTGGCTGAGGCGTTCGCCGAGTATCTGCACGCCGAAGTTCGCCGCGAGTGGGGCTATGCGGCAGACGAAGGGCTTGACGCTGACGACCTCATCGCCGAGCGGTATCGCGGTATCCGACCGGCGTTTGGCTATCCGGCCTGTCCCGACCACAGCGAGAAGTTCAAGCTGTTCGATTTGCTCGCGGCGCGAGAGATAGGGCTCGAGCTGACGGAGACTGCCGCGATGCTTCCAGCCGCCAGCGTCAGCGGCCTGTATTTTTCTCACCGGAAGGCGCGGTATTTCACCGTCGGTCGCCTCGGCTCGGACCAGATCGAGGACTACGCGCGTCGGAAAGGCGAAGCGCGGGCGACCGTCGAGCGCTGGCTTGGCCCCAACTTGTCGTATGAGCCTGTCGTGGCTGGGTAAGAGAGGAGAGCGACGATCTCTCACCGACAACCCAGTGTGAAAGTTGAAGAGCCACTAGGTCGTCTCACCCAAGGCGTCCAGCGACTTTGGCCAGTCGGTTTTTAGGAGCCGAGAGAGTGCGCGGTCGGCGAGGAGCTTGCCTTTCGTTTGGCAGGTGGCGCAATAGTTGGCCTCGTTGCTGGCGTAGACAATCCGCTGGACGGGGGAGCCGCAGATGGGGCAGGGCTTCTGATACCGGCCGTGGACGGCCATCTCGGGACGGAACGCCGTGACCTTTTCAGGGAACCCGTCGCCGACTTCTTTGACCAATCGCTCGACCCATCGGTTCAGGGTCTGGACGGTCGCGTCGTAGAGCTCTCGGACGGCGGCGTCGCTCAGGCGCTGGGTGAGTGCCAACGGCGAGAGGCGAGCCGCGTGGAGGATCTCGTCCGAGTATGCGTCGCCAATCCCCGAGAATGAGCGCGGGTCCGTCAATGCACGCTTGAGGGTATGGTTCTCTCGCTGGAGCACGGACTGGAACGTCGCCAAGTCGGTCGCCAATGGTTCGATACCGCCCCGGTCGTGCTCCCAGAGGTTCGTCTCTCCCTCCACAATATGGAGCGACGCCCGCTTCTTTGAGCCTTCTTCCGTGAAAAGGATCGTGCCCTGGGGAAAGTCGAGGGCGGCGAGACCGCGTTTCTTCGGAATCGCGACCGCGGTGTCACGCCAGCGGAGTCGGCCGGCGATCATCAGATGCATGACGACAAACAGGTCGTCCGTCAGACCTACCACGATCCGTTTGCCCAGCCGGCGGACACCGGTCACGGTCTGACCGACAATCGCCGATGGGGGAGGTGCGACCGAACGGAGGAGGAAGGGGCTTGCGATTCGTATCGCGCGACAGGGGTGTCCTAGGATGCGACGGGCCAGACACCGGACATACGTCTCGACATCAGGGAGTTCGGGCATCTGCTAGGCGAAACGGAGCGCTCCGTCTCAAGTGTATGATCCCTGCCGGTCGTCATGGAGTATCAGATTCGTCAATACGGACTGCAACAGGGCGCGCTCGAGATCGAGTATATCGAGGAGTATTTTGGAGAGTTTGCGCACCCCAAGCGAGCCGTAGACGTCGTCGGAAGGTTGGCCGAGCGTGACCACCAGATCCTGATGGCGGAGGCCCCTCTGCCCGGTGATGAGTCTACCGTCGTGCCAGTAGCCTACAAAGTGTCGCACGAGCTGCGTTCCGAGGAGCAAGAGGCGGCACTGGTCGACCTCGTTGCCAAGATCGGAGACTGCGTCGAATTGCGGAATCGTCGGGTCCTGTACAGCTGGCTGGGTGGTACGCGACGCGACTGGAGAGCGCAAGGGTTTTTTCGGGCGCTGACCGAGGAGCAAGAGGCGTGGGCGCTGGACAACGGGTTTGACGAGATTCTGGTCAAGACAAAAAATCGGTTTTACGACATGCGGAGCACGCTCGACCACCTCGAGTTCAATATCGTTAAATTCGAGCCCAATACCCAGGACAACCGCGAGTCAAAGGTCTATCTCAGCAAGCGTCTCGGACTCGAGGTCGTCGACCGCCATCGAAGCAAGCGGTCAGTCGTGCGCGCCGTGTCCTGAAGTGTTGCCCGGCAACCCGTACCAGAGTCCGCAGCGCCCGGTGATGCCACGGATCGCGAGTCGGGACACCAGCCCATGGTGAAAGTTGCGCCAGTACGAATCGAGTCGCGTGACGATCCACGGGTGGCCGACTTCCGTAACATTCCTGATCCAGTCCTGATTCGGGAGCGCCATTTGTTTGTCGCCGAGGGTCGGTTCGTCGTTCGTCGGCTGCTGACGAGTGATCGATTCCGACTCCGGGCGGTGCTCGTAACCCCGACGGCCTTCGACACATTGGTCGGTGACCTGGCCGACACGGACGGAGACATCTCGATCTTTGTGACGAGTCGCGCGCTCTTGCAGGAGATTGGCGGGTATGACTTTCATCAAGGCTGCCTCGGTCTTGCGGTTCGTCCGGACCCCGAGCCGGTCTCCCGCGTCCTCGATGCCGTCGACCCGTCGCGACCGCTGGTGGTTCTCGAGCGGGTTGGGAACCCGGACAACATCGGCGGGATCTTCCGCAACGCGGCCGCGTTCGGGGCAGCCGCGGTGCTTTTGAGTCCCGGGTGCGGCGACCCCCTCTATCGCAAGGCCATCCGGACATCCATCGGGGCATCGCTCATCGTTCCCTATGCGGTGGTTGACGACTGGTCAGGTGGCCTGGACGCGCTTCGGGAGACCGGCTACCATCTCGCCGCCCTCACTCCGGCTGCGGCTGCCGTCGCGCTCGACGACTACACGCCTCCTGCGACGGCTCGGGGCATAGCGTTGATCTTGGGCAACGAAGGGGAGGGGCTATCGGAGCCCGCGCTTAGTCGCGCCGACGTCACCGTCCGCATTCCGACCGAGCCGGCCGTCGATTCGTTAAATGTGGCTGTAACGGCAGCCATCGCGCTTCATTGTCTACACCGCCACCGGCGCGGCGTTACCGGACAGGCCAGATGTTCAGGGCCTGACGAAGCGCGATGAGCTGGGCCGCATGATAGCTATTGTGATCGATCAGGATGAGCGCTGCCCGGAGCGCGTGATGGTGTTGCTTCTCACCGGTGGGCACGGTCGCATGTAGATCGACATCAGGGTTCTCGATGATCCG